>Ga0081455_10003482_pt1 | contig 18080 bp, 19 predicted proteins | sample TabmetS3T2R1_FD_70207 | JGI IMG/M metagenome (GOLD analysis project Ga0081455, IMG submission 70207) | Tabebuia heterophylla rhizosphere microbial communities from the University of Puerto Rico - S3T2R1 | ecosystem: Host-associated > Plants > Roots > Rhizosphere ...
TAAAGAGAGCTAATTCGCCCTCTGCAGTGTTGCCTTGCGGGTAGCCTCCATCCGGTGGTGGATTGACTGCCTGTGCTATTGGTAAAAGCGCCAGGCAGCCGAGTGCGAAGAGAATAACAAATCGAGGAGTTCGTAGAGTTTGTGTTTTCATACAACACAAAGTTTCGAAGCAACCTCTCCGGCTTGTCGAGATTAAAATGCCGGTACGGCCCACTGTAGCAGTAACGGTGGCAGTTGCGACAACCTCATTACGATGTCACATCATTCCCTGGCTGTCTTAGCCGTCTTCTGTGAATTTGTAGGTGCTCTGTGGTGACCTGTCTCTCGTGACAACGATAACGAGCTTTAGCGATGATTGCCAACCAGTTGCTGCGAGGAGCTGCTTCCAATTTCGAACTGGTCATTCACTTTTTGGATTTTTGCGTCTTGCTGTTGTAAACGGACACCCACAGCTTCCATTCGCTTCTCCAGTGCAAGAACGGCGGCGTGCTGCTTTACTGCATCGGCTCTTAACCCTGAAATGGTCGTTTCTTGTTCCTGCACTTTGCGATGCTCCTTCAGGAACTCGTTAAGCAACATTGCGTTCACCGCGTCGTAGCGGACGCTGTAGGGTCTGCCTTCAGCGTCTCGCACCACCAGATCGGGATTCAATTTTTCTACTTCTTCGGCCACCAGTCCAAACTGCGGAATTCCTTTCGGATCTATCTCTGTTTTGTAACGAAAGCTCACCGGCTTGAGTCGATAGAGCGCGTCGCTGGCATGCTCCATTGGCTTGATGTCCTGTTTAAAGCGGCCAGAAGAAGTGTTCGTGCCGAGCCTGCCGAATGCATTAATCTGCACGACAACTCCCTCAGATACAGGCGCACCGAAAATGTTTCCGATAAAACAAGTGTTGTTCGCCACGTTTCCGCCCGGCGAGCCAATGCAAATGACGTTGTTCGCCGTGGTGACATTAGAGCCTGCAAAATTGCCCAACGCAATATTGCCGCCACCGGTGGTGTTGTTAAAAAGCGCTCTATCACCTATGGCCGTATTCAGGGACCCTCCGTTGTTTTGAGACAACGCAAATGCTCCATTAGCCGTGTTGCCATTGCCGCCACCGAGTAAGGGCGGCGAATTACGTAAAAGCGCTCCCGCGCCGGTAGCAGTATTTTCAGATGCCGTGGTGTTGGTCAACAGCGCTCCTGCTCCAACGGCCGTGTTGAAGTTGCCGTCGGTGTTCGTGTACAATGATATAAACCCAACTGCGGTATTGTAGCTTCCGGTCGTGAGATTAAAAAGCGCACTATCTCCTTCTGCTGTGTTGCCTCCTGGATAGGCTCCATCCGGCGGCGGAGTGACTGGATGAGCATTCTGTAGAGGTTCCAAACAAGTAATCAACATTGCGATGACAAGTGGGGTTGTTGTCTTCATAACCGTAGTTTGTCCAACGCTGGAAAGTATTCCGCCGCCGGGGTTCGCTTCCTCCTTTTTGGTATTCCTACGGAAATTAGAGAACGAAGTTCCCGAAAATTTGCACCGAGCCGGAACCCTGCAGCGGCTGTAACTACACAAATACCCCCGCAACGGAATCGGCCAGACTTCTCCCTTTTCGAGTTAGCAGGAAGTTACCGTTCGATTTTTGAAGCAACCCGAGTGAAATCAACTCTTCCGTTTTTTCTCGAAAGTGTTTCAGTTCCGAGCCCGCGATTCCTTCGCGCATGCGTAACAAGAGGGCGATTCTCTCGGTGCGTTTCATTTCGCTTGTTAGGTTTTCAATGGATTCTCTCACCGGCTGCCCAGAAAGAGCGCGATCGGAGTAATCGCGATAGTTGCAGACGTTTTGCCACCGATGCATCCCAACGGTCGAAAACGCGCTCGGGCCGATGCCAAGATAATCCTTTCCTAGCCAATAGGCGCGATTGTGAACGGAGGAAAATCCAGGACGCGCGTAATTGGAAATTTCGTAATGTGCGTAGCCAGCGTCTTCGAGGATGGACATGGCCATCTCGAAAAACGCGGCATCTGCGTCTGCGTCTTGCAGAAGTTCGCCGCGCGCGTGGCGCAGAAAAAATTCGGTGTCCTCCTCGTAGGTGAGGCAGTAGGCGGAGATGTGGTCAGGTTGGAGGGCGATAGTTTTCTTCAATGTGGATTCCCATTGCTCAATAGTCTGATTGGGTAATCCAAACATGAGGTCGACATTAATGTTTGAGAATCCAGCAGCTCGGAGAATCTGGAACGACTGCTCAGCTTGCTGTGAATTGTGCTCCCGTCCCAGAAGCTTCAACAAGTCGTTGTCCCACGACTGAACGCCAAGGCTAACCCGGGTTATCCCGAGTCTGCGAAGAAGGGCAGCCTTACGTGGCGATACACTCCCGGGGTTCGCTTCGATCGTCCATTCTACAAGCGATGAGAGATCAAGTCGCTCATGGAAACCTCCGATGACAAATTCGAGCTGCGAAGTCGTAAGGGCTGTTGGCGTGCCTCCTCCGAAATAGATGGTTTCAGGCGAGAGAGTGAAACACGCGCGTTGTTGATCGAGTTCGCGCAATATTGCTTCGCAAAATCGCGACGTTTGCGAGCGATCGAGCAAATCTTTGTAAAATGCGCAATACGGACAGATTCGCGCGCAAAAGGGGATGTGAACGTAGATGTGGCGGATTGGGTTTGCTGCAGTGGCAGGCGTGTCGCCTGCATTTGCGTGCGATCCCGCAGCCGACACCGCTGCCGCTACACCGTCAGAGTTGTGATTCGCGGCGTTACTCATACAATCGCTTGGTCTTTGCCCGACATGACAGGACTCCGGAACGTAGCCCTCATTCTGCTTTGCGCCATTGCCTCCGGGGTTGCGCAGACGCCCCAACCGTCGCCGACTCCATCGATTGTGTATTCAATACACGATTCTAACGCGATCAAAGATTACAAGACGAACCCGCGGATCGTGCGTGAGATGGTGAATCGGCTTGTCCTCGCAGCGACTGGTCAGCCTGATGTGGGGAAAGCGTGGGCGTCGCTGGTCGCGCCGAAAGACAGAGTGGGAATTAAAATCTCTGCAGCCGGCGGCGAACTTTTCACGACACACCACGACATCCTGAACGCGATCGTCGATGGGCTTGCAGCCGCAGGACATCCCCGTGGCAGCATTATTGTTTGGGACCGCTCTCTTGGCGGCGTCAAGGAAGCCGGATACCGGCCGACATCCGAAGGTTACCAGCTAAAGGCAATCGCGCCACGCGACGGATACGATCCGAAATCAGTTCTCACTGCTCCTTTACTTGGCAAACTGATCTGGGGCGATCTCGAATACTTCGGTGACTTTGGAAAAATGGCGCCTCTCTCTGATTCGGAGAACACGAGCAACGTGAGTCATTTTTCCAAGATCCTTTCCACTGAAGTAGACAAGGTCATCAACGTTCCGGTGATGAGCATCAGCGAGACGAATGGAATCGCCGGTTGCATTTATAATATGACGATTCCCAACATCGATAACTGGCGTCGCTTTGCCCAGGCCTCTCGTTTTGGTGCGGAGAGTCTCGCGGAGATCTACGGCAATCCAATCATCGCAAAAAAAGTGGTTTTCAATTTGATGGATGGCCTCATCGCGCAATATGCCGGTGGCCCGCAGCCCCAACCAAACTATGCGATTCATCATGCGACGCTGTACGCGAGTAAAGACCCAGTGGCATTGGATGCCATTGCGCTGAAATATTTCGAACAATGGCGCGCACGTGCCAGTCTGCGGGCGATCGGACCACTTGCTGGGTACGTCGATTATGCCAGTCAAATTGGTCTGGGCAACGCAGCGCCGAATCGGATCGAGGTAAAAAATATTGGGAGATGAATTCTGATACTGTAGCCCCGATGAGTCGGGGTGACCCCGGCGAGCGATCACATCGGTTGCAGACCACTATCCTGCGTTCGGTATCTCGGTCGTTTTATCTTTCAGTACGCTTCTTGCCGTCGCAATTACGCGACCCGATAGCCCTCGCGTATCTGCTCGCCCGGACAACGGACACCGTCGCCGATACAACTCGAATCCCCGGGACCGTGCGAATTCAGACTTTGAAAATGCTCGCGGACGCCATTCAAGCCAAAGCCTCTCGAGAAGTGATTCTCAATCAGGCTGCGTCGTTCGTGCCGTTACAAGAAAATGCCGCTGAACGAACACTTCTGGATTCGTTGCCGGATTGTTTGGAATGGCTCGAACAAACCGACAGAGCAGATCGCGATGACATTCGAGCTGTGCTTGAAAAAATCACGCACGGTCAGATGCTTGATCTGCATCGGTTCGATCTGCCAACGGACGGACTGGCCGTGGCGAATAATGCAGGACAAGTCCGCGCGCTCCAAACGTCTGGCGATCTGGACGAATACACATATCTGGTCGCAGGTTGTGTCGGCGAATTCTGGACGCGACTTTGTTTCCGACATCTCCGGGATTTTGCCGATTTCACCCAGGACGAGATGCTTGCTCTCGGCCGGCAATACGGCATGGGCCTTCAATTGATCAATGTCTTGCGTGACGCCGGCAACGATCTCCGGGCGGGTCGATGTTATTTTCCGGAAGACGAGCTTGGCGCGGTCGGTCTGACTGCGGCGCAGATTTTATCCGAATCGGATCGTTTCCAACCAGTCTATCAAGGATGGATGGAAAAAGCGCAGGAGGGACTCAAATTCGGGATGCAATATTCGCGCGCGATCCGGAATCGGCGTGTGCGCGCTGCAACGGTATTGCCGGCATTAATCGGCGCGCGCACGCTCACACTCCTCCGCAGGGACACCGCCAGCGCGCTGCATCAAACAATCAAAGTTCCACGCCGGGAAGTGCGCGCGATGATTTTCTCGCTAGCCTTAACGTTTGCATCGCGCGAAAAAATCGATGCAATTTTCAATCGGGCGAAACTGTAGCGGCGGTCTGTGACCGCCGACGTGGATAACATGCGACGCTAACCAAGCGCGAATTTGCTTAGCGCCAACGGCGCGGCATTCACTGCGAGCGTGGGGCAGCGCCCCAGGGTCCTGATAAGGACAATCATTAGCGCTGAAAGCGCGATTCACTTCGAGCACGCGTTCGGTCATTATTTTCAACGATGCCGCAATCGCTCAGCAAGGTCATCCTTCACATTATCTTTAGCACCAGGAATCGCGAAGCTTGGCTCGATCGCGATGTGCGACCCCGGATGCATGCTTATTTGGCCACAATCTGCCGTGACCTAAGTGCCGAACTTGTGCATGTCGGCGGTGTTGCGGATCACGTTCACATTGTCACGACGCTGCCGCGAACTCTCTCCCAGGCTCAATTCGTGGAGCAGATAAAGAAGACATCGTCTAAATGGATCAAATCGCTTGACGCTCGATATCGCGGCTTTTTCTGGTAACGCGGCTACGCCGCGTTTTCGGTGAGTCCGAGTCAACTGGATGCCGTGCTCAAATACATCGAGGCGCAACAACAGCACCATCGCACTCGAACGTTTCAGGAAGAATGCCGCGAGTTGCTGCGCAAACAGGGCGTTGATTTCGACGAACGCTATGTCTGGGACTGAGCGAGCGCCGCAACTGATTCGCGCTTTCAGCGCTTGTTTCTCAAAAACCGATTTCCCTGGGGCGATGGCCCAGGCTTTAGATGAAAAGCGCCGTTGGCGCTAAACACGTACGCACGCAACGCGGCGTCGCTGCAGAATTACAGAAAATAATTGCGTTGTTTTTCGCTGATTGGTTTTTCGAGGCGCTCGAGCACTTGGAGCATGTCTTCCCAGACTTTCCGTTTCTCGGAGGGCGACTGGTTCCGCAGCAGGTAAGCGGGATGATACGTAATCATCAATGGCGTGCCGTTGTATGAATGCCAGCGCCCGCGCAATTCTCGCATCGTCCCGCGTGCGCCAAGCAGACCTTCCACGGCAACGGCGCCCAGCGCGACCAACACTTTTGGCTGAATAATATCGATCTGTTCGACGAGGTACGGCCGGCACATCTGCATCTCCGCGGGTGTCGGTGCGCGGTTCCCAAACGAGCCCGCCGGCATGTCCGGCCGGCATTTGAGAATGTTTGCGATGTAAACGTCCTCGCGCGCGAAGCCCATCGCCCTAATAATTTTCGTTAGCAATTGTCCGGCGCGGCCGACAAAAGGTTCGCCCTGCTGGTCCTCGTCGGCGCCCGGCGCTTCACCAATGAACATGATTTCCGCATCGGGATTGCCGACGCCAAAAACGGTTTGAGTGCGCGAGCTAGCGAGGTGCGCGCATTTTGTGCAACCACAAACGCGTTCGCGAACGGACGCGAGCCTCTGCGCGTTGTTTGATGCAGCTTGCTGTAGAAGTCGCCCTGCGGGCGACGTGCGCGCTTCCCGCAGCGAAGCGGCTACAGAATATGCAGATTGCAATTGGGCCAGCGCGTTTTTCGACGCTCGTGGCGCGCGGTCGTTTGTTTCTCGAACTTTTTCCAGCGCAGCAATGACGAGATCGAGAGCCGGCTGGATCATTAGCGGCGATCATCCGAAATTTTGTGCGATGCGGCAAACTCTTTCTCAAGCTCGTGAGCTTTCGGTGATGAAAAAAGCGGCACGGCGCCGCCGCTTTGACACGCGATCGACTCGGATAATTTCTGCGGCGTTGCCGCAGGGCGCAGATACTTCTTGCCCTATGCCCCCCGCGCGCTCAGCCATTGCAACGCGAAGCGTGCTACTTCGCGTGAATTCTTCAAATCAAGTTTGTCTTTGATGTGTGACCGGTGCGTTTCCACCGTTTTAGGGCTGAGATGTAACAGCTTCGCAATCTCACGAACATCCTTGCCTTTGCCGATCAATTCTAAAATCTCGAGTTCGCGATCGCTAAGCTTCTCGACAGCGTCGGTCTCGTTTTCGGATTCGCGATGCGCAAATTTTGTAATCACCTGCGCGGCCATCGCCGGGCTGAGATAAGGACGTCCGTTAAAAACCTCTTGAATCGCGTGAATCACGTTGGCCATGGCTTCATGTTTCATGACATAGCCTTCCGCTCCTGCTCGCAATGCGCGCAATGCGTAGAGCGATTCATCGTGCATGGAGAGCACAAGAATTGGCAGGTTCGAAAATTCTGCCCGGATGTTTTTGATAAGTTCAATCCCGTTCGCGCCTGGCAAACTGAGATCGACGATTACCAGATCGGGATTCAGCTTCCGGATCACGTCCATCGCTTCCGCGGCGTTGCCAGCTTCGCCACAGACTGCGAAGTTCCCATCGGAATGAATCATTTCTTGAAGACCTTTTCGAAACAGGGGATGATCGTCAACGATTACGATCCGCTTCGCCTCCGGCGCATCGCATCGCGGGTTCTGGTTGGTGGAGCGCGCGTGTTTCATTTGGGGATCCGATTTGCCAATGCTCGCATTACTGCGTCGTCCAGTAGTAGTTGTTTCCATCTGATAGCCTTTACTTATAGTTCGCCGTTCTAGGCGCTATCAGATGCAGGGAGTTTGGATCAACGCAGCAAGTGCCTTTGTAAAACTGGTCGGAACTGACTTTACCAGAGTCTTTTTCCTCGATGAGTGTGAGTTATTCGAGAAATAACAGGATACGCGCGTTCCGACCTGTTTTGGAGAATCGATTTCCAACCGGCCACCGAACAATCGAGCCCGGTAATTCATGATGTGAATGCCAAGGCCTGGCTTCAAGTTCGGTTCATTTGAAAGGCCGATACCGTCATCGATTATACGCAAGACCATCCCCTGTGACGATCGCTCCAGCTTGACCAGAATTTCCCGCGCCTGGGAATGTTTATTCGCGTTAATGACTGCTTCGCGCGCGATGCGGTAGAGGTGCCCTGCAGCCCCATCGTCGTTGATATAAAATGATGGTCTGATCTCCAGTCGGCAGGGGATCTTCCAAATTTCCCGGTCAACCAGATCTTCCAAGGCTATCGCCAAACCTGCTGCATCGACGTCGAGCCGATGCAGGGCGCGGGAAAGATTACGCGTGTCCGCGGCCGCCTCGTTGACCAGATCCGCAATTTTTTCTATGTCGCCTGCTTCAATGACACGATGATTCCTTAAACGCAACGCGACGGAGCGCGCCATGAACGCTACCGCTGTGAGATGTTGGCAAAGTCCATCATGCAGTTCCTGGCCGAGACGCTGTTGTTCACGGTCGCTGATGGCAAGAATTTCGCCTTCCAGGCCTTTGCGGCGGTCGATCTCTCTTTTCAAATCAGCATTTGCGAAGCGCAACGCTCTCGTACGCTTCTCGACCAACTGCTCGAGGAGTTCCTTTGATTTTTGCAACTCGATCTCAGCCTTCTTCCGTGCTGTAACATCCACAATTACGGCCATGGCCGATTGCGGTTTCCCGCCAGGCTCCAACACTGGGCTGGTGCTTACGTTCGCCCACAGCACCGATCCGTCCTTGCGAATGTAACGCTTTTCGATCTCGAAGGGTTTGCCCTTTCGAATCATGTCCTTGAAGAGGCGCAAGTGGTTCTTCAGGTCGTCGCGGTGAGTCACGTCCGCGATCGTTTTGCCCAGCAACTCGGATTCAGTGTATCCGAGCATGTTGCAGAGGGCTCGATTGGCAAAAACGAATCGGGCATGTGTGTCGTAGCGCAAAATGCCTGCCGTCGCTTGCTCCACCGTTGCGCGCATCTGCGCCTCCGATTTGCGCAATGCTTCTTCGTCGCGTTTGTGTTTAATCGCCTCCGCGAGTTGGGTGGCAATCGTGGTCGCCAGTCTCAGCTCGTGGTCGGTGAACGCATGTGGCGTATCATAATAGGTCATGAATTTGCCGATCAATTTTCGGCTACTGACCAGCGGAATGAATGCAGCCGCGCAAATGCCTTCGCTCCGAATAGTTGATTTCAAGGGCTTCGGAATATCGGCAATTTCGACATCGTTAATACAAACAGGCTTGGGCCTTTTTGTATCGGTTTTCCATGGCGAATGGCCTTCTACCGCCTTGCGGTATCTCTCTGACAAGCCGCGCCAGGCGACAAAGCGCATCACCTTTTCGTTATCGAAAAGCAGAATCGACGCGCGGTGGCAGCTCAAAGCGGAAAGAATTGCGTCCAGCCCTGCTTCATAAATTTCGGTAACGTTGGTAGCGATGTGTTGCCGTTGAGCAAATTGATAGAGTGCCTTCTGTTGTTGCTCCGCGCGTTTGCGGGCGCTGACATCAGTGTTGGTTTCGAGAATTGAGGTCGGTCGTCCGGGAGCATCCCGGTCCAGACTCCACCGCGAAAAGACGGCAATAGTTTTGCCGTCTTTTCGGGTATGAAGCAATTCACCTGACCAACGATTATCACGCTCCAAATGTTTTTGAATGCTTTTGTAATTTTCCGGATGCGCCGTCTGTAGCAGTTCGCACGTAATTTTTCCGAGCGCTTCTTTGGCGGAAAAGCCGTACATTTGCTCCGCGCCACGGTTCCAATAAACGATCCGGTCTTGATGATCGCGGACGATGACTGCGTCGTTAGTTAAATCGAGGAGCCGCGCCTGTTCGGCCAGGCGTCGTTCCGTTTGTTTTTGTTTGGTGATATCGCGAGCAATTTTCGAAACGCCGATAATTTCTCCCTTCGGGCCTTTGATTGGCGAAATCGTCAACGAAACATCGATCAGTCTGGCATCCTTCCGGCGACGAACCGTTTCGTAGTGATCCAATGATTCACCGTTGCGAACTGTTCTCAGAATCTTCTCTTCTTCACTTTGGCGGTCTTTGGGAATCAGAGTCAGGACCGATTTGCCAATGATTTCTTCTGGCTTGTATCCAAAGATGCGTTCGGCGCTTTGGTTCCAATCGGTGATGATTCCATTCAAATCTTTTGCCGCGACTGCGTCGTGCGACGATCGAACTACCGCGGCCAGTCGCATGGCGGCTTTCTCTGCACGCTTGCGCTCGGTCAGATCGATAATTGCAGTTTGATAGAGGCGAACGCCATCCTTCATCAAGCCAAACGTGGCCGTGCTGGATAACAGAACAGAAACTTTTTCCCCATCCGGCCGTTTTAGGTTTAACTCGGTCTCCACGCGAGCGTCAGACGAACGGCACTTCATCAGATGATCGAGAAAAAGTTGGGTGTCCTCTTTCGCAATACAGATAGCGAAGGTTATGCCGACCAATTGCTTTCGCGATCGCTGTACTAATTGCGCAGCCGCGAAATTAACTTCTTCGATCCGGCCAACGCGATCGAAGGTGACGTACCCCATCGGGGCGAAGTCGAAGAGATCGACATACCGTTGAATGGCCTGCTCTAATTCCGTCTTTGGCAGCCGAAAGGCAGGCCTTTGCTTTGATTTTGCTGCTGCGAGGTTCCGTTGATGAGTCCCGTCCGCGCCATTGCGGGAGGCTCGCTTGTCTGCATGCAAGGTCGCTTTCTTTCCGTATCCGACCGGTTTGCGTGCGCGTGCGCGGCCAGACTCGGTGATTTTATGCCTGACCGATCGTTTGTTATTTTTGCGGCGCGATCTGCCTCGTGCGTTTTGCTGCTTTACTGCCATCAGCTTCTTCTCTTTCTTCCCTATCAATATCGACCAAAGTCATTACTGCGCCGTCGATCTTGTTCTCGGTTGTGCGATACGGCCGTACCCGTAGAAGGTACTGCCGGCCCTTCTTGTCGGTTACTCTGCGCTCACGCATGCCCAGCGTCTCGATGACTTCCCTGAGCACCTCCTCCAGATCCGAAATGTCAATATTCGGTTTAAAGTCACTGATTGGCCGGCCGACATCACTTTGCAAGACATTGAAAACGTTCCGGGCCGTAGGCGTCGCGCGACGCACCAACAAGTCATTGTCCACCATCACGATCGGCAATTGAATACTGGCGAGCAGATTGTTCAGATCGCTGTTCATCTGAACCATCTCGAGATTACGATTGCTCAACTCCTCATTCAGCGTGGTCAGCTCTTCGTTGGTCGATTGCAGTTCTTCCTTCGCCGTCTCCAGCTCCTCATTGGTGGATTGCAATTCTTCATTACTCGATTCGATTTCTTCGTTGGCAGAGCGCAATTCCTCGTTGGTTGCCTCCTGCTCCTCGATGATGGCTTGAAGCGATTCCTTGGAAGCGGCCAAATCCCTGCGCAGCTCTGTGATCTCACGTTGCGCTGCCGTTTTCCCAAGCAATGGCGGCACCTTACCCGGTTTGGTTCCCCTGGTCGTCTCGTCGAAAATAACGAGTAGCCACGGTTTGTCAGTCGCAGGAATTTTAAGCGGCACCACTTGGATATTAATTTCGCGCGACCTGCCGTCGTGCTTAAGAAGCGAACGTTCCGTCCGGGCGGGCTTGTTTGTTTTGATGCAGCGTCGGATAATGTCGCGTAAGTCGGCTGCCAGACTAGGCCGCACCAGATGCAGGAGACTAAATGTGGCCGGCCCCGGAGGATGCTGAAGATAAAACTCGGTTCGGCCGCGAAACTGATGCACGTGGAGATCGTGGTCGATCACCACTGCGGCCGGCGCATATGCATTGAGCATGATGTGGTCGGCTGATCGTGCCAATTGTTCGCCGAAGGCAGCTCCCTCGGTGGATACAGGTCTTACCGACGCCGGCACGGCGCGGGCCGCCTGATACGCAGGCAGGTCGGCTAATCGCGGACTCACGAGGATCTTTTTTGCGTAAATTTTGTTCTTCCTGTCTGCCAGGTCGAAAAGTTCCTCGAATAAACCAACAGATTCAGCCGGACCGAGAATCAGATAGCCGTTGGGATTGAGCGCGTGATGAAATTGAGGAAGGCAGCGTTTGTGCAGCTCCGGCGAGAGATAAATGAGCACATTGCGACAACTGATCAGGTCCAGTCGTAAGAAAGGCGGGTCGGTCACTACGTTCTGCCGCGCGAATGTGCAGATTTCCCGCACGCGGCGGCTGACTTGGTAAGCACTGTCACGCTTGTCGAAAAACCATTTCAAACGCTCCGGCGTTACGTCTTTCTCAATTGCGCTCGAAAAAATACCGGCGCGTGCATGATCGATCATGGCTTCGCTCAAATCGGTCCCAAAAATCTGGATGCGCATTTCTGACGCGCGGTCTCCGAGAGTTTCAAGAATGCAAATGGCCAGCGAATAAACTTCTTCGCCGGTTGCACATCCCGGTACCCACGCGCGCAACTCATCATGGCGGCCCTTGTTTTTCAGGATCGCCGGCAGAAAACGCTTTCGCAGCGCCGTGAAGAGCTGGGGGTCGCGGAAAAAGCGCGTTACGTTGATGAGTAAATCGTCGAAGAGCGATTCGATTTCCCTTGTGTTGTTGCGCAAAAAACGCGCGTATTGCTTCAGCTTTGTGATCCGATGCAATGCCATACGACGTTGAATCCGTCGATTGAGAGTGCCCAGCTTGTACCCGGCGAAATCGACGCCCATCTGTTTTTTGAGTGACAAAAAGATGCGGCCCAGGTCATCCGCCTTCTCGTACTCCGATTTGGCGGCTCGCTCCGTCTCGCTCTCAGTCATAGGCCGTCGAATGTAGGGATGCTCGACGATGTGACGGATTTCGCTGGCAATCTCGCGCGGAGACCGCACCGCATCGACGAAACCGGAACGGATCGCATTGCGCGGCATCTCCGCGAACTTCGCGCTCGCTTCGTCCTGCGCGAAAGTGAGGCCGCCGGCTGCCTTAATGGCGCGAAGTCCGGCCGTTCCGTCGCTGCCCGTGCCTGAGAGAAGTACACCAATCCCGCGGCTGCCGCATGCTTCGGCGAGCGATTCAAAGAATTGGTCTATCGCTATGTTTGGTTGCTGACCCCGGCGAACCAGTCTGAGCTCGCCGTCCTGAAGCATCACGCATTTGTTAGGCGGTTGCACATAAACCGTGTTTACGTCCGGTCTGGTTGTTTTTTCGATCTCGATGACCGGCATGGCAGTCACTTTGCCTAACAAGCTCGCCAGTTTGCTGGCATGATGTGGATCGAGATGCTGCACGATCACGAAGGCCATCCCATTTTTGGCCGGCAGATGCCGCAGCAATTCCATGGTCGCTTCGAATCCGCCAGCCGAACCACCGACGCCGACAATCGGGAAGCCATCATTTTTTTTTGCCGATTTAGCCCGCGTCTTTTTAGCCGATGGCGATGCTTTCTTCCTTGGGGGTTTTCTCGCAGGCATGAGCTTTACTAGTATGAATCGCAACAGGAGGCCACACAAGGGGGAAGGCCTTGTTCAGAATGACGAGGGCGAACGACGAATGCCGAAGGAAACTCGAATGCTTAAATGACGAAGATCGTGTGAGGATGTCTTCCTCATTCTGATTTCGTCATTCCTTCGTCATTAGACATGTTATTCGTCATTTACCTACCGCCTATCGGTTTGTGAGTCTCGATTCAATAGATGAGGGGCGGCTTCTCCCCATGACCAAACGCAACATCATTGTCGTTGGCACATCAGCCGCGGAGTAGAGGCCTTGTGTAACCTGAACAAGCATCTGCCTAAGGACCTTGATGCTTCGGTCTTTGTGGTCATGCACGTCGAAACGGAAAGCATGTTGCCGGAAATCTTAAATCGTTGCGGAAAACTCCCGGCCGCAGCTACGGCCGAACGCGATCTCAAACTCCTACGCGAAATCTTGGAGCGGATTTGGTACGGTTAAATTAATACCGACGCTTTAGCCGGGGAGCGCACTCACCGCCCCATAGCGGCTACACGTTCTTCAATGAGGTCACGCTCGACTTCCCAGAATCGTAGCGACGCAAGAAGGAGGCTGTGCGGGGGCTGAGACTGGACGGCTTCGTCCTGATCAACCCTTACCTGCTGCGCCGAGTCGTCCCCTTTACCGACCCTTTGCTGTTTCGGTTTGGACTTCGACGCTCTCAAGCGTGTGCGCCTCGATCGTCGTACTTTCATCAACGATTCTCCCTCCTTGTGAGTCCTCCTGTTCACCTTGGGTTCGTCTCACGATGTAACACCGGTTGTGACCGACTTGTTGCGGCGACTCGCGCTCGATCTTTTTTGAGAGGAAATCAGGCGACTGCGGAAGATCCGTTTCGAGCTGGACGATAGTTGTCGATCGTTTCAGCGCGCGGTCGTAATCCGGCGAGATATTGCGAGTCAAAGGCCCGGAGGGCTGCTGTAACAGTGGCCCCAATCCCTACAATCCCGTCTTCCACGCTTGGGCCGAGTAGAGCGACCCATAGATCGCCGCGAACAAATAATCGAGGCCGACGCACCGCCGACGGGCTTCCCGGATGAGCCTCACAGTAAAGTTCCATCTGTTCCATCGCCGCAAATGCGTAATCCATTATGTGACGCCGACGCAGAGATTGGCGGTTTTTGTTCATTGCGTGTAGAACGCGCGACCGGGTTGCGTTGGATGTGTGTTTTTTTACAGAGATGTAACACTGGCAGAGAAGCAGCATTGAGGCGCGCGCAGCAGAACGCGCTATTCCTATCGCTGAGGCTGGTAAGGTTTTCACCGATAAGCGAATCCACCATGCGCCTGATTGTGCTGCTACTCGCTGCAGGCGTATATCTTTTCTATACCTTTGTCTCCTCCCATGCCATTGCCAGACGCAGACCAGCTGAATGCGCTACAACAACTGGATCAATTCCGTGAGTGGCGTTCGCTGGATGAGAAACGTTACTGTCTCGTTTGCGGTAAGATCATTACTGGCAAGCAAATTCAGATTGCGGGAGGCACATGCGGAAATGGACCGTTGCGATTAAGTTGTCCGACAGAGCGGTGTAACTCAATCCCCATGGATTGGGTGCTGCCAACGGACGAAATTTTAGCTATGGTTAAAAGGGTGCCGCCCGAACACGGTGCGATTATTCCTCCAAGGGCGGCTGACGGCGGTGCAGATCACGGCCTTGCATGGCAACTGCGCAAACTCGCAGCGCATCTCAAACAAGCTTTCTAGCGCCTCGACTCCCCGAACTGCTGTCGGGCCCGCGAGCCATTTCAGGTGCGCAGAGTTCGTATTCCCGCTATTGAAAGTGCGCGACAAGTGGCTTGAGATAACCTTAAAGAAGCCGTGTTTGGGTAGGGCAATCTCGTGCCTTCGGGTAGGATAAGTTCTAGGGTTTTATCCGATCACCCAATCATCCGGCGTCCCGATTGTGTGTTTTGAGGTAGTGCGCAGAGTGCTTCTTGCGCTATGACAGCCAATGTAACACTGGACGATCGCCTGTCGATCCTGCGTGCAGGTGATCGGTTCAGAAAATGGGATTCGCTCGATGATCACCGGGTTTGCAGTGTTTGCGAGCGAAACTTCAAAGGCAGGCAGATTGAGATCCGGCGTCTTCGCGGCGGCAGATACAAACTTTATTGTCCCACTCTTGGATGCCCTTCCAGGCCGCATCAATGGCTTTATCCGCGAGCACCAGTGGTTTCAGAGATAGCTCATGCGCATTGGTGGCGCGCCGGCAAGCAACCGATGCGTCGCCCGGTAGAGTCAACAGCGCAAGCACTATGATTGGGGCAAATCTTGATGAACTCGGAGTATCGTCAGTGCCAGATGAGGCACTGATGAAGGCCGTCTCACACCGTCGCCATGACGCACTTGCCGAGTTATTCGACCGGCATGGCAAGAGGCTGCGCGCAACGATCGACGGGGTTGTTCATGAAGAAGGTGAGGCTGACGATGTGTTACAGGAGATCTTTATTCAGATTTGGGATGAAGCGGCTCGTTATTCACCTAAAGCGGGTAAGCCATTGGGATGGATGGTTACCATCGCGCGGCGCCGAGCTATCGACCGGTTGCGGCGACGCCAGGCTTATTCTCGCGTGCGAGAGCGTTATCAAAGGCGACTAACTCACGAAGCGTTTAACTCGTCGCGCCGCGCCGACGAGGTTTTCATGTTAAACGATCTGCGTCGATTTCTAAGCGAATGCATGCGCGTCTTACCGCGACTTCAGCGCGAGGCGGTCGAGCTCGCTTTTTTCAAAGGACTGAGCCATAGGGAAATTGCCGCCGCGACGCACGCTCCGCTGGGAACGGTGAAAACCCGGCTTGAGCTTGGCCTGCAAAAACTCACCCATGCCGTGAGACCGCTACGTCACAAGGTGTGATGGGAGTTACTCCAGTGGTGAATCGGCCCGCCGCGGCGAGGCGATCGCTATAGATCGCCAAAGGCTCTGAATGTCAGGGGGCAGAGTCGCAACCCCTTTGACAACGCGTTGAGGAGTCGTCGCGGCGACCGTTCCACCTACCTTCGCATCCCGGGTCGGACCTGTAGTTCCTAACGCAGTAGGACGACAAGTAACACGACGAGCACGATAAGACCCAAACCTCCGCTGGGATAGTACCCCCAGCCGGTGCTATAGGGCCATGTGGGCAGCGCCCCGATTAACAAAAGAATCAAAATAATGAGCAGAAGGAAACGCATACCTTTTCACCTTGATTCGCACTCGGCACATTCACCACGCGTAATTTTTCGCAGTTACGATGCGGATGAAGCGCGTCTAGGGGATCCGGCGACTTTGTAGTTGGCCGCGTTGGGACGGATCTTGGCGATCATTTCAGTTGGTGCCCCGTGACGAGGCCGTAAACGATCAAGACTGCGCGAACCCAGGTATAGCTAGCCGGCGTGCTCGATTCGTCAGATCGACCCCAACAACGCGAGAACGATGATAACCACGAGAATCAAGCCGAGTCCGCCGCTGGGATAATAACCCCAGCCGCGGCTATACGGCCAGGCAGGTAACGCTCCAATCAACAATAGAATAAGGATGATTAAGAGAATTGCGCTCATAATGCACAAAGAGAACGTATCGCGAAGGCCCTTCGGCCTTATGGGACATAAACGCTGGACTGCTCCTAAGGACTTCGAAGTAGAAAAAATAACACAGCCGGGGCTGTTTCTTTTAGCCGCCCAGGTGCTTGTCAGAAAGAAACACGCGCAGCGACTAACTCATGCGATTGCTTTCTGAAGGAGGTGAAAGAATGCTGCGTTGGGCCTTGATTTTTCTTATAATCGCATTGGTGGCGGCGCTTTTGGGATTTACGGGTATTGCTGCTGCTGCTACAGGGATTGCCAAATTGTTGTTCGTTCTGTTCCTGGTGATTTGCCTGATCTTTTTTGTTATTGGAATATCGGCAGGCAGACGGGTCCCATAGGTAATCTCACGATTTCGATGGAGTCGCGTTAAAGCCAGCGAGTGAGAAGGACGTTAGCTGCATGGCAAGGCAGCTAAATCCGGGGCGTAGTGTGTGCCTGACGTTAATTGATGAACTTGCGACGGAGTAACGGTCTGGATGTGGAGAAGATGGAAATTTGAACGTTCGGATCGTGTCGCGTTCAATTTGGTTTGGTTGTTGGCGATTCTCTTAGCAGTTTCAGTCGTTACCTTGCTCCGTGGATGCACCTAGTCGGATGTGTTATTGGAGGCAGGGCGATTTCCGATCGGGGGCGTAAATGCTTGCTCAAAGAGCTTTCCAGGGTTGCACTGTGTTGCATGCGGACGCTTCTAACCGTATCGTGTGAGTGGCAATGGCTCGGCGCATTCACAGCGCGCCTCGCCGTTGGTCTGCTGTTCTTCCTTTCCGGACGCGGCAAACTCTTTGTCCCAAAACAGCGCGAACAAATGCGCGAGACTTTGGTCGCAGCGGGAGTCCCATTTGCCAGCGTCAACGCAGCCTTTGTTTCTACAGTCGAATTCGTCTTTGGTTTTCTTCTCATTCTCGGCGCGCTAACGCCGCTTGCGTGTGTCATGCTTGGCGGCGTAATGATCGCGGCCATCGCGACGTCGGCGATTAAGAATATTAAGTCGCCACCAATACTCGGTTGGCTCTCAGAGTTTTTGTATCTTCCCGAGGTTCTCTACCTGGTGATTCTTTTCTGGCTTCTCCTGTCCGGACCGGGTTGGTTCAGTGTCGACTGGTTCGTCTTCGAATCGCGCTAGCGTTCAGAAGGCGCGATTAGTGGCACAGGCGACAGGATGTGCGTCGATTTACCTGACGCGAGACAACTGATCTCGGCTCGGCATGCGAAATCTCTATCACTATGACAAAACTAGAATTCAAGGGCGGATGGAACGAAGTAAAAGGCAAACTGAAACAGAAATACGCGCAACTGACCGATGATGATCTCGGGTTTGCCGAGGGGAAGGAGGATGAATTGCTTGGGCGACTTCAACAAAAGCTCGGTAAATCGAAGGAAGATTTGCGAAGAGAAATCGGTGATCTGTAGAGCTGACCTTCCGACATAAGTTAATCAG
>Ga0081455_10003483_pt1 | contig 18080 bp, 16 predicted proteins | sample TabmetS3T2R1_FD_70207 | JGI IMG/M metagenome (GOLD analysis project Ga0081455, IMG submission 70207) | Tabebuia heterophylla rhizosphere microbial communities from the University of Puerto Rico - S3T2R1 | ecosystem: Host-associated > Plants > Roots > Rhizosphere ...
ATCAACAAGCTTCAAGCACGTGAAGCTTATTCAAATTAATTGGCTCCCTATGGCAGATAGGTTTTAATTCAATTGTCAACTACTGTTAGGAGTAACTACCTATTGAAAGAGTGCACCAAATGGATTACACAGAACTCATAAATATGGCAAGAGATTATCAACTCGGTGATATACCCAGTAACGAAAAGGCTCTAATTTACAGGATAATCAACTCTGAAGCATCAACTTATCGAATCGCATCATCCAAATTTAGGTTTCGACAGCAAAATTATCAAGAAAGAAATGATTATACGGGATTAAAAAGGCTTATTGAGCTTCGATATATTGAAGAAAATCAAGAACAGAGAAAAATATTCGGGGGCAGTATGATCTACAGGTTTACTACTCAAGGTTTGCTTTATATTTTTGCAAACAAGCTAATCTACCCTCCTCAGCTACTACTAAATTATAGCTCAGGTAGCCTCCTTAAAACACTCGTATTTCAGTATTTTGAAACTAAAACTATAAGTCAAGGCACAGCTAGATTCTATGAGGCAATTACTGAGTATTTGAATGAATGTGCAAGAACATTGACAAATCAAGATTTCATTCTAAAATCTGAACTTGATAGCAATGATAGGAGAGAAAAGACATTAGCTCAAGAATTAGAGGAATTTGTCAAGGTTCTCGCAATAAAGCTTGCTTTAATGTATAGTGAGTCAAATCTATTGACCATTTCTTCTGCACTTGTGGAAAATGATAGTGCAAGGGTTTCGCTGTACGAATTGGAAAGTTCAATGAAAGGTATTATTGCTTCTGACAGAAAATTTATGCATTTCTTGGAAAAAACCAAGGGAGAGTTTGATGAAATTCAATAAATATCAGATTTAATATCTAGTCTCCAACGACTAACAGTACATTGGACGTCGGACTTCTGTCGTTCGCCCAAAGATCTCTACATTCTTTCGACTTCATATAGACTAACTGTCGCCTATCATATCTTATGAATTCGCGCAAAAGTTATCAAATCAAAACGAAGCACTCTTTTTCAATAATATTGTTGAATATTTGAACCTCGGTTCGCGACAGTGTCTTCGAGAGATATACCCAGGCAGGAACGTTGATTGCTAGACCTTCAGAATCAATGGATATATTTTGTATTATTAAATTAGGTGTATAAAGTCCTAAAATGGTTGCAGGATACCACAGAATCAAATTGGAGACAATAACCTTTGCATTTTTGTTATAGCATTTGTGCTGCACACACCATCAAGCACTCATCTCTTTAATATTTATTAGCTGAAATAATACTAGTATAACTAATTTGAAATTGTACATCGCTGCTAGTAACTATCGCCCTCAGCGCTACTTGGGTTGCTTCAGTTTGTTTTTAAGCACAAAGCTGTTGGGTCTTCGTCCAATTATAGAACCATCGACGGCATAAATGGAAGGATTTAGAAGTAATAGTGGAAGCTTTCTTATCATACTTTTTTCAACTTTGAACGACAAATTGTACACAATAAATCCTTATGTTCATGCCATATCTCTCGATAATATCATATCACAAAATCATTTGATGACGACGACATGTATAAAATTAAGGCGTACGGATTACATAGACTCTGCACTAATATGCTCGCCTTTTGCCCATGGACGAGTCATCACAAAGTTAAACCGCAATCAATGCTTGCAAAAGTGCTGTAAGAGACCTGGGGAGTGGCACAAGCAAAGAAGAAACGAAACCTATTTTTACACACAAGCCCAGCTATTTGATAATGCATAGTATCATGTTTGTCTTACTACTACTACTACTATAGCCCTTCACGTATGCATGGCGCCTTTTCCTCGATGCCTAACTCAATAACCTTTTCTTAGAGTTACTGTACTGTACAATCGAGGATAAAGAAATCTCAAACCGAATTAGCAGCCTAACGACTCAAAGTTGTGATACTTCTATTCAAAGTAACGAGGAAACAGGTCTTAAGGCTCTAACTTATTATTCATAAGTTAATAAAATCTACTAGACTGAATAGGCATATTCCCTCAATCCAGCTTTATCAGTCGACTTTCCTCCTATTTTGATCAATACAAACTCCTTATTGCTATGATTGATGGAATCAAACAATTCCCTTCCTATTCCTCTGTGTAATCCTTCATATTCCTCCATCGAAAGCTTCATTCTAGATCCGATCTCCTCTTCTAGATTCATTGCAGCGACTATTTCCTTATAGGAGGGCTGAATCACGCCACTGAACACCATTGCACTGCTACCGCTACCATACGAACCGAATCCCACTCTTTTACCATCTAAATCAGTTCCTCTCTTATACTCGAACTCTAACGAACTTCTGAACCCCATATACATTGAAGCAGTATATAGATTGCCGATCAACTCGGAAGCCTTTAAGGAGCTAGCCATTTTTTTCTCATATGACTCGTGGTAAAGGGCTGTCTGCATGAACAGTCTCCGGAACTTCTCATCTGCTTTCATAAATTCTGTGTCCGCTAAAATAGATTCAATGGTTCCCCTGGGGTCTTTTGGAGAAGGCTCTTCTACTCCTACTTCGTTAATGACTTCTTCCCATCTGGGAAGGTTTCTCCATTCGTGTCTTAAGAGATATGCCAAAGCTTTTTCACCCATTCGTCTGTACGGTAGATGAACACTAATCAGATCAATATGGTCCGTTATGCATTCTCCTTTCTTTAGATCAATTAGTCCATACTTCAATGCCTTTTCTTTATAACTATCGAAGGCCTTCCTGACTTGAATCAAATATAGTAGATTTGAATAATTCCCATTGACCAAAGGCGTTTCTTTTCCGAATGGCCGGTAAAAATCATACTCATTTTTAATTATTGTCGACGTGACTTTCTGATCAAAGGCTAACAATCTAGGATTTTGCTTGATTAACATGGCTACTGCGCCAGCTCCTTGGGTATATTCAGCTGCCGAACCAATATCGTACTTGGCAATATCACTAACAATTACGATTGCAGCTTTGCCATTATTTTCTTCGGCACGTATCCAATTTGCATTGTCATATAGAGCGTAAGATCCGCTTACACATGCAAATTTGCATTCAATTCCCCCTGCATGTTCAAAAGAACCTTCACCATAAACCTGCTCAAGCATCCCAATAACAAATGAATTCATTGCTTTTGATTCGTCAAGTCCTGATTCGGTCGCTACATACATTCTTCCAATGTCTTGGGGTTGCAAACCATTCCTTTCCATTAATGTTAGGCAAGCGTTTGCCGCCATACAGGCCGGATCTTGATTAACATCAACTATAGCCATTTTCCTAATCCCAATCCCATATTCCAGCTTCTGGGGGTCTATTCCCCTCGCCTCTGCAAACTCTCTACAATCTACATAGAGCTTGGGAACGTAGATAGCCAGATCATCGATTCCTACTGGCATGATGACATGACTTGATCTTTATAGACAATTTAAAGGTACTTCTAAGCTTATTTGACCAACTGAATTAAGTCGATTGACAATCACAAATGTTATGTTATATGGCAAAAGTCCTCGAATAAAGAACAGTCAATCAAAAGTACCTAATTATGTTATAGTAGTTGTCCCTTTCGCAAGGTCTATAACCTATCTGCCTTATTGACTCTATAATCTTGCTGGCGGTTAATTCTGTGGATCTTGCCCCGGTAGCACTAACTACTTCTTCTCCAATAAGCGTCCCTCCGAAATCGTCTGCACCATAATTCAAGGCCATCTGGGCCATACCTATTCCATTGGTTAGCCATGAGGACTGTAAATGGTTAATCAACCCGTAGAAGACTATTCTTGAGATCGCAATCATCTTTAGCAGTCCCAATCCACCTGAAGAATATTTCACAGAACCGTCAGATTGCATTTCCGTTTTGTTGGGCTCAAAACTCCACGGTATAAACGACATAAACCCTCGCGTCTTTTCCTGCATTTTCGCAATTAGGAATAGATGTTTCGCCCTCTGCTCTATCGTCTCTACTGTGCCATACATCATCGTCGCGGAAGATCTAATTCCCAGGCTATGAGCTTCCTCCATGATTCTTAACCACTCATCAGTCTTAATTTTCAATGGACTAATCGCCGATTTTACACCATCATCGAGTACTTCTGCGCCTGCACCAGGAAGCGAGTCAAGTCCCGCCAACTTTAATCTATGAAGAATTTCTTTTGTCGTACTCCTCTCTACTCTCGCTATCATGTCTATTTCCGAGGCAGAAAGACCGTGGATACCAATTTCAGGATATCGTCGTTTTATTTCTTTGAATGCTTCTTCATAATATTCGATCCTAAGATTTGGGTTATGACCACCTTGAATAAGGATTTGAGTGATGCCATATGTCTCCTTAGCCCAAGTCACACGCTCGAGTATCTGCTCAAGAGATAATGTATATGATTCCGCATGACCAGGAGGTCTATAGAATGCACAGAATTTGCAATATGTTACACATACGTTAGTATAATTGAGTATTATATTATTAACAAAGCTGGCATCATTCCCGAACAATTTATTGCGTAAATAATTGGCTGAAAGACCAAGAGAGTAAATGTTATCCGATTCCAAGAGTCTAAGGTAATCGCCTAAATCAAGGCGATTTCCGGCTAGAACGTTGTATACGATATCCGAAATATCTGACTTGTTGATCAAGTTCTGGGCAAATCCGGTCACGCTGTTCAATATACATCATATGTGAATTAATGATGTTATTTATTCGTTACAAGCCCTTGAATTGAGGATTTGACAATCGGTATACCTCTATCACATTCAGCTTGTTTTTTTGATCCACTTCAAATTCAACGAATGAAGATAGCTTTTAGAGTTGAATCAATGAAGTTGCACTTCCAATATACTCTTTTGGGTCAAATCACAATAAATACACGAAGATATGGGAGTTATCTGAAAATCTTTTGTCCGCACTGATCGTAGTTCATTGCATAGGTTTTATATTGATATTCACAGACATAAGTCAACTAGATTGCAACAAGGTATTGAAAGAGTAACCCCTGCACTCGAGAAGGCGATGACAGGCGAAGAACTGTCATTCAGTGATGGAATGCAACTAATGACTGAAGAGAACTTATTCTTATTGGGGGCAGTTGCAGATAATCTACGCAGAAAAAATAGCGGAAATACCGTAACATTCGTCTGTTCGTACTATCTCAATTATACTAACATCTGTGCCGCAAGCTGTCCACTCTGTGCTTTTTATAGAAAGGGTCAAGAGGGTGACGCTTATACTCTTACCACCGAACAACTCATTGCAAGGGCCAGAATAGCAGTGAACGAGTTGGGAGCCACGGAATTACACATTGTTGGAGGCTTTCATCCAAAGCTGGGACTGGATTACTATGAAGGTATGATCACTTCTATAAAAAAGGAATTCCCTCATGTAAGTATAAAAGCACTCACACCAGCTGAAATTTTCTTCATTGCCAAGCTAACCAGGAATTCCGTAAAGGAGGTACTTAGTAGATTGAAGGATTCCGGGCTGGACGCGTTACCTGGGGGTGGTGCAGAAATTTTTCACGAGCAAACAAGAAAATTGATTGTACGAGGGAAATGTTCTGGAGAGGAATGGCTTGATACTGCACGCCAAGCCCACGAAATGGGGTTGAGGAGTAATTGTACGATGCTCTTTGGTCATGTTGAAAAACCCGAACACATCGTAGATCATATCATTCGGATCCGAGAGTTACACAAGAAGACCAATGGCTTCACTACATTTATCCCCCTAAAATTTAGCCTAGAAAATACCGAACTTGAGAAAAACCATTTGATTCAGAGGGAAAGTCCATCGACATACGACCTAAGAGTTATAGCAATCTCAAGGATCTTATTATCAACCGTCCTAAACAATATCTCAGTATATTGGATAGCCCTTGGAAAGAAGTTAGCGCAAGTCGCGCTTCATTACGGTGGCAACGACCTAGTCGGGACAGCATTCTCTGAGGAAATTTTCAAAGCAACAGGAAAGCATAATGTGACTTCAACAGAGGAGCTAATCAATTTAGTTGGTGAAATTAATAGACAACCGGCGCAGAGGGATACGTTTTTCAATATTCTCAAACGTTTTTAGCTGGCTATGGGGGTATTTCCTATATTTTTGGATTATTTCAATATCGATTACGTATTATGCCAGGATATCAATCCTTTCAATAGAATTCACCTAATCTTTGATCAGACTCGAGATATTTTGCTTTAGAATTCCCTTCTCGTATGCCAGTTCAAACATTCTCTGGATGGATGCTACACCCTCAGCTCCCATGTCGATCGTCAACCTATTTACATACATTCCTATGAATTTACCGATCACTTCTCGGACCTGACCTCTACTGTATGTCATGGCATAGTCCAGTGCGTCATCGAAATGGTCGAGCCCGTAGAGGATAGAGTCTTTAAACAATTGCTCAAATTCCTTAATCTGGAAATATGACATGGTTTTTGAACTGGCCACATTTATACCAAGTGGAACCGGAAGGCCATCTGTGATATCATTCCACCATCTTCCCAGGTCTAGGACCTTCAATAGACCATACGAATCAAAAGTGATCTGCCCTTCATGAATTACCAGACCGGCTTCCACTTCTCCGTCCCTTACAGCACTTGGAATAAGGTCGAATGGCTTCTGGACGTCCGTGTAATTCCCTAATACAATCCTTGAAATCAAGTAAGCTGAAGTCAGTCTTCCAGGTATGGCAATTGTGGCATGACTGAGTTCAGGAATTGTCAGTTTCTTCTTTGAAATAATTGCCGGACCATAGTTAAGGCCAAAACTGGCACCGCAACGTAAGATAGCGTAATCACTCAGGTATGCATAAGCATGTGCCGAGATCGCGGTGATATCAAGTTCGTGATCCATTGCCCTTTTGTTAAGGGTTTCAATATCCTCTATTACGTGTTTGATATCAAACACATCACTATTCACTTTGCCTGATGCAATTCCATAAAACATGAATGCGTCATCCGCATCAGGAGTATGGCCTAACGTTAATTCAACCACAAAACGTTGAATGTATCAGAGTCTTATATGCTTCTCCTTGTCATCCGCGAGGGCGAGACGAGATTTTATATGATGCTTTTCAGCGTACGATAATGAATTTACCTTATCTGATAGCGGAATAAGGTAATATGAGCGTCCTAACAAGAAATTGGCACCTTGCCGAATGATGATATTGATTGCGGAGAGGAAATCCGCAATTGGGTCGTAATGACATAAAAGCTCTAATCACCCAGACTCAGCGCCGAGTCTGGAAGGCCTTGAAAAGATTACACGTTTATGATTCCAGTTTCGAAGCAGGTAGAGAATACTTCCTTAATCATTCCATTTCAAAAGTAAGACTCATAATTATGTATGTCGACTTAGTCGGCTCTACAAATATGAGCATGACATTGCCTGTCGACAAACTCGTTACTATAATACGAGCGTTTTCAAACGAGGTAACCACTGTTATTCAGAGCCACGGTGGGTACGTATTAAAGTATGTTGGTGACGCGGTTATTGCATTTTTCCCTTCAAGCTCAATTAGGATCGCTAGTTGCACGAATTCAGTTAAATGCGGTCGAGCTATCTTGAGTGTGATTAAGAACGGAATTAATCCAATCTTGAATCAATATGACTATCCTGAGCTAAGCGTAAAAATAGGAACTGACTAAGGAGAGAATGTAGTGGTCTTATACGGACAAGACAGGAGTTCTTTAGTCAATATCTTGGGATATTGTATAAGCATAATCTCTAAGATAACCTCAATTACAGAAGCCGATCGGATAACTGTTGGTGAGGACGTATATTTTGCGTTAGACCCAACTTTGAGAGGGAGATTTTATGAGGTTACACCAAAAGTTGACGAGTGGAAATATACAAATAGAACAATCGGGAATCTATACAAGCTCTTTGCCATGTCCTAACCATCGGTTATGGCTGATTTGACTGTCAATTGTGTGACTAGTTTCTGAGTTGATCAAGCTTAGGTTAAATCCTAATTATCGCAATTGAATTATAAGTATCCGCAGCAAAATAATAGTCCTGAACTTGGAATGATGTTGCCATTAAAGGAGACTAACAATAGTAAAATTCAAGAAATAAACTCCATCTTTAATGACGTCGGAGAGTGTTTCATACGAGCTATAACCCCCAAGATCTCGATGCATGATGTAAACGTAATGCTCGCTGATGGTACTGTGACACAGTCACCGACTTTCGATATAGGTGAAGTTTTGAAATTCTACGAACGCTTGATATTCTCTCTATCCGAGTGGCAGAGTTCTGGCATATCCAGGTCCAAAATCGAGGATTTGAACAGGATCTATTGCGAATTAACGAAATCTGTGGGTAAGTTCAGTGTCAGAGGGTATTTTGGAGTTCAGTTCCATGCTCTACCTTACTATCAGGTTGATAAGAAAGTGCTTGAGGTACAAAGAAATCTCAGAGAATTGGAAAGTGAAGGCGTCCGATATTATTCCCAAATTTCTCAGCAAGCGAATAGTATGATCGAGAAGGAATTGTCATTAAGAGGCCTTGCGAACATGAGTGAGGATGAGCTTTTTAAGAACTTACTTGAAAATGAAGTGCTCTACGGTGATTTGGTGAAGGAGGCCGAGTCGATTGAAAATGGATTCCCCCACTATCTCGATATTGATTTTAAAAGGAAATTGCTAGTCGAGGAATTGGAGAATTTGGTAATAGAATTGTATCAGGTTTCACCAGTTTTGATTGATTACAATAAATTAATGCAGGGTGAAGTTGGAGTTGCCATGTACGTAGACCTTGGGACTATTAAGAATGAAAAAACGGGAGCAATTGATCCTTTCGTAAATACTAAACGATTGACTTCAGTCCACTCAGAACAGATCATTTCTGCACTTCTCCAGGTTCAAGATGCAATGGAGCTTATATGAAATTGGCTTTCTTGAGTTAGGCCAGCGTGACTTTAGGTGAGCAGGACAATTAAGATGGTATCTCAAACCACTTTTAGGGTGCGCTTTAGACCTTGATACAATGGAGCAACTATCAATATACCCCTAAAGTAAGCAACTTCAATATAGGCAAAGGAGCCTAATGATTACTCTCATCTGACATGCTTGAAGACATAATAAAGGATCGAATCGACTCGAAAAAGCCGCGAGAAGAAGGGCTAACTTATATGATAGACAGGCTACCTAGCATAGATAGTGAAGGTATTGAAACCATTTCACCAATAGTTGATTTGGTGAAGATCTATGGAGCAAATCCACTTTTGATTCCTGATATTATACTCGAAAAGAAAATAGGAATTTATCATGAGTATGGCATTCAAGTATCATTGGGTAGTACTATGTCCGAGTATGCAATAGTTGAAAATGTTTTTGAAAGGTTCGTAAACGAGGCAGCTAGAATGGGCATCGACGTCATAGAAATTAGTGAAAACAATCGTGATTTAAGTTTGGACGAAAAAGAAAAAATCGTCAAGACCATTGAATCCAAAGACATGCGGTATTTGTGGAAAATCGGAAGAAAGGATCCTAGGCATCAATTGACCGTTGAACAGATTCTTGCAAGAACTGAACAAAGTATAAAGCTCGGCAGTAACAAGGTTGTACTGGAAGCAAATGAAGGAATAGGTGTAGGAATTTATGATGAACGTGGAGCAGTGAAATGGCACCTTATGGGTGCACTCACATCAAAATTTCCTCCAAGGGCGTTCATTTTTGAAGCTCCACTTGAATCGCAACAATCAGCTCTTATTGCTGAGTTTGGACAACGCGTAAACTTGGCAGAAGTTCGGCCAGATTTGCTTATGTCTGTCGAAACACAGCGTAGAGGTTTAATGTCAAAAGCAGCTTATGGGGTCTCTTACTTTAGAAAGGATCCAGAAGGCGGTCCTGCTTCCAAATTTATTTACTACATAATCAAGACTAAATATCCTGTAGAACAGAGTGAATTGATCCGAATTAGTCATTTACCCCGAAGAACAATTCAAAATGCCATTGAAGACCTTAAGGAACAGGGTCTAGTTCTAGAGAAAAATAGTCTTGATGACACCCGCCGCAAGGCCTATTACCCTGTACTTTCTGAATGGCTTTAGTCTTTTAAGTTGTTAGAGACTCCCATGAGTACAAATGAAAGTTTGAATTGAACGCCAATCAAATTAACAAGAAGTGAGATACTCAAATGCGTTGGCCATGCACAATCTTTGATTTCAACTGCATCACGATATAGGTTTCGTCGGAGCATACTTCTAGTAACTTAACTGTATTATATCTGCCTCAGTACAAAATCTATAAGTTTTTAAATCTCAGCGATAAAAATTAGAGGGAGAAAGTTACGTAAGCAGGCGAATATTTGTGACCAAACAGGAAGAAACTACCACTGAACAGAGAGTTGAACCCAGTGACCAGACGTTAAAAGAGCCAGGATCCAATCTAGGTCAACTCACTACCGAAGCGGATTCATCTCTAGAACTCGCTCAGGAACTAGTCGACTATTCAAAGCGTTTGGAAACATGCCGAAAGACGCTCCATCTGGCTGGTAAGACAATCAAAGTAGGGACTACGCCTAATGAGATACTCCATGAAACGAGAAACTATACTCTCTTACATTACAGGCCTATGACGAACAAGACTTTTCCGACTCCAATACTAGTCGTATATGCCCTTATGAATAAATCGTACATCCTAGATCTACAGCCTGGAAAAAGCTGGATCCAAAATCTTCTTCGTCAGGGGTTTGATGTGTATCTAATTAACTGGAACGCTCCATCATCTATAGATAAATTCATTTCATTCGATGACTACGTAAATTACTACCTAGACCATTGTGTTGAAATTGTAAAGAAAAAAAGAAATGTAGAAAAGGTTACTTTGCACGGATATTGTCTTGGTGCAACAATGTCAGTAATGTATACGGCAACACACCAGGAGAAAGTTAGAAATTTAGTGACCATTGCCCCTATAATAGATGCCGATCAAGACTCAACGGTCCTCGCAAATTTTGCCAAGAATATTGATGTCGATAAACTTGTAGATACTTTAGGGAATTTTACTTCTGAACAGCTTTACACTTGCTATTCGATTCTTAAACCCTTTAAGCAGGGAGTAAACAAATACATCAACCTAGTGCAAAATATTGAGAATAAAAAGTTCGTAGAGAACTTTCTAGGAGTTGAGAAATGGCTTTATGACACTCCCCCTATTGCAGGTGAAACATTCAGGCAGTGGATAAAGGACATATACCAAAACAACTTGCTTGCAAAAAACGAAATGCGAATAAAGGAAATTTCAGGTAAGAACAATCAAGTAGCAGATGATCATAACATTATAGATCTTTCAAAAATCACAGTACCGCTATTGAATATTGTCGCTGAGGAGGATCACTTAGTTGCGCCGGCGTCCAGCTCTGCATTAAATGACTTGGTATCTAGTAAGGATAAACGTTTGATGAGATTCCACACAGGGCATGTAGGTCTTATTGCGAGCAGTTATTCTCAAAATAATGTTTTGCCCAAAGTAGGACAATGGATAAAATCTAGATCCCAATAACCCATGGACCAATCGGAGTTGTCATGATAGCCAGATTGGACCTTGCATCCTCCATGAAGAAGGTGACATCATTCTCATATGCTTCCTAATTTTTCATTACTTTTAGTTTAGAATATGCATGTAGCGGCTAGGCAGATCCAGCCGTTAAAACATGGAATTATGATACTGTTGACAAGACCTACAGACTGCCAGTATTGGTAAAATGAAACCGTAAGCTACTGCTAGTTTATGCCATGAATACCGTGCACTCTAAGGATGGCAAGGAATTCTGTTAGGTTTCTCACATCCACATATCCGATAATGTCTTGGTAACAATAAACCTTTTTAAGCGAAATAAAATTGAACTAGATACATGCAGTATTTCACCGCCCTTAAAATAGGTGAAAAGAGAGTCAAATCTGCCCAGGATTTTTTGAAAACTTACGCAGCAAATGCTATGCCCGCATTAGCGCTGAAAGATAACCAAGCAGACCAATGGGAGCCAGTAGGTGAAGAGAATCTTTACGGAGTTATAAAGGAACAAAACGGATACATGATTGTAATATGCGACAAAAATGGAATCGCAAAAAGTCTTGCAAATTGGTTTACTGAGGAAGAAAAAAACAGTATAATATCCAAAATGAGGTCCGAAAATGCGATGGAAGAATTTGTAGGGAGACTGTCACTCCCGGTTTAATTATTACACGTTTATACTAGAACTCAGACCTTGTAATTTGTATCAGTAGGGAATAGAATGTGAGCTACTTATCTCTGATTGTAAACTATTCTTTGTAAGAATTTCTCTTGTGTGCGTATATACCTTATCGAATCTGGTGCCATTTCAGAATCACGATCAACTTTTTGTAGAGATGGTTCTGCTGAAACTATTTCATTTACGATTGCAAAATTGATTCGACCGCATTTGCCCATAATAACTAGAGATTGAATCGTGTAATAATGTTCCATCACTATCTTGATCGTCTCAGAATAAAAACAAAAGCTTAATCTAACCTTCGATTTTTCCTCTTCCTCTTACTTTGGATAATCCCTATCAATTGATATCCATATTCTAGGTTATGCTTAACATGATTTATCCCGTGTGTCTTGTCGGGAACGAATTTATCGTCAAGAATATTCTCAATGTATACTTTTGATCTCCTCACCGAAAGGATCGCATGTTGAACCTGACTATCCAATAACTTCTTTCCTAATTCTTTTTCTGCTCTTTCTTTGAATTCCTGTTCGTCCCCAGCGATGTCATAGTACTTTTGTAGCTTGGCGTAATTGTTACATAGATCCTTAATGCTATTTAAGTCGTACTCAGACAATCCCTTAAGAGCATCATGTATTGAATCTGTGGATCTTCCAGTTATCTGTGCTAAACTATCCACTAGCCCTTTGTCCGATATCACCCTTTCAGTAACGGGTTTACGTATCTGATTAGCTTTAGGCTCGGTAGAGAAATCCAAATTCAAAGATTGTGTTAAGTATTGTTGGGCCTTCCTAGTCCGATAATATGCTTCAGCATTGTACGAATCAATGCGTTCTCCCAAAGCGTCTTTTCCACTATGGATTACAGAAATCACGTTTACAAGAATTTCCGGGTAGGATGCCTTTAGGGATTCGCTGAAAGATTGGAAGTTTTCATTAAGATCCTTATAGATGTTAAAGACGACTTGATCAAATGTTTGAAAGTTTTTTTCCTCTGTGCTACGAGCTTTCCTTATCTCTCCCACAGAGATCGTAAGTATGTCAGATAGTTCAAAAGGACTAAAATTGTATCCAATTGTTCTTGCGGCCTGGACAATTACCCTTACTGCCTCCAAGAAACTCGGCTGATTTTGCATCTCTCGCAGAGAAATCTTTTCTACAAATGAAATTGAGGTAGAATACAGTAGATCATCAGACGAAATTTTCATGTTATCGAAATAATGCAACAATTCTTCGTACAGAGACTTCCTTAGGTGCGAGCTGGTATCGTCTTGTATACTCTGTTTGAGATCCAAATTCATGCTTTTCCTATTAATTGCGTCCATGTCATTTGAATCTCCTATTGATACAGGTACTCTCCACTATCGATGAATAGTTGTATAGTTGAGATTATTTTCCCTAATGAATACAATTCTAACAGGAATAAGTGTTTCACATTCCTTAAATATGTCATGGCCATATTTAACGTTACTATGTACGGGTAATTTTATCAATATACCTGAGCTAGTAGAATCTAGTAAGAAAACATGCTGAGATAATGCATATTCAATCGCCCATTATATGGAATTTATAGAAATACGTGATAAAGCCGACAAATTATTAATGATTGTGCAACTATTCTTTCGACGGGCGACTTACCCTAATAAAAAATATTTCCGGAATACATTCCCCAATATTACTTGTAAACGATTGTTGCTTGTTTTCTCTTAAGCATTAATGTTCAAAGATCTAATCACTCAATTACACATAAACTAGAGATGCTTTTTCCTGACCGAAGTTCTGATCTGTGTCAGATGATCCACTATCATAGGCAGGAATGTTCCCACGTCAGTTACTACCCCGATCGCTTGAGTTGTGCCTCTATCCAATAATTTTGTTACAACCGGCTGGCTGATGTCAACTGCAACCACCTTTACTGATGACGGTAGCATATTGCCAACGGCAATAGAATGAAGCATAGTCGAAAACATCAAGACCATTCTAGCATTTTCCAGTAATTTTTTATACTTGCGTTGAGCCTGAACTACATCAGTCACAACATCAGGAATGGGACCATCATCTCTAATGGAACCCGCCAAAACGTACGGTATCTTTTTTGAAACGCACTCATACATTATCCCGCTACGTAATGTACCATTTGTTACCATTCTTTTTAATGATCCCGCTTTGAAAACTTCGTTTATTGCCTGCATATGATTCCTATGCCCTCTCACAGCTAGAGTTCCATCTTTAACGTGCATGCCAAGAGAAGTACCCATGATGGCGTTTTCGACATCGTGAACTGCTAACGCGTTCCCAGCAAGCAGTCCATCAACATATCCCATTCGTATCAATTGTGCTAAGGCACCTGAGGCACCAGAATGGACTATAACTGGTCCAGATACCACAACTATTTTTCCACGTGAACTTTCTTTAGTATTATAAATGTCAAAAGCTACTTTTCTAGCGATTTGTTGAGTTGGTCTTTCACTCGAACTCGAGCTACTCATGAATTGAAATATGTCTACTCCTTCTCTTGGACGTTCTTGTGGAATAATTCGAATTCCTTGTTCCCCTGTAACGATCATGTCTCCTTTTCGTATTTCACGAATCATCTTACATTCGGCGGTTTTATTTTCAATATCCAATGCGATGCATTTATCCATCATCATATTCTTTACATTTATCCAAGAACTTCTAAAGTAAATTTGAGTTGGATTATTAGTAGTACTATAGAAAGAACTAGGCAATACCATGTCCTTTCTGGCTGGTTCTAATACAACTTCATCTATATAGAGCGGTTGTGCTCCTTCACGGTAAACTGATTCCAGTAGCCTGTCTAAATGGTCCCTGTCTTTCCCTATTATAAGCAGACGTGAAGTGCTCTCTTCTCCTTTTTTCTTGCCGACATTAAATTCTAGAATCTGAAAGTCCCCCTTTAGATCCATTATGGTATCGAGAATTCTTCCTAAGATCAATGAATCGATTAAATGGCCCCTAACTTCTACTTCTTGGGCAGGGTCTATTTTCTTGTCCACTTGCTTGTAGTTAAATCCTCTTGTTCAATTTAACTTTTCACTAAGTCGTTCTCAAAAACTAATGCAATAGGAATATTTAATTTGCTTTTATCAGCTGGTAGTGAATTAATTGCCATCAAAGATCGCTATTAGGCAAGCATGAATCCTTAGTGAATTTTGCAATACAAAATTGATGAAAATTTATTGTTTATGGTCTAAGACGAATTGATCTACGTCACAAATATTCACTCAGAAAAAGAAGCATCCTTAGTACGTTTTAGAAGCAGAAGCACATCGTTTCCATCATCACGACCGGTTGCATAATTTATGAATTGTTGAAGTACACTGGAGGGATATCCTTGACTTTCATATTTCTTAGCTTGGAAAGCCATTTCAAATTTGTCTACACTATGAACAAGCTGTGAAGTATCGGTCTTATTTTCAAGATACTCTTTCCAAATTTCTCCATATTCTTTCCGTGTTTCCGAAGGCAAGTGATTTAGAATATGATCTATTGCCTCGGTCTCTTTGATTCTTTTTTCATTACTAGATATTTCATTCGGTCCATAGTCTCCAATAATTGATTCCCCCAGATCGTGCAATATTGCCATTTTTAGGGCTCTTTCTGTCTTCATACCTAATATGTCAGAGAACACCATGACCATAGTACTCATTGCATATGTGTGATCTGCCACAGATTCAGGATTCTTAACTTTTACCTTGTTGATCCATCCTGATCTCTTTATCGCTTTTAATTCCATCACATAATCAAAGAAATTTGCCAACAAGCGATAGTCATGAAATGATAGTACCATCGAAGTTCTCCGGCGAAATGCCTAATAAATGATTTCGAGCATGAATGTATTAGACATAAATTGTTTGGACGAAGGCCTTCTAATTTAGCAAGCCATCAATTTTAATTTCACCATCTAGCATAGTGATTCATACACAGAATCGAACCTTACACGGAAATAAATTTGTCATTTGCCTTGTTTCAGGAATACGTGAATTTTAACTCTGTTACTATCTTAAAAATACAAAAGAAATATCTTTAGAACCGTACTGATTAGATAAGAATAACGTGTCAATTTCTCGTATCTTGCCTTTGATCATCAGTCCAAAATGGCTTTATTAATTGTGAAACACGCACTTCGATCAATGAATACTACCTAATATCTATAACCTTTTTTGAAGCCAAACTATGAATTCAAAAATTAAGGGGACAAAAGTTAATGTATCTTCTTCCATGCATTATCTGGAATCCCAAGCCGTTTGTTGGCCGTTCTGGCCATAACGAAGAATAGATCGGAAAGCCTATTTAGATATATTATCGCGAGAGGATTGATCGATTCAGCCTTGGATAAGCCTATAACTGAAATCTCTGATCTTCTGGCAATGCTTCGACTAAGGTGCAAGTGACCAGATTCAAGACTGCCTCCCGGCAGTACAAAGAAAGAAATCGGTGCAAGTTCCTGCTCAAGAGTGTCTATAGTCTTCTCAACCGAGGTTATCATGTCTTCATTTACTCGAGGGCTTCCGTAGCGGTTATCGCTACTCGGGCTATCATCGGCTAAATCTGCACCGAGGATGAACAGATCGCTCTGAATTGCCAAGAGAATATTAAGAAAATCTGAGAAACTACTAGAATGTTGGGAAGATTGCAACGTTGCCAATGCTAAGCCAACGCTCGAGTTTAATTCATCGACTGATCCATAAGCAATTATTCTCGCATGATGCTTTGATATTCTCCTTCCGCCTATGAGCCCAGTCTCTCCTAGATCGCCAGTTTTAGTATAAATTTTCATATGCTATAATAGTGCTTTACTCGAGTTTTAATTTAATTATTGAGGCATATTAGCTTTTAGTAAAAATATCGGTCTGGCACGATCGTAATTGAGGCATTTCTGTCATTAACCTGTACACTCAAACTAAGAAAAAGCTGGCGATTCACTAGCTCCAATAGCCGTTCAGTATGAATGAATTTCTGCCTTGTGTTCTCTTAGATACTTTTTTTTCTTAAATCGTTCATTGCACTTTTCACATTTGAATGGTTTTTCAAACTCGAGCAAAAATCGTTCTCTTCTTTCTTCAGGAGTTTCAATTAGTGATTCTGGTTCACTTTCGGCTGAGTTTATCATGATGGATTATAATCAAAACCATATATGTTAGTATATTTAGCTTGAGTAAGAAATTTACATTAGAAAGATTCCTGCCAATCGTACTGAGAAATTAAAGGTAGCTACTCAAATTGACCATCAACAGCTGGGAGTAGTGAACCTGTTGTTAAAGACGGCAGACCAAACGAATTGAACTTCCAATAATTGATGATATGTTCAAACACAAAGACAATATGATCAGCATAAGCATCATAGCTGTGCAGTACATCAAATAAGGGTTGTATTCATGTGCTCTACTCCGTGGAGTTCCCAGATTGTTATCGGAGTAAACCAAGGAATCTTGAACTATTGATTCAACTTCGAGAACTTTGCCCTAATTAACCACATAAGGTGTTTTTCTGCCCTGTAAAATTTCTATAATATTCTGAGCGGCAATTTCTGACATTCTCGAGCGAACTTGATATGTCGCACTTCCGATGTGAGGCAATAGCACCACATTCTCCATCCTGATTAGCGGACTATTTGCTTTTAATGGTTCACTTTCAAAAACATCTAGTGCCGCCCCGGCGATCCACTTGTTCTTTAGTGCTTTGATAAGACCTTTTTCATCAACTAATTGACCACGAGAGGTGTTGATTAAATATGCCGAATTTTTCATACGCTTGAGTTTTGACTCGTTAATCATGTACTTGCTTTCATTGTTTAAATTAGCATGTATGGAGAGGAAATCACTTTCTCTTAGGATAGTATCCATTTTTACATACCGCGCATGCATTTCA
>Ga0081455_10003484_pt1 | contig 18077 bp, 11 predicted proteins | sample TabmetS3T2R1_FD_70207 | JGI IMG/M metagenome (GOLD analysis project Ga0081455, IMG submission 70207) | Tabebuia heterophylla rhizosphere microbial communities from the University of Puerto Rico - S3T2R1 | ecosystem: Host-associated > Plants > Roots > Rhizosphere ...
CGCCCCCCCGCCGAGGTCGTGCAACTCGACCGCTTCCGCAAGAAATAGAGACTGCGTCAGGCTGAAAGCGCCGCCGCCTTTTGCGGCGCCGGGCGCGATTCCTTGCCCGCCTCGAGCGGCACGTTCAGCTCGACATAGAGGCCGTGCGCTCTGAACTCGACCTTGGTGTCGCCGCCGAGATTGTGGCGGATGCCCTTGTCGATGAGCTGCATGCCGAAGCCGCTGTTGCGCCGCGCCGGCGTCTGAGCGAGCGTCGCGCGCTCCTCCCAGGTCAGATGCAGCTTTCCGCCTCGCGCCGTCTTCCAAGTGATGGAGAGCTGGCCTGAATTGGAGGAGAGCGCGCCGTATTTGACCGCGTTGGTGGCGAGCTCGTGCAGGGTCATGGCGAGAATCGAGGTGCATTGCGGGGGGAGCAGCACGTCGCCTCCCTTGACCTGGATCTTCGGACCGCCCTCGCGCCGGTAGGGATCGAGCTCGCGTTCCACCATGGCCTTGAGGCTCGCGCCGGACCATTGCGATTCGAGCAGAAGATCATGGGCGCGATGGAGCGCCTGGAGGCGCTCGGCGAGGGTCTGCGCCATCGCTTGCGCCTGATGCGAGTTTGCCTGGCGCAGGCTAGCCTGGACCAGCGACTGGACGATGGCGAGCGCGTTCTTGACGCGGTGATTGAGCTCGCCGACCAGCATCGACTGGCGCTGCGCGGTTTTCCTGCGCTCGGTGACGTCGCGGAAGATGAGCACGGCGCCGGCCAGCGAGCCGTCGAAGCCGATGATCGGCGCGCCGCAATGCTCGACTGGCAATTCCTGCTTGTCGCTGGTGATGAGAAGCGCGCCGGACTCGAAGCGCGTGACCGCCCGCTCGCGCAGCGCCTTCAGCGCCGGGTCGTCAACCGGTTTGCGCGACGTCTCGTTGATGACCCGAAACACTTCCCAGATCGGCCGTCCCCTTGCGGTCGCTCCCGTCCATCCGGTCAATTGCTCGGCGATCTTGTTCAAGAGCAGCACGCTGCCGTTGGGATCGGTGGCGATCACGCCATCGCCGATGCTGGCGAGCGTCGTGCTCAGCCATTCGCGCTGGCCGCGCAACTCCATGAGCGCGGCGTTGCGGTCGCGGTCGGCGCGCCGCACCGCGCCGATCGTCGTCCAGGCGAAGAGCGCGAGCACGAAGATGCTGGCCACGGCGAAGATGGCGAGCGTGGCGGCGCTGTCATTCAAGGTCCGGACTTCGGCGAGGTGCGCGAACCAGCCGATGACGAGCGGCAGCACGATGATCCCGGGCAGAAGCCGCCGCAACATCTCGCCCGCGGGCGATTGCTCGACGATGGCCGCGCCGATCCCGTATTCGGGCGAGGCGGCGAGCAGGCCGAGCCCGAGCAGGAGGCCGCAGATCGCGCCAAACATCGACATCTGGGCGAAGGGGAAGGCGTAATAGTCGTTCTGAACGCCGTAGGCGTAGCCGGCGAGCACGATCAGGATCTGGCCGATGATCATGAGCGCCAGGATCTGGCTGAAGGCAGACGTGATGCCGCCCTGCTTGGCGTAGAGGAGCGCCAGCCCGAAAATTATCAAAAGACCGGTGACGCCGGGCGCGAGCCGCAAATCTTCCGGCCGCGCGGCCCCGGCGCTGTCGGCGCGGATCAGCGCCTGATCGAGGCCAAGCTGGAAGCCGAACAGGTCCTGGCTGAAAATGGCAAGGCCGAGAATGACGAGGGCAACGCCGATCACCCGGGCGATGGGGCGTATCGGACGGAAGGTGAGGCAGAAGAGCCCGATCGCCGCCGCCGTCATCCCGCCGGCCGCGGCCGGGGGCATGCTGGCAAAGCCGGGAAAGGCTTCCGTCAGCCGCGTAATGGGCAGTTGCCAAACAAACAGAATGAGCCCGCCGAAAAAGGCGACGACAACCGCGGCAAGCCGCGCCAGCAAGAGCGACATGCGCTCCGTGTGTGGCGCCGGCAGCGCCATTCTCACACCGACTTCAGCCAATCGCTTTCCTCACCCCAAGGTCGCGGAAAATGAGCCGGGAGCTTTGGACGCTCCTCTCCAAAAGGCCGCAAAACCTGCGAACTAGCACGTTCTCCCACCCTGACCGTGTTATAGCGTAGCCCGAAGGCCATCGACAGGAGATTTGAGCATGCCTCAAGACCGGGGTTCCAAACGCGGGTCCCCAACCTCGGCGCGCATCGAAACCGACAGTCTCGGACAGGTCGAGGTTGCGCACGACACCTATTGGGGCGCGCAGACCGAGCGCTCGCGCCGGAATTTCAGGATCGGCGAGGACGTCATGCCGAAGTCCCTGATTCGGGCCATCGCCATGGTCAAGAAGGCGGCCGCAGAGACCAACCGCGATCTCGGCCTCCTCGACAAGCGCCTGGCTCACGCCATCGGCGCCGCTGCCGATGAGATTATCGAAGGCAAGCTCGATGAACATTTCCCCCTGGTCGTCTGGCAAACCGGCTCAGGCACCCAAACCAACATGAACGTCAACGAAGTCATCGCCAACAGAGCGAGCGAATTGTTGGGCGAGGCTCTTGGTTTAAAACGGCCGGTTCATCCCAATGATCACGTCAATCTCGGTCAATCCTCCAACGATGTGTTTCCCACCGCCATGCATATCGCCGCGGCCGAAGAAATCGCCTACCGGCTGAACCCGGCGCTTTCGCGGCTTTATCAAGCCCTGAAAGACAAGGCCGAGGCGTTTCAGGACATCCTCAAGATCGGCCGCACCCATCTTCAGGACGCAACTCCGCTGACTTTAGGGCAAGAATTCGGCGGCTATGCGGCGCAGATCGACCACGGCATCGAGCGGATAAAGCTCACGCTTCCAGGGCTTTACGCCCTTGCCCAAGGCGGGACCGCGGTCGGGACCGGCCTCAATACCAGCCCGCTCTTCGCCGAGGCGTTCGCGGCCAAGATCGCCGCGATGACCAAGCTCCCCTTCGTCAGCGCCGAAAACAAATTCGAGGCGCTCGCCGCGCACGATGCGCTCGTGTTCGCCCATGGCGCGCTCAACACGGTCGCTGTGTCCCTGTTCAAGATCGCAAGCGACATCAGGTTGCTCGGCTCGGGCCCGCGCTCGGGTTTCGGCGAGTTGACTCTGCCCGAGAACGAGCCGGGCTCCTCGATCATGCCGGGAAAAGTGAACCCGACCCAGTGCGAGGCGGTGACGATGGTCGCGGCGCGCGTGTTCGGCAACAACACCACGATCACCTTCGCGGGCAGCCAGGGACATTTCGAGCTCAACGTGTTCAAGCCGGTGATCGCGCACGCCATGCTGCAATCGATCAGGCTGCTCACCGACGTCGCCGAGAGTTTCCGCGAGAATTGCATCATCGGCATCGAGCCGAACCGCGGCGCCATCAAGGCGCATCTCGAGCGCTCGCTCATGCTGGTGACGGCGCTTGCGCCGCATATCGGCTACGACAAGGCGAGCGAGATCGCGAAGACGGCGCACAAGCGCGGCACGACTTTGCGCGAGGAGGCGATCCGGCTCGGCCATGTCAAGGAAGAGGAGTTCGACCGGCTCGTGCGCCCCGAGGACATGACCGGGCCGAAGCGCTAGGCCCCCTCTCCTCGCATGGCGCCGTCTCGTAACAAGCGCTCGCTCACCATCGCGCGGCATCGCACCAGCGTGACGCTTGAGGACGAGTTCTGGGACGCGCTTTCCGAAATCGCGCGCGCCGACGGCAAATCGGTCGCGGAACTCGTGGGCGAAATCGACCGGCGAAGGAGCGCGGCAGGAGGGAGTTCGAGCCTGTCGGCCGCTATTCGCCTCTACGTGCTTGCGCGAGCGAAGCGGGACGCGACCTAACCCCCGCCGAAAATCGGGACGCTCTTGCGCCAGTCGTCGGGCTGCTCGCGCTTCTTGCGCGGCTTCGTCGCTGAGCGCTTCCTAACCGGCTTTTCCGTTGTCGGCGGCGCGGGCGCGGCCGGCGCTGCTTCGGGACTTACCGTCGCCGACTCGGCCGGCGCGGGCGCCGATTGCTGCGCAGGACCTGCGGCCGGTTCCGGCGGCGTGGTTGCCGTGACCGAGGATGGCGGCGGCGCGGCTTGCGGCTCGGTCGCCGCGGGCGCGACGGGTTCGGCGTCGATCTCCTCCTGGAGAAGTTCGAGCGCCGACGGCAGCGCGGTGGTGGAGGTCTCGGGCGGTTTTGGCGCGGGCTGTTCCGGCGTGGTCTCGGCGGTCCACTCCGATGGCTCGGCCAGTTCCGGCTGAGCGGGAGGCGCTTCGAGCGGCGATTCTTCAGGCAGGGTTATGGCGACCCCGTCGCCCTCCGGCGCGGTCCCAGCCTCGTTCTCCGCCGGAGTCCTGCCGCTCACGTCGAGCGTTTCCAGGCGTTCGACGTCCTCCTGCATGCGCCGCATGGTGAGATAGGCCTCGATCGCGCCGGTATCGATCGCGGGCGTGATCTCGGGCGCCTTGGAAAGCGCGCCGGTGAAGACGAGGCTCACGGGCGGCACGTCCTTCGCGCTCGCTCCCGTCAGGCTCACCGCCCACTCGCTGTCGAGCTTCAAGCTCACCAGTTCGACGAAACCGTTGATCTTGGTTTCCGCGCCCGCGCTTGCGAGCGTCGCCGGGGCCACGCGAAGCGTGCCGTTCTTGATGTCGAAGCTGAGCGTGGCGGGAGCGAATTTGTAAGTGCCCTTGGTGATCGTCTCGCGCACGCCTCTCGTTTCAGCCTCGATCTCTTCCTTGTCGGCCTTGATCGTCTTCTTAGCGGCGGCTGCGGCGACACCACGCAACGGGGCGGCGGAGAGCGATTGGAGAATGCCGGCGCCGAGCGTCAGCGTCCCCTCCCCGCCCAATCCGGCAACCACGCCCGGCGGGCTCAAGCCCTCGCCCTGGACATTGAAGGCAAGATCGAAAGGCCCTTTGGCGAAGGCCGATCCGGCGACGCTCTTGGTCAGCGCTTCGAGCCTGCCGCCTTTGAGATCGGCGCGCATTTGAAGCTCGGCGCCGTTGCCGCGCGGCGCGAGATTGCCCGAGGCGTCGAGCTCACCGCCGAAGAGACGGCCTTTCAGCGCGGTGACGGCGAGCCCGTCTTTGCCCACCGAAGCTCCGAGCGTGGCAGCCTCGACCTTGACGGCAGAGCCGAACGACAGGGTCTTGGCTTCCAGCGCAATCTCGCCTTCGATCTCCTCGAGAAGCCCGAGCGAGAAACCGCGCGATGGCCAAAGCGCGGAGGTATTGGCGCCGATCGTGCCCAACAGCTCTTCGGTCGAGGGCGTGCGGTGCCACGCCACCAGCACGCCGAGCAGCGACGGCAGCGACAAATTGTCGGTACGCCCGTTCAGGGAGAAGCGGGTCTTGGCGCCGCTCCGGTCGAGCTCGGCGGAGCCGGTGACGTTCTCTCCGGCGATGCTCCCGGCGATGCCGGTGAGGCCGATCGTCCCGCCTTGCTTGGTGATGTCGAGGCGGAGGCTCAAGGGCACGCCAGACGCGCTCGGCGGCGATTCAAGGCCGATGAGCGCGAGCGCGGCACTCGCATCCTTGCTCACGACCGCGCCCTTGCCCGCAAGCGAAAGACCGGCCGGCTGCAGCGATCCCTCGCCGACGAAAGCGATCTCGATCGGCGCGGTTTCGAGCGCGGCCTTGCCCGTCACCTTCTCATTCGGGACCCCTGAGAATTTCACGATCAGCCTGCCTTTGCTCCCTTCAGGCGTCGCGATCCGGTCGAGCGGCAGATCGGGAAAGAGCAAGACCAGCACCGCTTGCGGCTTTTCGCCCGCGACCATGCCGTCGATATCGACCTTGGCCTCGCCGAGCTTGGCGGGGTCGCCGAGAGCGCGGGCGGTGAGGGTGACATCCGACGTGCCGGCCTTGCCGCCGAGTTTGATCGCGGCGTTGGTCATGCCGCCGTCGCGGGTTGCGCTCAGGCTGACATTGAGATCGAGCGGAGCGAGCCCCGCGAGCTGTGCCGAGCCGCTCACGCCTTCGGGCAATCCAAACAGTTCGGCGACGATCTTGAGGCTGTTGGCGTCGGCGGCGCGCAGGGCAAAATCCACTCCTCCGGTCGGTGCGGAGTCGAGCTTGTCGATGCGGCCCTTGCCGTTCAGAGCGAGAGCATCGGCGGCGGCGAAGTCGAGCTGCTGCACGTCGAGCGTGCCGCCTTGGAGCTGAAACTGCGCGTCGAGCTTGCCTGCGGGAATATCGGGCAAGAGCAGTTCTCCGACCCGCATGGTCACGCGCATGTCGTCGCCACGCAGTTGCTGGAACAGATCCTGCCCCATCGCGGCGGCATCCTCCGCGCCGTTCGCGCCGGCTGCGTTCGCGTCGGGCGGCGGCGCAGCCTCGGCCGCTTCCGGTTGAGCCGGCTTCGCTTGCGCGGCGGGGAGCCAGGATCGCCATATCGGCCCCTCGCCGATCAATTCGCGCAAATCGAGCCGGTCGCTGTCGAGATTGATCGCGATCACGCGGCGCTCGCCGCCCTTGAGATTCAAACCGCCGCGGAATTTGGTCCCGCTCAACTCGCCCGCGACATCGGCGAGCTGAAGCGTGCCGTCGCCGACAGTGGCATTCGTCACGAAGCTGAAATCGCCGGCGGAGGCCTGGCCCGATACATCGCGATCGCCCGCGGCCCAGCGCAGCAGCGGGCGTAATTTGGAGCCCTCGACCTTGACCGGACCGGCGAAGACGGGCCCGAAATCGCCCCGCTTGAGGCTGCCGGAGGTTTCGAGGCGGTTGTCGCCAGGGAGCGTCGCCTTGAGATGGTCGATCGCCACGGCGCCATCCTTGGAGGCGAGCGCCATGTCGATGGCGCCGACAAGATCGCCGCCGAGCCCCGCCTGCTCGATCACAAGCGCCAGCGTGCCATTGCCGAGCGCGGCCGCCTGGGTCAGGACCTCGTCGGCGAACTCGTAAAGCACCATTGCCGGCGACGGCCGCTCGGCGCCGGGCACCGCGAACAGGGCGTCGAGATCGATGAAGCCCGCCGCAAGCGTGGCCGCCCCTTCGACGCGCTCGCCGAAATCGAGGTTAAGCCTGCCCTTGAAGATTTGCGGATGGCCCTTGGCGTGAAGGGTGAGATCGAATCCCGGCAGCTCGGCGCGCTGCGGCGTGGCCTTGACCGGACCCTTCAACTCGAAGCTCGACGCCTGCTGGCGCGCGACCGTGTCCGCCGGGTCTGCGCCTTGTGGACTTGCCGTTTCTACTCCCGCATCACGCGGCGCATTCGTATTGCGCACGATGATCGTGCCGTTGAAGGTCGGGACGGCGCCAAGCCCGGTTGCGCCGCCATCGAGAACGTAATTCGTGTTGTTGTCGAAATCGCGCAGCATCGATTTGATGCGGAACAGCCCGGCCGCGTCGGGCGCGCTGGTCGAGAAGCGAAGCTCTTGCGGCCGTCCCTTGAAGGAATAGTTGGCGGAGACCTTGTACGGTCCCGACAGCGCCTGGGCGCTGGCGACGCCGGTGACGTTCTCCACGGCGAATTGCGGTTGCCCTTGCCGCGCGACCTCGATCCGGCCGCCGCTCACGCTCACCTCGTCGAGCATGACGTCTTTGGGCGCGAAGGGAAGCGTGACCCCGCGCCGTCCCACATCGCCCCAATTGCCGCTGCCGTCGGCGTTGAGATCGAGCCGCAAGGTCGGGCCGACGATGGCAATCTTGCGCGCCTCGATCCTGCCGGTCAGAAGCGCGCTGATATTGAGCCAGGCTTCGAAAGACTCGGCTTCGAGGAACGGACGGTCGAGCCGCCCTTCCCGATCGGCGACCTTGATGTCGTCGAATCTGAGCTCGGGCGCCGGCAGAAGAATAAGGTGTACCTTGCCGCCGACCTTAACGTCGCGGCCGAGCAGGTTGGCGGCCTCGGTCTCGAACACCGCGCGGTAGTTGTTCCAGTCGATGAAGAGCGGCGCGGCAAAGAGCGCGCTCAAGACCAGAATCAAAAATGCTGTCAAAGCCAGAAGGAGTGAGTTCACCGCCGTCTAACCCAAGGCCCGGGCGCGCTAACCGGCGCTAATTTCATATCGGGGAATCGGCCCACCGCGACATGCCGTCATGGTAACGCAAAAAGCTTGCCAGGATTGAGGATATTCAAGGGATCGAGCGCCTTTTTTATGGCAATCATCGTGGCGAGACCCGGGCCGTGCTCGGCGGCGAGGTAGGCGATCTTGCCCTGGCCGACCCCGTGCTCGCCGGTGCAGGTCCCGCCCGCGGCGAGCGCGCGGGCAATAAGGCGGTCGAGGAAGCCTTGCGCCTTCCGCCGCTCCTCGGCATCGGCCGGATCGATCAAGGGCATCACGTGAAAGTTGCCGTCGCCGACATGGCCCACGATGGGGGCAATGAGCCCGAGACGGTCGATATCCTCGCGCGTTTGGGTGACGCAATCGGCGAGCGCGGAGATCGGCACGCAGACGTCGGTGGCGAGCACTTCCGCACCCGGCCTTAATCCCCGCACCGCCCAATAGGCGTCGTGGCGCGCTTGCCAGAGTTTCGTGCGCTCCTCCTGGCGTTCGGCATAGGCGAGTTCCCCTCCCCCCTCAGCTTGGGCGATCGTGGCGAAAGCCTCGACGTCCTCGCGCGCCGAGCTAGGGGTGCCGTGAAACTCGAGGAAGAGAGTCGGGGTCTCGGGCAGAGAGAGATGCGAATAGGCGTTGCAGGCGCGGATCTGCACCTCGTCGAGAAACTCGATGCGGGCGAGCGGGAGACCGAGCTGGAGCGCGGCGATGGTCGCGTTGCACGCGCCCGCGATCGATGAGAACGGACAGACCGCCGAGATGATCGTCTCGGGGATGCCGTAAAGTTTCAGCGTGAGGCTGGTGATGACGCCGAGCGTGCCCTCCGAGCCGACGAGGAGGCGCGTGAGGTCATAGCCGGCCGAGGATTTGCGCGCGCGGCCCCCGGTCTTGATGACGCTGCCATCGGCAAGAACGGCGCTCAGCCCGAGAACGGCGTCGCGCATGGTGCCATAGCGCACGGCGTTGGTGCCGGAAGCGCGCGTCGCCGCCATGCCGCCGAGGCTCGCGTCGGCGCCGGGATCTACAGGGAAGAAAAGCCCCGAGCCGCGCAATTGGTCGTTAAGCGCCTTGCGGGTCACGCCGGGCTCGACCGTGCAATCGAGATCGGCCTCGTGCACGGCGAGGATGCGGTTCATGCGCGACAGATCGAGCGAGACGCCGCCGAACGGCGCATTGACATGGCCTTCGAGCGAGGTGCCGGTGCCGAATGCGATCACAGGCACGCGAGCCTCGGCGCAAAGTTTCACGCAGTCCGCGACCTCGGCCTCGGTCTCTGCGAACAGGACGGCGTCAGGCGGCTCGCGCTTCAGCCAAGTGAGCGTATTGGCATGCTGCTCGCGGAGGGCTTGGCCTTGGGAGAAGCGCGGACCGAAACGCGCGCCGAGAGTGGCGAAAAGCGCCTGCTTCGCCGCACCTCTTTCGGCCATGCTCGCGGTCATGGCGCCATCTTAGGGTGCTTCGGCCGCGAATGTTTAGGCTTTTCCGCGAGGATTTACGCCGCGACGAGGAAGATCACGGCCGTGAAATGGCAGCTTGCCGCCGCCAGCACGAAGCCGTGCCAGATCGCGTTCGAGTACGGCAGGCGCTCCCACAGATGGAACACGACGCCGACGGTGTAGAGGACGCCGCCGGCCATGAGCAGGGTGAGCGCGCGCCCCGGCAGCGCCGACATCAGCGGTTCTATCGCCGCAAGCACGGCCCAGCCCTGTATCAGGTAAAGCGCGACCGACAGGCCCTGGAGATAGCGCGGCGCGAAAAGCTGAAGCACGATGCCGATGGCGGCGATCGCCCACACCACGGCGAGGAGGATGAGCCCGTACGGCGTGTTCATCTGGATGAGAACGAAGGGCGTGTACGTGCCCGCGATCATCAGGAAGATGGCGGCGTGGTCGAGACGCCGCAGCCACTCCTTGAGCCGTGGCGGCCGGGTCACGAGATTGTAGCCCGCGGAAAAGCTGAAGGTCGCGACCAAGGCCAGCCCGTAGATGGTTAGACTCACGACCCACAAGGCCACATCCGAACTGATCCCGATGACGAGGAGGACGGTCAGCGCGACGAGGCTCGCCGTAACGCCGACGGCATGAAGGCAGCCGTCGGCGACGCGCTCGCCGAGCGAATATTTGGGAAACGAAATGCAATTCTCCGCCATCGCTATCTTCGCCTCTTCGAAGCAAGCATCCGAAGCGACCTTACCACGTCCTGTGGCAATGATGAGGCGATGATGGCAGCGGCGTCAGCAGGCCCTTGCCGTTCACAACGATCGGAGATTTGTGCGACTACTGGCCGCAGACGCTCGAGCCCGTGGTGCAGACATACGGGACGACGACCCCGGTGAAGCAAGTGGTGTAGAAGCGCGTCGTGACGATGTCGGGCTTGAGCTGGGCCGATCTCGGCACGCCGTCGGGGCGCACCGCCTTCCAGAACGGGTCACCCTTCACCTTGTACGCATAGAGCGTGACGTAGCTCCACCTCTTGCTGCGTTTCAGTTGGGCGGCGCTTTGCAAAAGCAGCGCTTGCGAGCTCCTCGCGGCCTCGGCCTTCGACCCGGCGCTGTGGGTCACTTTGAGCAACTGGCATGCGGCCTCAGCCGGCGCGCTCGTGCCCAGAATCAGAGCCCAAACGCCGAACACGGCAAAACTCATGCGAAAAATGTGGAGCATGTCCCCGTCTCCCAATGCGCATCGAATCCCTGGTTTCCTATTTGGCAGCGATGCGGGTTCACCGCAACCGCTATAGCAAAATTTCTCTGCAGTTTTTTGTCGGTTACGGCGCGGCCTTGCTCCAGGTCGAATCGGGGAGGAAAGCCTCGATTTTCGGCGCAAGCCGCCCTGTCTCAGGTCCGAGATCCTTCTCGAACACCGTGCCATCGTGATTGACCATGAAAGTCATGATGCCGGAGTTGCCGTATTCGGAGGGATAGGCGATGAGCGCAAAACCTCCGCGCAACTTGCCGTCCACGAGATAGTCGTAGGCGCCGCCCGGCGCGCCCGCTCCCTGCCGCGTCAGGATGCGATAGTAGTAGCCGTGATAGGGGATCGGCTTGCCGCCGAACTTGTAGCCCTCGGTCGATGCCTTGGCGGCGATGTCGCCGAGAGGACTTTCCGTCTCGCCGGCTTTGGTCGGCCAATAGAGCCCGTCTTTCTTTCCGGGCTTGCTCAAAAACCTCTTGGCGTAGACGCCACGGCCTGCACCGGCGGGATCGAGCGCCGCGTATTCGTTCTGCGCCTGGACATACGCCTCGGCGACCTGGATCGTCGAAAGCTCGTTGCGGCCGACGCGCCGGCGCAAGATCTCGTCGGCGCCCGCCTTGGTGTCGAACTGCCATTCGCCCCCCTTGTTGACGAGCGGAATGGGGAAAGGCCAGTCGTCATCGCCGAGGATCAACGTCTGAGTGCCGTCGCCCTCAAGCTCGAGCGCGTGCTTGGCGTCGTAGGCGGCGACGAATTTCTCTCTCGTGTTGCTGTCGGCGACCGGATCGCCCGAATCGACGATGGCCTTGCCGTCGGGTCCGAGCACGGCGAGGATCGCCTTGGCGTCGTCCGACTTCGCCGCGCCAACCAGGGCGCTTGCCGCCTCCTCGGGCGTCTTGAACAGCTCTTGCGCCGCGGCCGGCACGCTCCATCCGAGCAGCGCGGCGCAAAGGAAAATGCGACTCGTGTTTTTCATCATCGGACTCCTTCTCCGACGGAACGCTTCATCCATTCTTCCCAGGTCATGAATTTCAGTCCGAGCCGGTCGTAATCGACGAGCAAATAGCCGTCGCGGCCGCGCGAGACGGCGCTCGGATCGATCTTCTGCACCTCCTGCGCCATGACGCCGACATAGAGGGTGGAATCGCTGCCCTTGTAGCGGAAACGATAGAGCGCAAGGCCGTTGTCGAGGCGCGTCAGCGGCGTGACGTCTTCCTTGAGTTCGATGTCGGAACGCCGTCCGCCTCCGCCGCGGCCGCCGCCTCGGCCGCCGCCACCGCCGCCGCGAAATCCGCCGCCACCGCCGCCGCTGACTCTCCTGCCGCCGCCACCACCCGAGAACGAGGGACCGCCGCCGCCCCTCTTGACCGAGGGCCCCTTGGGCCGGGCGAAGTCGTTGGCCCCGCGATTGCCGAGGCTCGCCTGTCCGCGTTTGGAGAAGTCCTTGGCCTTAGGGCCGTCGTTCAAATCGAAGGCGTTGCCTCCCCCGGGCTTGCCCTTGGGCTTGGCTTTGCTGAGATCGGGCTTCGCGCCGTCCAGAGCCGCTTGCTTCCCGCCGCGTTCTTTCAGCCCCTTCTCGATCTGACCCACGTCAGGCTTGCCCGGCTTGCCAAGATCGGGCTTGCCGCCGAGATCAGGCTTTCCAGGCTTGCCGCCGAGATCAGGCTTTCCAGGCTTGCCGCCGAGATCGGGGCGTCCATCGCCGGGCCTGAGGTCGCCCGCGCCGGGCTTCAGCACCTGATCGCCGCTCCGTCCCCGGTAGTCGAGCTTGCGATCGCTCGGCAAAGTGCCGGCCTTGGCGAATTTGTTCTTGACCGCGTTGTTGTCGTACTTCACGCCGCGGCGGTGATAGGAATTGTGCTCCCACTTGCCGACATTGATGTTGTTGCGGTCGATGTTCACGTTCCTATCGATATCGACGTCGATGTCGCCGTGGCCCCAGTTGAAGTAATCGTGATCGTCCCAGATCTCGTTGCCGATGGCGAAGGCCGCGCCCCAGGCAAGACCGCTCGCAATCGCTCCGCCCACGACCCAGCCCGGCGCCGGCGGGAAGTAATAAGGCGGATAGTCGGGATACGGCCACGTGCCGTAGACCACTTGCGGTTCGTAATAGGGCACATAGACGGTTTCGGGCGACGTGGGCTGGATGACGATGACCTCCTTGCCCTCTTGCTGGGCGACCGAGACGGTCTGCTGCTTGGTCGTGGCGAGCTTGCCGTTCTCTTGCGCCTTGGCCCGCAATCGCTGGATCGCGTCCATGACGTCGGCCTGCTGCGCCAACACCGCGTTGCCGAGATCGGTGGTCCAATCGAGCTGATCGTTCATCATGCTGAGAACGTTCGGCGCCGTGACCAGCGCCTTGACGCTCGCGTCCCAATCCTGCTTGTCCGCGGCCTCTTGGAGCTTGTCGCCCTTGAGCTTCTTGTTGGCCGCTTGCCACCTCGCCGCCTGCACCACCTCGAGCGGATAGGTCGAAGCCATCAGCACTTGGGCGAGAACAGTGTCGGGATAAAGCGCAATCGGCGCCACGAGCTGGTCGAGCGCGGCTTGATCGAGAAGCTGCGGTTGCGCTTCAGCCGCTTGCGGCGCGGCCGTATCGGCGGCGCGCAAGTACTGGGGAGCGCTCGCCAAGGCGAGCGTCAGGACGAACATCAACACACGCATCGGACAAACCCCGTTCGATGTGAGGGCGCAAGGTTGAACTGGCCGGCGCGGCGCTGGACGCGGACAGGCAAAGGGCCCGCGTGTCATATCGCTGTTGAAACCTAAGATTTTTGCCGCTTAACCGGACCGCCATAATTTCCTCCAACGGCGGCAGCCTTCTGAGAACGCGTCTACTAATCTCGCCCCGCTTTGGCAACCCGAAACCGCCACAAGGGAAGCGTGTGGCGGCCCTCTTATTCACTCAAGCTCTCTTGTTCAGATCGCGCAGGATGATTTGCGCCGCGTTGCAGATGACCTCCCAACGATGGTCGCGACTTGCAAAACTTGCGCGCGCGCGCCCCTCAGTCGATCATGCCGGCCATGGCGGAACTCGCTGAAATCTACTGCTATCCGGTGAAGAGCTTGCGCGGGGCTCAGCGCAAGACGGCGAAGGTCGAGCTGATCGGGCTCGAGGGCGACCGCCGCTTTCTCGTCGTCGATGCCTCTGCGCGGTTCCAGACCATCACGCAATTGCCAAGGATGGTGCAGGTCGAGGTCGAAACGAAGCCGGACGGCATCGTTCTTCGCCACGCAAACGCCGGAGCGTGCTTCGTCAGCACGCCGCGGCAAGGCGCGCCCGAAGAGACCGTGACGATCTGGGAAGACAGCGTGCGTGCGGTGGCGGCAGGCGCCGAGGCCGACAATTTTCTTTCGCTTCTGCTCGGCACGCCGCTTCGTCTCGTCTATCTCGCCAACCCCAAAGGCCGGCCCGTCGAAACAGACATCAACGCCGGCGCGGACCATGTCAGCTTCGCCGACGTGACCCCGATCCTGCTCACCTCGACGACCTCGCTTGCCGATTTGAGCGCGCGCGCCGGTTGCGACTTCGACATGCGCCGGTTCCGGCCGAACCTGGTGGTTTCGGGCGCGGCCCCTTTCGTGGAGGACACCTGGCGGGAGATTAAGATCGGCGCCGTCCGCTTCCGCGTGGCAAAGCCTTGCTCGCGCTGCGCCATCACAACACGCGATCCCGACACGGGCGAGCAGATCGATCCCTACGAGCCGTTGCGCACGTTGCAACGGTTTCATCGCGGGCGCGACGGCGGCGCAATGTTCGGCCAGTACTTGATCCCGGACAATGAGGGCACGGTCGGTATCGGCGACAAGGTCGAGGTGCTGTCGGCGGGCGCCCCGAACCTGATGTGAGAGACCGCAGAGCCGTCTCGTGAACCCTCGACCGAAGCGACTAGCTACGTCTGAGCACTCGAAAAAACAGAAGTGTAGGAGGGATAGTATGCAATCCGCAGTCGGTACGATTTCGCGTGGCGCTTGGCGCGGCGTGCTTGCCGTGGTTGTCGCCGCGATGCTGACGGCAGGCCTGTCCGGCGCCGCCCACGCCGCCGAGCCCGTCAGCGAAGCCGAGGCGCGCGCCATCGGCGCCGACGCCTAAGTCTTTTTCTATCCGCTGATCACCATGGATCTGACGCGGCTCCAGTTCACCAATGTCGAGCCGGGAAAAGAACCGATGAAGGGGCCGATGAACACGTTCGTCAACATTCCGGAATATCCGCCGGCGGATATGCGGATCGTGGTCAGGCCGAACTTCGATACGCTCTACTCCTCCGCCTGGCTCGATCTCACCAAGGAGCCGGTGGTGATCTCGGCGCCCGATACCGGCGGACGATATTATCTCCTGCCCATGCTCGACATGTGGACCGATGTGTTCGCATCGCCCGGCTGGCGCACGACTGGAACCGGAGCCGCCAATTACCTCGTCACGCCTCCGGGCTGGACCGGCGAGGTCCCGCCGGAGTTCACCCGCATCCCCGCACCTACGCCGTATGTTTGGATCATCGGCCGCACTAAGACCGACGGTCCTGCCGACTACGACGCCGTGCACAAGATTCAAGCGGGCTTTAAGGTCACGCCGCTATCGCAATGGGGCAAGGAGGCCGAGCCGGTCACGGTGAAGATCGAGCCCGCCGTAGACATGAAGACGCCGCCGAAGCAACAGGTCGATACCATGCCGGCCGACAAGTTCTTCGCCTACGCGGCCGAACTGCTCAAGCTCCATCCGCCCCACATCACCGACGAGCCGATCATCGCGCGGCTGAGGCGCCTCGGCTTCGAGGCGGGACAGAGCTTCGATCTCAACAAAGCCGATCCTGCCGTGAAGAAAGCGCTCGAGACCGCGCCGAAAGACGCACAGGCGCTCATGGCGTGGAAGGTCCCGACCATGGCGCGCGTGGCGAACGGGTGGTCGATGAACACCGATACGATGGGCGTTTACGGCAACTATTACTTGAAGCGCGCCATCGTCGCCGAAGAGGGCCTCGGCGCCAATCTGCCCGAGGACGCGATCTATCCGCTCAATCTCGGCGACGCTGACGGGAAGCCTCTCGACGGCGCGCAAGCCTACACCATCCACTTCGACAAGAGCGACTTGCCGCCCACCGACGCCTTCTGGTCGATCACGCTCTACGATACCGAGGGCTTTCAGGTTGCAAACCCGCTCAACCGCTTCGCCGTGTCGAGCTGGATGCCGTTCAAATACAATGCCGACGGCTCGCTCGACCTCTACTTCCAGACCGAGAGTCCGGGCGCCGACAAGGAGGCAAACTGGCTGCCCGCGCCGAAGGGGCCGTTCAATCTGACCATGCGGCTCTATGCGCCCAAGTCCGACGCTTTGACGGGAAAATGGAATCCGCCGCCGGTAGTGAAGGCGGCAAAGGCCGAGTGAGGCTCCAGCCTTCTCTGCCCGGCAGAGTGCTATAGTCGATTCTCAATGACGAAGATTCGCTATGTAGCGCTCCAAGCCCTGCCTCAGCCCGAGGACAGCCAGCCGTCCACCTCGGAACGGGCAATGCGCCTGCGGCCCGGCCATTATCTCGACGCGCTCAATCCCGAGCAGCGCGAGGCGGTCGAGACGCTCGACGGCCCGCTGCTCGTGCTGGCTGGCGCCGGTACCGGCAAGACCCGCGTGCTCACCACCCGCATCGCTCATATCTTGAGCTTGGGGCGGGCGCGGCCCTCGCAAATTCTCGCCGTCACCTTCACCAACAAGGCGGCGCGCGAGATGAAGGCCCGCGTTGGCGAGCTGATCGGCGGCGTGGTCGAAGGCATGTTCTGGCTCGGCACGTTCCACGCCATCGGCGTCAAGATCCTGCGCCGCCACGCCGAGCTGGTCGATCTCAAGCCGTCCTTCACCGTGCTCGATACCGACGACCAGGTCAGGCTGCTTAAGCAGCTGCTCGAGGCGGAGAACATCGACGAGAAGCGCTGGCCGGCGCGGGTGCTTGCGGCGATGATCGACGGGTGGAAGAACCGGGGCTTGGTGCCGAAGCGCGTGCCCGAAGGCGAGAGCCTCGCTTTCGCTAACGGCAAAGCGCGCGACCTCTACGCGCTCTATCAGCTCCGGTTGAAGGAATTGAACGCCGCCGATTTCGGCGACCTCCTCTTGGAAAATTTGCGGTTGTTCCAGGAGCACCCGGACGTGCTCGAGAAATATCAGCAGCGCTTCCTGTTCACGCTGGTTGACGAGTACCAGGACTCCAACGTCGCTCAATATCTGTGGCTCAGGCTGCTCGCGCAAGGCAACCGCAATATCTGCTGCGTCGGCGACGACGACCAGTCGATCTACGGCTGGCGCGGCGCCGAGGTCGATAACATTCTCCGGTTCGAGACCGACTTCCCCGGCGCCAAGGTCATCAGGCTCGAGCGCAATTACCGTTCGACCGGGAATATCCTCGGCGCGGCCTCGGGGCTCATCGCGCACAACAAGGGCCGTCTCGGCAAAACGCTCCGCACCGACGGCGCGCCCGGCGAGAAGGTCGCGGTCGAGGGCTGCTGGGACGACGAGGAGGAAGCCCGCGTCATCGGCGAGGATATCGAGCAGCTTCAGCGGCAGGGCCACGCCCTCAGCGAGGTTGCGATCCTGGTGCGCGCCTCGTTCCAGATGCGCGCCTTCGAGGACCGCTTCATCACGCTCGGCCTCCCCTATCGCGTCATCGGCGGCCCGCGCTTCTACGAGCGCCAGGAGATCAGGGACGCGACCGCCTATTTCGAGGTGACCCTTAATCCTTCTAACGACCTCAAATTCGAGCGCATCTTCAACACGCCGCGGCGGGGCTTGGGCGAATCCAGTCTCAAATCCCTGCATCAGCTCGCCCGCGCGCAAAGCGTGCCGCTGTTCCAGGCGGCGCGGCTCCTCACCGAGACCGAGGAGCTCAAGCCCAAGCCGCGCAAGGCCCTGCAAGACCTGATCGCCGCTTTCGACCGCTGGCGCTCGCTGATCGACACCATGCGGCATACCGAGCTCGCCGAGCTGATCCTCGATGAGTCGGGCTATACCGGCATGTGGCAGGCCGAGCGCTCGCCGCAAGCGCAGTCGAAGCTCGAGAACCTGAAAGAGCTGATCCGCTTCATGGAGGAGTTCGACACGCTCGCGGGCTTCCTCGAGCATGTGAGCCTGGTCATGGACGCCGAGACCGAGGAAGGCGCCGACCGCGTCAATCTGATGACGCTCCATTCGGCCAAGGGACTCGAATTCGACACCGTGTTCCTGCCCGGCTGGGACGAAGGGCTGCTGCCGCATCAGCGGAGCCTCGACGAAGCCGGCCGCGCCGGGCTCGAAGAGGAGCGCCGGCTCGCCCATGTCGGCCTCACCCGCGCGCGGAAATTCGCCAAGATCACCTTCGCCCAGAATCGCCGCAACCACGGCACCTGGCAGACGGCGCTCCCCTCCCGCTTCATCGACGAGCTTCCGGTCGCTCACATCGAAGTCGCCGAA
>Ga0081455_10003485_pt1 | contig 18075 bp, 14 predicted proteins | sample TabmetS3T2R1_FD_70207 | JGI IMG/M metagenome (GOLD analysis project Ga0081455, IMG submission 70207) | Tabebuia heterophylla rhizosphere microbial communities from the University of Puerto Rico - S3T2R1 | ecosystem: Host-associated > Plants > Roots > Rhizosphere ...
ACTTTGCAGCCCGCGTCAGCGGTCTATGGGTATAACACCACGGTGAACCCACCCCGGGTCACCACAGTCACCGACCCGGTGACCGGACGTGTGATCAACCTGTATTACGGCGGCGATTCGCATTGCATTCCCCCGTCAGGCTACGTGTCCGCACCCTCGACGATGCTTTGTCAGGTTGCCTACTGGGACGGGGCCACGACCGATCTGCTGTACACACAAAGCGGAAATGTGCCTTTCCTGTCGGCGACCGTCGAGCGCGGTCCGGGTAACAGCGGGTTCACCGATCCGCTGAATGAATGGACCCAGTTCGGCTACACCAATAACCTGCTGACCAGTCTGAAGTCGCCGTTGGCGCAGGACTGGCAAAACGCCGGGGCAGGGCGGGGGTCGGCTCCGGTTACGACGGACATTGCCTACACCTGGGTCAACCCGGCCTCTGGAACGGCGGTGAACAACGTGCGCGCCGGGTGGAGTCCCGCGTCGGGTCCGCCGTACCCAGCCGGGTCGATGCCATTCGTCACGTCGGTGACCGCGCCGTCCCCGGACGGCGGTACGTCCACACCGCGCCCGCAGCACAACTATTCGTACGTGGGAAACAACGAAACCAAGGTCGATGTCATCGGCACCACGTCCAACCCCGATATCGACGTCACATATGACACGTCGGGGCGGACCCTGACGAACACGACTGCGACTGGGCAGACCACCACCTCGGCCTGGGATGGCGGTGGCCAGGACCTGCCCATCTCAACAACGGATGCGGCGGGACGTAAGACCACCACGATCTACGACTGGGCGCTACGGGCCACGGATACCTACGGTCCCGCGCCCGCAACCTGTTTCCTGACCACAGGGTTCCCGAACACCGGGGCGACGGGTTGCGGCAGCATCCCGCACACCCACACCGGCTTTGACACCGATACGGCCGGAAACCGGATCAACGCGCTGCAAACCACCGAGTGGAGCAATCCGAATGAGGCCGGCGCGCCAGCGAGCCGGCTGACGGCGCTGCCTGGCAGCACGACGTTAGGCGCGAACAGTTCGGTTCAGTACACCGGCGAACTCGCGCCGCCCTCTCCTGGCACGGCTTACACGTTCTCGGCCACCGTCAATGATGTGGTGAACGACGGGGTGCGTGTATTCATCGATGGTGTGCCGGTGCTGGACCGGTGGACCACGCTGAACCAGGCGATCCTCAGCGACACTCCCGACTCCTACTGGCGTCTAGGTGACGCGTCTGGCATTACGGCCGCAACCGGGTTGACGAGCGGCGGCACGAACGGCACAGCCAGCAACGTGGTCTTCGCCACCGATGCGGGTCCCGGTGCGGTCGACATGACGAAAGCCGGGAAGTTCAACGGGACCAGCTCCCAGGTCAGCATCGCCAATACGGGTGTCCCGTCCGGCGCAGGGGCGTTGTCGATCGACGCATGGGTGAAACCGGCCGCGATCGGTGCCTACCAGATGATCGTCACCAAGGACACGTCGAACGGGGCGACGAACAATCCTTACGAGCTGCGTCTGGATCCGTCGGGGCATGTGCAGTTCCTGCAATCCAACGGGATTGTCTACACCGCCACCTCGACGTCCACGTTGAGCGCCGGCACCTGGTATGAGGTCACCGCCACCAAGACCGGCAGCGGTCTCGTTCAGCTCTACGTCAACGGCAACCCGGACGGCGCGTCGGTCACGTTCCCCGGCACGATGTCCACGAACTCGCTGACCGCGCTGATCGGCGAACGCGCGGACCAGTCCTCGTTCAACGCGACGTTCAACGGTGACATCGCGAACGTCTCTATTTCCAGCAAGACGCTCACCGCCGACCGGGTCGCCGCACGCTACGCCGCGAACGCCGCGGCGCTGAGCAGTTTCCCCGGAATGTCGATCACCTTCGACCCGCAGCCGACCATCGCTGCCGGTTCGCTGCCAGCCGCGCCGCAATCGACTCCCAAAACGATCCGGATCGACTACCGCAACCCAACCACGCCACTCACGTCCGGGTTTTCGGTCAGCTACGTCCACGGCGGCACCACCACCTCGACGGGGCCCTACCTCGATCCCCGCTACGGCCTGGCGTCGCGCACCACCACCGACGACAGCGGCGGCATCGCCGGAGGGGCAGAAACAACAGCCACCCTTTACGGCGGGACGGGTAGTAGCCAAACCTCCCTCGACCCGACCTACGGACTGGCCACCGACAGCATCATCGACCCCGGCACGGGCACGAATCCGGTCACCCATTTGCCGTATCTGAACCTCGACACAAAGACGAACTACGAGGCACCTGGCAGCGGCGGCTACCTGCGGGAAACCGCGTCGGCCCTGCCTTCCGCGTCCGTCACCACGGCCGCCCAATCCACGACTACGGCCTACTACGCGTCTGGTGACACGGTTCCGAGCAACACGTGTGGTGCAACGGCCATTGCAGATCAAGTCGGGTTTGCGAAGACGACGACGGCGCCGACGCCCGCGTCGGGTGGCGCGGTACAGACCGCGTATGTCTACGACTCGGCAGGAAGAGTCATCGGCAGTCAGATCGTCGGCGACGGCTCCGGAAACTGGACCTGCACCACCTACGACGCGCGGGGGCGTGTTCACACGGTGACGTACCCGCCGGTGAACGGGGCGTCGTCCTCTCGGACGATCACGAACGACTACGCCGTCGGGGGAGACCCGCTCACCTCATCGGTCACCGACGGGACGATCACGATCACCACCGTCACCGATCTGCTTGGACGCACCGTGTCCTACACCGACGCGAAGGGCGTCGTCACGACCACGACGTATGACCAAGCCGGCCGCGACGTGTCAGACGCCACGACCGCCCCGGGCGGCGGCACCTCGACCGTGACCACCTCCTACCTGGACGACGGGCGGGTGTCGCCGGTCAAGCTGGACGGCAATGTTGTTGCGATTCCGTCTTACAACAGCACCACTGCCGAGCTGTCGGGGGTGAGCTATCCGGCTGCCGGAACGGGCACCGCCGGCAATGGGGGTTCGTTGTCTGCTGTGACGCGGGACGCGCAGGGTCGTGAGACGAGCAACTCCTGGTCGTTGCCCTCGTCGCATTCGCTGTCCGACACGGTGACCTACTCGCAGGCGGGCAAGGTGCTCACGGAGACCGGGACGGTGGATGCGAGCACGGTCTCTTCCTGGACGAATTACGCCTATGACCCGGCTGGTCGTCTGGTGAGCGCGTCGCTTGCTGGTGTTTCGGGTGGCCGGCCGGCTGTTAGCTACACGTACGGGTATGCGGCTACGGGTGGTTGCGGTGCGGATCCGGCGGCGGGTGCTGATTCGGCGCGGGTCAGTCAGACCGTCACGATCGGCGGCACACCGTCGTCGACGACGTCGTGCATGGACTATGCGTCTCGGCTGACGTCGGCGACGGGGGCGAACGCGTTGTCGTCGGTGACCTACAACGGCCATGGCGATATCACGGCGATGGGTGGGCAGACGATCAGTTATGACCGGGCGGATCACCTCAGCGCGATCGCCTCGTCGGCGGGTGGTGTTTCGCAGGACGTCGCTTACACCGAAGATCCGAGTGATCGGATGATCAGCCGGGTTGCGTCGGGCACCGGGACCGGTGCCGAGAACAGCACGACCGTGTACGGGTATACCGGCACCGGGGATACGGCTGATGTGCAGCTGTCCGGTAGTAATGCGCTCGCGGAACGGTATTTGTCGTTGCCGGGTGGGGTGTTGTTGACCCGGCGGTATCTGACCTCGGGTGGGGATGTGTGGTCGGTGCCGAACATCCACGGCGACATCGTCGCGACCACCGATGGCTTGGGTGTTTTGACCGGGTCGGGGTTTGTCACTGATCCGTTCGGGGAGCCGATCGACCCGGCCGCCGGCACGGCCAATCCGGCTGCGACGGCGACGACGCGGACCAACGGGCTGACCGACGGGTGGGAAGGTGAACACCAGCGCGGCTACGAGCACTCCGGCGGTCTGGACGAAACTCTGATGGGGGCCCGGCTCTACCTGCCCGCCTGGGGCCAATTCACCTCCACCGACCCCACCCCAGGCGGTAACGCGAACCCTTACACCTACCCCAACGACCCCATCAACATGACCGACCTCAACGGCCAATGGGGACTACCGAAATGGGCAAAGAGAGCTATTAAGTCGACGGTGAGATACGTAAATCAGCACATCTCAATCGATGCGACCGCATGTGCAATGTGGTGCGTTGGCCTAAGCTATCAAGGTGGTCACATCTATGGCGGTGTTGGGCGCGGAGCTGGGTTGGGCCTAGGGATCGGACCAACTTGGCACGCAGACTCAGGGCGAGGAAAGACTTCCCGGTCAGTTGTCGCCGGCGCGGGGCCTTTTACTTACAGCAGTAATGAGGCTGGCAACGGGACCTTTACCCGACATGGAACGAGCCTTGGTGTCGCATTCGGCCCCAAGCACTTAGGGGCGTACGTCGGCTACTATCATGACAGAAGACTTTTCTAGTTCTCCTACTGCTGGTATAGGATTAAATTGTCTCTTCCGGATCATCCATATTTTGATGTGAGCAAGTGCGAGACCGTAACAGCGATGGACGGTACTCGATGGACGGTCCGAGTCATCAGGGCGGGGGTGTCTGATTGGCCTTTTGGGCGACTCCCGTGGCTCCGAACCTATCCCTTTACAATGTTAATTCAGCGCATCCCCTACTGGCTGAGAATCCGAAAGGACTGGCGAGTTCTCATCTATCCCGGCGAGGTTCTCCCGTTATGGATAGCGCCGTCTGGGGATCGCCCTCCGAATCCGGTTCTTAATGAGGTGTTTCCCTCTTTAAGTGAGGCTCTCTCTCGCGGGAAAGAGCTTCTCCATGAGATCGAAGTATCTTTACCGGAGTGACCTTCGGATTAGGGGCTCTTTTCTTAGCGGTTAAGCCGACGAGGGGGGACGTCGACACGGTGACGTATTCGTAGGCGGGCAAGGTGCTCACGGAGACCGGGACCGTGGATGCGAACACGGTCTCCTCCTGGACGAATTACGCCTATGACCCGGTCGGTCGTCTGGCGAGCACGTCGCTTGCTGGTGTTTCGGGTAGTCGGCCGGCTGTCTCCTACTGAACCGCCCCGGCGTGTCCGGAGGCCGGGTTTGTTTGCTCAGCCGGTCGGTCTGAGCGGGTTTCGAGTGGCGTAGTGGAACTCTTCCACCGCTCGGGGTGAACCGCCCGCGGTCTGGTGACGGGTCCGAAGCCACGGGAGAGTGGTCTTGTGCCTGCACCAAGGAAGTACCCGAACGAGTTGCGTGAGCGGTCGGTCCGGCTGGTGGTCGAGGCGATGGCCGAGGACGCGACGCTCTCGCTGAACGCGGCGGTGTTGCGGATCGGCCCTCGGGTTGGGGTCGTGCCCGACACGTTGCGGGGCTGGGCAAAGCAGCACCGCGTCGATGCTGGCCTGTCGCCGGGGACCACGACCGGGGACGCGGCGAAGATCAAGGAGCTGGAGCGGGAGAACCGGGAGCTCAAGCGTGCCAATGAGATCTTGCTGGCGGCCAGCTCGTTCTTCGCGCGGGAGCTCGACCCGCGTTTGCCGTGGTAGTCGCGTTCGTTGATGACCACCGGAAGGAGTTCGGGGTCGAGCCGATCTGTCGCGTGCTGACCGAGCACAAGATCAAGATCGCCCCGAACAGCTATTACGCCCACCAGGCGCGGCCGCCCTCGGCGCGGGCCAGGCGAGACGAGCGGGTGCTAGCGGAGATCATCCGGATCTACGAGGACCCGGTCCTCGGCCGGGGCCTGTACGGGGCCCGGAAGGTGCACGCGCAGCTCGCCCGCGAGGGCGGTGTCGACGGGCTGCCGGTATCGCGCCGGCAGGTCGAACGGCTGATGAGAACCGCTGGCCTGCAAGGGGTCGTGCGCGGCAGGAAGTTCCGCACCACCCGACCCGACACCCGCGGGCGGGTGCCGCGGCCGGCGGACCTGGTCCGCCAAGACTTCACCGCCGAAGCGCCGAACCAGCTCTGGGTTGTGGACTTCACCTCCGTCGCGACCTGGTCGGGGTTCGCGTTCACCGCGTTCGTGTCCGACCTGTTCTCGCGGCGGATCGTCGGCTGGCGCACCGCCGGGAACATGCTGACCGCGCTGCCGCTCGACGCCTTGGAAATGGCTCTCTGGACCCGCGACCGGGAAGGGCACACCGGCGACGACGGCCGGCTCGACGGGCTCATTCACCACTCGGACGCCGGTCGGCAGTACGTCAGCATTCGCTACTCCGACCGGCTAGCGGACGCCGGCGCCGTTGCCTCCATCGGGTCGGTCGGCGACTCGCATCAACGCCGCCGCTGAGAGCCTCATCGGGCTCTACAAGGCCGAATGCGTCCGCCGCGACGGACCGTGGCGCAGCCCCGAAGACCTCGAGCTCGCCACCCTGAGCTGGGTGCACTGGTTCAACACCGCCCGGCTCCACAGCAGCATCGGACACGTCCCACCCGTCGAGTTCGAAGACACCCACTACCGTTCGATCAACTCCCAGCAGCAGCCGCTGCCGGGAGAACTCACCCGTCACTAAACCGTGGGCGGTTCAGGGTGTCATGTCATCGATCCCCGAAACGGCCGACCCCGCAACCCATCGGAGTTCATCAACGGCTCGATCCGAGCCCACACCACATCCGAGATCTCCGCCTCACGATTCACACCCACAGCGTCCCGGACCCACCCACCAACTTTGGGAGACACGCCCTAGGTCAGGCGGAGGCGGTCTGCGACGGCGCGGGTCGCGGTGGCCGGATCGTCGGCCTCGGTGATCGCACGGACGACGACGACGCGGCGCGCGCCGTGGGCGATCACCTCTTCGAGTCGGTCGAGTGATTCGATGCCGCCGATCGCGAACCACGGCCGGGCCCGCTCCGGCGAGGTCGTGGCGGCCGCGTGGTCGAGCAGGTCCAGGCCGGCCGCCGGGCGGCCCGGTTTCGTGGGCGTCGCCCAGGCCGGCCCGGCACACAGGTAGTTCGTCCCGGCTTCGACGGCGGCCGCGTCGAACTGGGCCCGGTCGTGGGTGGACCTGCCGATGAGAACCTCCTCGCCGACGATCCGGCGTGCGGCCTCGACCGGCAGGTCGTCCTGCCCCAGATGCAGGACCGGCGCGCCGCAGGTCGCCGCGAGATCGGCGCGGTCGTTGACCGCCCACAGCGCGCCGTGCTGCTCGGCCGCGTCCCGGAAGGTCTCCAGCAGCCGCAGCTCGTCGCGGGCCTCCAGCCCCTTCTCCCGAAGTTGCACGATGTCGACGCCGGCCCCGAGAACCGCGTCGAGGAACTCGGCCAGATCACCTTGGCGAGACCGGCTGTCGGTGCAGAGGTAGAGGCGGGCGGTGCGCAGGCGTTCGGCGGGATCGAGCACGGCCCGAAGGTACCGGTACCCGCGGACGGCGGCGTACGGTAGGACCCGACACGGGAGTCCGGTGCGGACCGGGCTGAGAGGGACGGCTGCCAGCCGCCGACCGTTTGACCTGATCCGGATCATGCCGGCGCAGGGAGCGAACCTCCTCAGCCCATCGCACCGGCATCGAGACGGATGACGGAGGCCGATGCCGGCGCAGGCGGTGACGACGGAAGAGGCGCCGGCGAGCGCCGACGTCGTCGTCTGCGGCGCCGGCGTCATCGGGCTGGGCATCGCCTGGCGGCTCGCCGGGCAGGGGCTGGACGTCGTCGTCGTCGACCCCGCGCCGGGATCGGGCGCGTCCTGGACGGCGGCCGGGATGCTCGCGCCGGTCACCGAACTGCACTACGGCGAAGCGCCGCTGCTGCAGCTGAACCTGGCCTCCGCTCGCCGCTACCCCGAGTTTGTCGGCGAACTGGAACAGGCCAGCGACCTCGACGTCGGCTACCGGCGGTGCGGCACCGTCACCGCGGCGTGGGACGGTGCCGACCTCGCCGACCTGCGCGCCCTCGCCACCTTCGCGGCTTCGCTGGGCGAAAGCGGCGAGCTTCTCACCGGACGGGAGCTGCGCAGTCTGGTCCCGCACCTGGCCCCCGGCCTGCCCGGCGGGTTCTATGTTCCCGACGATCACCAGGTCGACAACCGGCAGCTGCACCGGGCGTTGCTCACCGCCGCCGCGCGTTCCGGCGCCGTCACGGTGCCGCGGGCCGTAGCCGAGATTCGTCGCAGCGGGGAGGCGGTCGCCGGTGTCGTCCTCGACGACGGAACCCGGATATCGACACCCCGGGTGGTGCTCGCCGCCGGCACCTGGTCGGCCGGGCTGCGTGGGCTGCCCGCGGACCTCGTCCCGCCGGTGCGCCCGGTGAAAGGACAGACGCTGCGGCTGCGAGCCGCCGCCGACACCGTTCCCGACCTGGTGGTCCGGGCCGCCGTTCGCGGCGCCCCGATCTACGTCGTGCCGCGTACCGGCGGCGAAGTCGTCGTCGGTGCGTCCAGTGAGGAGGCCGGGTTCGACGTCTCCCCGCGCGCCGGCGCCGTCTACGAACTGCTGCGGGACGCGCAGTCGGTGCTGCCGGGCCTGTCCGAGGCGCGGTTCGTGGACGTCAGCACCGGCCTGCGGCCCGGCTCGCCGGACAACGCGCCGCTGATCGGGGCGACCGACATCGCAGGCCTGACGATCGCCACCGGGCACTACCGCAACGGCATCCTGCTCACCCCGATCACCGCCGAGGTGGTCGCCGAGCTGGTGACGACCGGCGAGGCGCCCGAGCTGATCCGGGCCTTCGCGCCGGATCGGTTCCGGGCAGGCCGGCGAAGCGAGGTGAGCGCATGACCCCGACGATCGGCATCAAGATCAACGGTGTGCCCCGTCAGGTGCCGGTGGGAACCCGCCTCGACACCCTCGTCGACACCCAGGGCCGCACCGGCCGGGGCTTCGCCGTCGCGGTCGACGGTGAGGTCGTCCCGCGCGCCGAGTGGCAGATCTTCTCGTTGGACGAGGGGCAGGTCGTGGAGATCCTGGTGGCGGTGCAAGGTGGGTGACGTGAACACAGCGGACAGGCCGTTCCTGATCGCGGGCGTCGACGTCGGATCGCGGCTGATCCTGGGTACCGGCGGCGCGCCGAGCATGCAGGTCGTCGAGGACGTGGTGAAAGCATCCGGAACCTCGATGTGCACGGTGGCGATGCGCCGCGCCGACGCGTCGACGTCCGGGTCGATCGTCGACGTCCTCGACCGCGCCGGAGTGCGGATCCTGCCCAACACCGCCGGCTGCCGGACGGCGCGCGAGGCGATCCAGACCGCGCAACTGGCCCGCGAGGCGCTGGAGACCGACTGGGTGAAACTCGAGGTCGTCGCCGACGAGCGCACGCTCCTGCCGGATCCCATCGAGTTGCTCGATGCCGCCGAAAGGCTTGTGGCACAAGGATTTACGGTGCTGCCCTACACGAACGACGACCCGGTGCTCGCCCGTCGCCTCCAGCAGGCGGGGTGCGCCGCGGTGATGCCGCTGGGCGCGCCGATCGGCAGCGGGCTGGGGATCCGCAACCCGCACAACATCGAGCTGATCGTCGCCGAGGCGGAGGTTCCAGTGGTGCTCGACGCCGGGATCGGGACCGCGTCGGATGCCGCGCTGGCGATGGAGCTCGGCTGCGACGCGGTGCTGCTCGCGTCGGCGGTGACCCGCGCGCAGGAACCGGAGCTGATGGCCCGGGCGATGGCCGCTGCGGTCGAGGCGGGCCGGCTCGCCTCGCGGGCGGGCCGCATCCCTCGACGCCCTTACGCACAGGCCAGTTCGGCGCTCGCCGGAATGGCGGTGCTGTAGCCGAGCCGCCTGCCCCGTCGTGCCCCCAGGGCCGCGATCCCGGCCGCGCGGATGTCTCAAGGCGGGGCGCCGGCGGTGTCGATAGCTGACGGGTGTACCGGTCGGCTGATCTGCGTGTCATGGCGCTCGTCGGGTCGGTGTTCGTCGCGCTGACCGGCGTCGGCATCATCGCCGCCGCGTATCCGCTCGGGCTGGGGGCTTTCGATCGCGGCATCTGCCTGGTGACGGGGGCGGTGTTGATCAGCGTCGCCGGGATGCTCGCGAGAGTGGATTGGGAACGCACCCTGGCCCGGCCGCAGCCGTACCTGATCGCGCCCGCGGCAGTCCTGCTCGCGGTGGGTGTCGTCGGCGTGTTGGTCAAGCCGAACACCCAGCCGTTGCTGGCGTTCGTGCTGCTGGGCGTCGTCTACCTCGGGCTGACGCAGCGGCCGGGCACGACCGCGTTGGCGATGCCGGTGATCCTCGCAGACTGGTGGCTCGCATTCGCCGACCACCCGCCGTCGGTGATGATGCGGCTGCCGTTGGTCATCCTGGTGTCGTTGCTGGTGGGCGAGGGAATCGCCTGGCGTCAACGACGCTTCACCTCCGAACTCGCGTCGCTATGGGCCACGTCGCTGACCGACCCGCTGACCAACGTCGGGAACCGCCGGGCTCTCGCCAGGGAGCTGATCTCGCTGCCGGAAGACGCGCTGGTGCTTTTCGTCGACCTCGACCACTTCAAAGGGTTCAACGACCGGTACGGGCACGCTGCCGGTGACTCGCTCCTCGCCCAGTTCGCGGGAGTGCTCGTCGGCGCGGTCCGTGGTGGTGACGCGGTCGCCCGCTTCGGCGGCGAAGAGTTCGTGATCCTGGTCGGCGCCGGGGCCGACGGTGTCGCGATCTACGGGCGTATCCGTGACGCCTGGAACGCCGTGGGCGGCGCGGTGACGTTCTCCGCCGGCATCGCTCACCGCGACGGCGGCGAGCCGGCGACCACGACGCTCCAACGCGCCGACGCCGCGCTGTACGACGCGAAGCTCGCAGGTCGCGACCGATACCAGCTCGCGAAAGCAGCACCCGTGCCGGCGATGCGGATCGAGGAACCGAGCGAGGTCGCGTTCGCCGACGACGAGTTCACCGTGGCGCACCTGCTCAACAAGATGAACCAGCGCCACCGCGGCGGCGCCCTCGACGACCTGCTCGACGAGGTCGTCGCGGAACCGATCGACTGACCGCCGGAGGCCGATGCGGGGGTGGGCGAGTGGGGACCCGGCACGCGTCACGCGACCGTAAGGTTTGACACCTGACTCCGGGTGAAAGCGGGGAGCGCTGGTGAGCGGTAGCGAAGCAACGTACGACGTCGTCGTCCTGGGTGCCGGGTCGACCGGCGAGAACGTCGCCGACGTAGTGGTACGGCGTGGGCTGAGCGCGTGCGTCGTCGAATCGGCCCTCGTCGGCGGCGAATGCTCGTACTGGGCGTGCATGCCGAGCAAGGCGCTGCTGCGCCCCGGTCAGGCGATCGACGACGCGAAGGCGGTCGGGGGGGCCAGGCAGGCGGTGACCGGCGAACTCGACGTGGCGGCCGTATTCGCCCGTCGTGACGAGTTCACCCACAACTGGAACGACGAGAGCCAGGTGTCCTGGCTGGACGGCGCGAAGATCGCGCTCTACCGCGGCCGCGGCGCTCTCGCCGGCGTTCGGAAGGTCGTCGTCGAAGCCGACGACGGGACGACGACGCTGACGGCACGGCATGCCGTGGTCGTCGCGACCGGGTCGGCGCCGCTCGTTCCGCCGATCCCGGGCCTCGCGGAGGCGAAGCCCTGGACGGCTCACGACGCCACCAGCGCCAAGAGCGCCCCCCGCCGGTTGACGATCCTGGGCGGCGGCGTGGTCGGGGTGGAAATGGCTACCGCGTACGGCTTCCTGGGCAGCGAACACGTCACCCTCGTCGAGGGCGGAGAACGCGTCCTCGCGAAGTACGAACCGTTCGTGTCGGACGCGGTCGCCGATTCCCTCACCGCGCGCGGCGTGGAGATCCGCACCGGCGTGAAAGCGATCGGGGTCGAACGACCCGATGCCGGCGGGGGGGTGACGTTGATCCTCGACGACGGGTCGCGCGTCGCGTCCGACGAACTCCTCGTCGCCGTCGGTCGGCGCGCCGGAACGGACGAAATCGGCCTGGACAGCGTCGGTTTGGAACCTGGCAGGTACATCGAGGTCGACGACACGATGCTCGCGACGAAGGTGCCAGGCGGCTGGCTCTACGCGGCCGGTGACGTCAACGGCCGTGCCCTGTTGACGCACCAAGGCAAGTACCAGGCCCGGGCGTGCGGCGAAGCGATCGCCGCGCGCGCGTCGGGCAAGCCGCTCGACGACGCCGCGTGGGGACGTTCGGTGGCGACCGCCGACCACGCGGCCGTTCCGCAGGTGGTCTTCACCACGCCCGAGGTGGCCGCCGTCGGGCTGACCGAGGCGCAGGCCCGGGACGCCGGGATGTCCGTTCGGGCGGTGGAGTACGCGATCGGGAACGTCGCCGGCGCCGCCGTCTACGCCGACGGCTACGAAGGCGGAGCCAAGATGGTCCTCGACACCGATCGGAACGTCGTCGTCGGCGTCACGTTGGTCGGTCCGGCCGTCGGCGAGATGATCCACGCCGCGACCGTGATGGTCGTCGGGGAGGTTCCCGTCGATCGTCTCTGGCATGCGGTGCCGTCGTATCCGACGATCAGCGAGTTGTGGCTACGCCTGCTCGAGACGTTGGGTCGCTGATCTCACCCGACGGTGGTGTGCAGCCGGATCTCGGTGACTGTCGCGACGCCGGTGTCGATCTCGCGGCGGGCGCCGTCAGGCCCCCAGCCGGCCGCGACCAGGAATTCGATCAGCGCGGTGTCGGCCTCGTTCTGCCAGGTGATCGCCGTGGCGAACAGGCTGGTGCGCAGGGTTTCGACGGCCGCGGTGAGTAGCCGACTCCCGTGGCCCTGGCCGCGACGATCCGGCTCGACGAGCAACGTCACCAACGACCCGACGGTGCGGGAGTTCGTGTTCTCCTCCTCGCTGGGAGACACCGCCGCGAACCCGACCACTTCCTCGGCGGTGGGGGTGGAGGCAACCGCGACGAGCAAGTGGTGGGCGTCGGTAGGCGCGGCGTCGAGCGCACTCGCCCACTGTTCGCGGGCGAGTGCTTCGAGGCTGTCGGTGATCTCGGCGGGCAGGATCGTGACGTAGGCCTCCCGCCACACCCGGGCCTGAATGGCTGCGACAGCGGGGATGTCACGCGGAAGCGCGAGCCGAACGTAGGTGTCGGGTGGCACCGATCAGCCCGCGAACCGGTTCAGGGCGCGGATCGACAGTGCGGTGAGGAGGCTTCCGAACGCCACGATGATCCCAGCGGCGACGCCGATCGAACCCCAGTCGATCGTGTGATCCAAGATCAGCCCGCGTTCGCCGGTGATGATGTAGCTGACCGGGTTCACGTGGGCCACCGCTCGCATGGCCGGTGCCAACCGATCGAACGGGACGAAGTTCGGCGTCAGGAACAGCAGCGGGAAGAAGATCAGGAACGAGGCGTTGGTCACCTGCACGTTCTTCGTCGCCAACGCGATCCAGATGCCGATTCCGGCGTACGCGACACCCCACGCCGTCGACAAGATCAGCAGTAGCACGACGCCTGCCGTCCCGGACGAGACCCGCGCGCCGAACGCGATGCCGACGAGCAACACGATGACCGAGATCAGGATGCCTCGCACCACGTCGGCGGCGAGTCGACCCCAGACGATCGCGGTCCGGCGGATCGGCGCGGCACGCAGCTTGTCGATGTAGCCGACGTCGATGTCGGTCACCATCGCGACGCCGCTCGTCACGGTCGTCACGGCGAACACGAGCGACACCGGCAGGCCGAAGGCCGCGTAACTCTGGCCGTGCAGGAACGGCGTGCTCTTGGGGAACGTCTTCGTGACCTGACCGAGGTTCACGACGAAGAAGAAGATCGGGATCGCCAGTGCCGGGATCGTCGCGGCCGGCAGCCGCCACACCTCGCGGATGGCGCGGCGGGCCAGCAGGAACGTCTCGTTCACGCGTTCACCTCGACGGTCGTAGCGGACGGATCGGATTCGGCGTCGCCGTCCGCCTCGGCGCCGTGGCCGTCGACGCCCTCGATGCGGTGGCCGGTCGCGTCGAGGAAGACGTCGTCGAGACTGGGCCGGGAAACCTGCACCGTCCCTGGGGAGATTTCCGCACCGGCGAGCAGCCGGACGATCTCCGCGATCGAACCGGCGCCGTCGGCGACGTACAGCGCCAGACCTTCGTCGTCGTCGGCGGAATGGTCCAAGCCGTCGAGCGAGCCGAGCGCGTCGCGAGCCCGGTCGCGTTCGCCCGGCTCCAGACCGATCGTCACGACATCCGCACCGAGCGCCGCCTTCAAACCCTCCGGGGTTCCCTCCCGGACGAGCTCGCCGTCGTCGATGATCGCCAGTCGTTCGCAGAGCGCGTCAGCCTCCTCGAGGTATTGCGTGGTCAGGAAGACGGTCGTGCCGTTGGCGTTGATCCGCCGGACCTCCTCCCACACGGTTTGCCGCGACGCCGGGTCGAGACCGGTGGTCGGTTCGTCGAGAAAGAGCACTCGTGGCTCGTGCACGAGCGCGGTTGCCAGGTCGAGCCGGCGCTTCATGCCGCCGGAGTAGCCCTTGAGCGAGCGGTCGGCGGCGTCGGTGAGGCCGACGAGTTCGATGAGCTGCGCGGCGCGGGCCGCCGGGTTCGGCACCCGGTGCAGACCCGCCTGGAGGGTGAGGAGTTCGCGGCCGGTCTGGAACATGTCGAGGCCGGCTTCCTGGAGCGCGACGCCGAGGCGCTTCCGGACCTCCGCGGGGTGCTTGCGTACGTCCACTCCGTCGACGAACGCCTCCCCGTCGGTGATCGGCAGCAGCGTGCACAACATCCGCACCGTGGTGGTCTTCCCGGCGCCGTTGGGCCCGAGGAACCCGAACACCTCGCCGTGGTCGATCGCCAGGTCGATCCCGCGGACCGCGTCCTTGCCGGGTTGGCCGCGCTTCCCCTTGTAGCTCTTGACCAGACCTCGGGCCAGGATCGCGTGGTCGCCCGCAGCACTTCCTACGTCCGCCGTCATGCGCCTACCTTCTCGTGAACGGACCGGGCGGCCCTGCGCACCACCGTAGGGGAGGGCGCCGACCCGGCCGGGGTCTTTTCGGGCGGCGCCATCCACCTGTGGACGGCATCCGTCACGATCGGGCCGGCGGCGGGTAGCCTGGCAACGCGCCACTTCCCCCGAGCCGGTGGGCGCCTCGCTCGTTGTCCTGGGAGTCCGTCCGTGCCCGATGTCGCCCCGCTCCGCGTCCAGGTCGTCGCCCAGACGCAGTTCACGCCGCCGGCCGACGTGCCGTGGACGACGGATGCGGATGGTGGCCAGGCGCTGGCGGAGTTCGCCGGCCGCGCCTGCTACCAGTCCTGGTCGAAGCCGAACCCGGCGACCGCGACGAACGCGGGATACCTCAAGCACATCCTCGAGGTCGGGCACCTGTCGGTCCTCGAACACGGCGTGGTGAGTTTTTACCTCACCGGCCTGTCCCGATCGCTCACCCACGAGCTGATCCGGCACCGGCATTTCTCCTACAGCCAGCTCTCCCAGCGGTACGTGCCGGAACGCGACGCGGCGATGGTCGAGCCCGACGTCGTCGCGGACGATCCCGAGTTGCACGCGCTGTTCGCCGCGGCCGCGGACCGGGCGCTGACCGCGTACAACGACCTGCTCGAAGGTCTCGAGAAGCGGTTCGCCGACGTCGAGAACGCGACGCTACGGCGCAAGCAGGCCCGGCAGGCAGCGCGCGCGATCCTGCCGAACGCAACCGAGACGCGCATCGTCGTGACCGGCAACTACCGGGCCTGGCGGCACTTCGTCGCGATGCGGGCGTCCGAACATGCCGACGTCGAGATCCGGGCGCTCGCCGTGGCGTGCCTGCGGGAGTTGCAGCGAGTCGCCGGCAACGTGTTCGCGGACTTCACGATCAGCTCGTTGCCGGACGGTACCGAGGTGGCGGCGAGCCCGCTCGTCGCCGAGGGGTGAGGCGCGGGGAGTTGGATGGGTACGTCGGAGCAACCCGTTAGCGTGGTCCCGTGACCGCGTTGCCTCCCGCGCCCTTCGGCCGCCTGCTGACGGCGATGGTGACGCCGATGAGCTCGGACGGGAAGATCGATCTCGAGGCAGCTGCTCGTCTCGCCGTGCATCTCGCCGACCACGGGCATGACGGCGTCGTGATCTCCGGCACGACCGGCGAGGCGTCGACGACCTCGGACGACGAGAAGTTCGCGCTGCTTCAGGCGGTGGTCGAGGCGGCGGGCGACCGGTTGAAGGTCGTCGCGGGCGCAGGGACGAACGACACCGCGCACGGCCGGGAACTGGGTCACCTCGCGAAAGCGGCGAAGGCCGACGGTGTCCTGGCGACCACGCCGTACTACTCGAAGCCGACCCAGGCCGGCGTGATCGCGCACGTCGAGGCGATCGCCGACGCCGCCGGGTTGCCCGTCATGCTCTACGACGTCCCGAGCCGCACCGGCCTCGCGCTCGAGACCGCCACGATCGCCGAGCTCGCGGCGCACCCGCGGATCGTGGCGATCAAGGATGCGAAGGGCCAGCTCGCGGCCACCGCCGAAGTCCGCCGCCGGGTTCCCGGCCTGGCTGTGTATTCAGGCAGCGACGAGCTCAACCTGCCACTGCTCTCGCTGGGCGCGGTCGGGATGGTCAGCGTGCTCGGTCACATCGCGGGCCCGCAGCTACGTCAGATGATCGACGCCTTCGGCGCCGGTGACGTCGCGACGGCGTGGGCGATCCACAACAACCTGCTCCCCGCGGCGTTGGCGATCTTCGCGTTCGCGAGTCCGGCTCCGATCAAGATCGCGCTCGCTGACCGGGGGCTGTGCGACCCGGCCGTTCGCCTGCCGTTGCTGCCGGCCACGCCGGCCCAGCACGCGGCACTTCGGGCGGAGCTGGCGACGTCCGGACTCGAGGTGTCGTTCGAGCGGGCCCCGTGAGCCACCCGCACCCCGAGTTGGGCGCTCCGCCGCCGCTCGCCCCCGGTGCACTACGGATCGTCGCGCTGGGTGGGATCGGTGAGATCGGCCGGAACATGACCGTCTTCGAGTACGACCGCCGGCTGATGATCGTCGACTGCGGAGTGCTGTTCCCCGAGGATCACCAGCCGGGAGTCGACCTGATCCTGCCGGACTTCTCGTCGATCCTCGACCGCCTGGACGACGTCGACGTGATCGTCCTGACGCACGCGCACGAGGACCACATCGGGGCGCTGCCCTACCTGCTGCGGCACCGGCGGGACATCCCGATCGTGGGCAGCCGGTTCACCCTCGCCCTGCTGCGGGCGAAACTCGCCGAACACCGGATCTCCCCGCCGACGACCGAGATCGCCGGGGAGGAGCGGGCGGCCTACGGCCCCTTCGAACTGGAGTTCTTCGCGGTCAACCATTCGGTGCCCGACGCGCTCGCGGTGGCGATCCGGACGGATGCCGGTCTCGTCCTGCACACCGGCGACTTCAAGATGGACCAGACGCCGATCGACGGGCGCCTGACCGACCTCGGCGGGTTCGCCCGGCTCGGCCGGGAAGGCGTCGACCTACTCCTGTCGGATTCGACGAACGCCGAGGTTCCCGGATTCGTCGAATCGGAACGGGCGATCGGTCCGGTGCTCGACCAGGTCTTCCGTGATGCCCGCAAGCGGATCATCACCGCGTGTTTCGCCAGCCACGTGCACCGCGTCCAGCAGGTCCTCGACGCTGCGCACCGGCACGGGCGGCACGTCGCATTCGTCGGCCGGTCGATGGTCCGGAACATGGCCGTGGCGCGCGATCTCGGCTTTCTGCAGGTGCCGGGTGGCGTCCTCGTCGACCTGAACGACGTGGAGGAGCTGCCGGAAGACCGCATCGTCCTGGTGTCGACCGGTTCGCAGGGCGAACCGATGTCGGCGCTGTCCCGGATGGCGAACCGGGACCATCCGATCCGCATCGAGCCGGGCGACACAGTGCTGCTCGCGTCCAGCCTGATCCCGGGCAACGAGAACGCCGTCTACCGGGTGATCAACGGGCTGTCGCGGTGGGGGGCGCGGGTGGTGCACCGGGGTGTCGCGATGGTGCACACGTCCGGGCACGCGCCGGCCGGCGAGCTGCTGTACGTGCTGAACGCGACCCGCCCGTCCAACGTCATGCCGGTGCACGGGGAGTGGCGGCATCTGCGCGCCCACGGTGCGCTCGCCGAGCTGACCGGGGTGCCGGCGGACCGGGTGGTGCTCGCCGACGACGGGGTGGTCGTCGACCTCGTCGACGGCCGCGCCGAGATCGTCGGCAAGGTCGACTGCGGCTACGTCTACGT
>Ga0081455_10003486_pt1 | contig 18066 bp, 13 predicted proteins | sample TabmetS3T2R1_FD_70207 | JGI IMG/M metagenome (GOLD analysis project Ga0081455, IMG submission 70207) | Tabebuia heterophylla rhizosphere microbial communities from the University of Puerto Rico - S3T2R1 | ecosystem: Host-associated > Plants > Roots > Rhizosphere ...
CGAACCTTGTCCGCTAAGGAGACGCCATGGAGATCTTCGACATCCATCATCATCTCGGTTCCCTAACGGGGGGAAGCCTGCAGGAAGGAGCGGGCTGGCAGGACCGGGACTACAACAATCGTGTCCGCATCATGGAGTCGAACGGCGTCGCGATGTCGGCGATCCTGGCAGCGACGGGCTACATCCAAGCGGACGGGATCAAGGACACGATGCGTTCCAACGATACGGTGGCTGACTATCGAAAACGAGATCCCAAGCGCTTCCCCGTTGCCTGCGGGACGGTAGAGCCGCTTCACGGTGCTCGATCCTTAGGCGAGCTGGAACGCATGAAGCACGAGCTTCATTTGCATGGAGTGGTGTGGCACAACCGTTTCCAGGGTGTGGCCATCGACCATCAGCTCATGCGGCCACTGCTGAAAAAAGTAAGCGAGTTGGGACTTCTGCCTATTATCCATACCAACGCTGAGTCGAACATGGAAGCGATATGGCGGTTGGAGCGCCTGGCGCTGGAATTCCCGGAACTCACCTTCGTCTCACTGGATGCGTTAACGACGAACGCAAATAGCCAGCTCGCCTTGGACGTTGCGAAGCGGACGCCGAATATCCTCTTTGATACGGCACACGTACGTAGCTCAAACTACGTCAGGCAGTTCGTTGAAACGGTTGGGTCCCCGCGGTTGGTCTTCGGCAGCCTTTTCTATTCCTACCCGGCAAGCTACGAGCATTCCGCAACGCTCGAGGAAGTGAAGGCGGCAAAGATCAGTGACGAGGACATGGCCAACATCTTATGGCGGAATGCGAAAAAGCTTTTCAAGCTGGCATGACGTGTGTGGCGTCGATGGGTGACGAATACCTATCTTATGCGTTACAACCAACACACGGGCGCTGTCGATTTTTGGATTTGACACGGTTAAACCGACGGTTATGAAACCTGCAGCATTTGATTATTACGATCCCACGACCCTTTCGGAAGCCATGGATCTCATGGCTCAATTTGGCGACGCCGCACGGCCACTAGCCGGCGGTCAGAGTCTGGTTCCGCTCATGAATTTACGTTTGGCGCGGCCCTCCCATCTCGTCGATCTGAATCGAATCGATGAGCTGAATTACCTGAAGCTCGACCATAGCGAACTGCGGATCGGGACGATGACTCGCCAGCGCCAATTGGAGCGTTCAAAGGAAGCAAGGAATGGCTGGCCGTTGTTACGTGAAGCAACGAGTTTTGTTGGCCACGTTCAGATTCGTAACCGCGGCACAGTAGGGGGTAGCCTCTGTCATGCGTATCCATCGGCGGAGCTGCCGGTGACGATGGTAGCGCTCGGCGCTTCGTTTGTGTTGCGTAGTAGAAGAGATCGGGAGCGAATGGTTCGCGCGGATGAGTTTATCACCGGGCCCATGACCACTATCCTAGAGGCCGACGAGCTCCTGGTGGAGATACGGGTACCTGCACTGCCTCCCAATACGGGCTGGTCGTTTCAGGAAGTGAGTCGCCGCCACGGAGATTTCGCTCTCGCCGCTGTTGGGGCACTGGTAAGCCTAGATAGTGCTGGTGCGATCGCTAGGGCGCGACTCACGTTTGCTGGCCCAACGCCGCTGCGCGCAGAGAATGCGGAGAATTTGATGCTGGGTCAAAGACCCGCTGAGCCGCTTTTTCGTGAGGCGGCTCGTGTCGCGACCAAGGATTTGCCGCAAGACTCGGACATCCATGCCAGCGCGGACTACCGCCGTCACGCAAGCGAAGTGTTGGCGCGTCGAGCTCTAAATGAAGCTGCAGCGCGCGCTCACTGAATTGTACCCGGATTCCGCAGTCGGAAGCGCAAACGAAGAGCGAGGGGCAAGCCTTCCGCAGCGAAGTCAATGTGCCTCTGCCTCCCAGGAAAGTTGCGATAAGCGGTGCGATCAGTCGAGTTCTCAACCATTGGGGAACGGAGCGCCGAGCACCAAAAACGGCTTTGAAGCTTCACGCTTCTGTGACTTCGCTACTCCAGGCTCATGCCTCGCTCAGCTTAGTCAAGGCATCAACTGCAGAATCCGGGCTGAATTGGGATAAGGAAAGATCACGTGAACAAACGACAAGTGCGACTGCGAGTCAATGGCCGAGACTATGGGGCAGCAGTTGAGCCGCGGAAACTGCTGGTGGATTTTATTCGTGAAGACTTGGGACTGACAGGAACTCACGTCGGTTGCGAGCATGGTGTGTGTGGAGCCTGCACTATCCTGTGGGACGGCGAGCCCGTTCGTTCTTGCATCGCCTTTGCGGTCCAAGCCAATGGCGCGGATATCGAGACGGTGGAAGGTCTGGCGCCCAGTCCAACCGTTCTCCATCCGATTCAGGAGTCCTTTTGGAAGGCACACGGTCTTCAATGCGGCTTCTGCACACCTGGATTTCTGCTTACGGTCAAAGCGCTGCTCCGAGACCATCCGAAGCCCAGCGAGCCAGAAATTCGCGCCTGGATCAGCGGCAATCTGTGTCGATGCACCGGCTATCAGAACATCGTAACCGCCGTTCAACAGGCGGCAGAGAAGCTGGCCGGATCCGGTGGATAAACTCGCCGATCCAAGTTGAGAGGTTTGGAATTTAAGGTAGGCGAAAAAGATTTATGACTTACGTAGGTACTCGAGTAGAGCGCGTTGAGGATCCGAAGCTTTTGCGCGGCATTGGAAAGTACGTTGGCGATATTCGGCGGGTTGGCATGGTCCACGCAGCCATTTTGCGGAGCACGTGCGCCCATGGCCGGATCGTCAAGATCGTTACAGATAAGGCAGCCAACACGGAGGGCGTCATAGGCGTGCTGACAGCGGCGGACATGCCGGATGTGAAGACGATTCCCATGCGGACCGGAAGAGTTCCAGGGCTCGAACGGTCCCAACAGACGCCAATCGCGAAGGACAAGGTTCGCTACGTCGGAGATCCGGTGGCTGTCGTTATTGCGGAGGACCGTTACCTGGCTGAGGATGCGCTCGAACTCATCGAAGTGGAGTACCAGCCCCTCGACGTGATAACGGACCCGCGCCAAGCGATGCAAGCTGGGGCCCCCGTGCTCCATGATTCTGTTCCCCAAAATATTGGCGCCCATTTTCAAGTGAATGTCGGCGATGTGGACCGTGCCATGGCTGAAGCCGATCTGGTCTTGGAAGAGGAATTTTCGGCGCAGCGCCATGCCGCGGTGCCGCTGGAGACGCGCGGGCTGGTCGCGGAGTACGATGAAGGGCGTGGCGTCCTCACGATGTGGGGACCGACAAAGATGACGCATACCAACTGGCGAATTTTGTCGGACCTCCTCAATCTGCCCCAGAGCTCGATCCATTTTATTGAACCCGAGGTGGGTGGTGGATTTGGTGCGCGCGGGGAGTTCTATCCCGAGGATTTCTTGATTCCCTTCGCCGCGATGCGATTCAGCCGGCCCGTTTGTTGGATTGAGGACCGCTCGGAGCATCTGAAGGCCACTAACCAATCGCGAGAGCAGCGACATCGGATCAAGATCGGCGTCAAAAAAGACGGGACGATTGTCGCCATGGAAGCTGAAATTCTGTTCAATATGGGCGCGTATACCCGCACTCACGGGGCTACCCCGGCCATTTCCGCGTCGTCGATTCTACGCGGTCCATACCGGATCGAAAATTACCGCTGTAACGTTTTCTGTGTTCTCACCAATAAGACGCCGGTCGGAACCTATCGTAGCCCGGGGCGCTACGAAGCCAACTTTGTGCGTGAGCGGATGATGGATCTGATGGCGCGCCGGCTCGATCTGGATCCAGCCGACGTGAGGAGACGCAACTTCATACGTTCCGAACAGATGCCCTATGACAATGGCCCGCATCCTTTCCACTTTATGGTCTACGACACCGGCGATTACCCGGGCCAATTCGAGCGCGCGCTCGAGCGCATCGGCTATGAGCGGCTGAAGTCCACTTGCGCGGCCGCAAGAAAAGAAGGCCGCGCCGTCGGTGTCGGCATCGGTTGCTTCGTCGAGACCAGCGGGCTCGGACCCTGGGAATATGCTCGCGTGGAGCTCGACAATGCCGGAAAGGTGGTGCTCTACTCCGGCTGCAACTCGGTGGGCCAAGGAGTCGACACTGTTTTGAGCCAGATCGTCGCCGACGAGCTGAACGTGCGCCTGAAGGACGTGCGCGTCGTCCATGGTGATACGGCGAAGGTCCCCTATGGAAATGGCAGCAACGCGAGTCGCTCGACCGTGATGGCGGGCAGCGCCGCGGTGGGAGCATCACGCAAGGTCAAGGACAAGCTTTTGCGGATAGCTTCCGGTGCCCTGGAAATCGATCCCGAGGATTTGATGCTGGCTGACGGCAAGGTGCAAGCGCAAGGCGTCCCGGAGCGTTCCCTGAGCTTCGCGGAGATCGTCCAACTAGCAGCGCCCGGGCCAGCGCTAAAAAGAGGCTTTGAGCCCGGGATCTCAGAGGAAGACTTTTTCGCTTCGGATCAACGACCCTTCCCATACGGCGTCCACATCGCGGTCGCCGAGGTTGACCAAGAAACCGGCCTCGTCAAGATTTTGGACTATCTTATTGCAGAGGACGTCGGTAAAAAAATTAATCCCATGCTTATTGAAGGCCAGTTAGCGGGCGGTTTGGCTCAAGGGATCGGCGGCGCGCTGCTCGAAGAGTTTGTTTATGATTTGGACGGACAACCTCTCTCTACGAGCTTCATGGATTACTTGATTCCCACGGCGATGGAGGTGCCGCGGGCCCAGTTTCTGTCAACCGAAGACTTTCCGACGCCACTGAATCCTCTGGGTGTGAAAGGAGCCGGTGAAGGCGGGATCACCGCGGCCGGTGGTGCGCTCGCGAATGCGGTCTCCAACGCGTTGGGAATACAAGTGACCCGTCTTCCGATGAAGCCGGACTACCTCTTGGATTTACTTCGGCAGCGCAGTTAGACCGTTTCCGATAGCGAAAAGGAATAGCGGAGTCGTGGGGATCGTCGACATACACGCGCATTGGTACCCGGATGGATGCATAGCCGAAGCCATCGGCGATCAGAGCGACTTTCGTCTAGATAGCGTCCCCGGGTGGTGGCCAGCGCCTTCTGTGTCGCCGGAGCCACGTAATGTCGTTGCCGCACGGCACAGTGACATGGAACGGCGGCTCTCTGTTATAGATCAGGCAGGAGTCGCAGCTCAGGTCCTGTCGGTCGGCGCTCTGGATATCGGCTTGGCTAGAAAGCGCGCCTCCTTGGTAGCAAGGCGAATCAACGATGCTCTGTCGGAGATCTGTCGCAAAGCCAACGGGATGTTTCGCTTCGTGGGATCGTTGGCGCTGGACGATCCCGCGGAATTGGTCAAAGAAATGGATCGACTGGCCGCGAGGGGCGCGGTGGGTCTAGGAATCACGACCACGGTCGGGGGCAAATCATTGGATGCGGAAGAATTTCGCGGGTTTTGGCAAGAAGCCGGGCGACGCGAACTCGTCGTTTTGGTTCACCCTACTTTCCCTCTGACGGAACCGTCCGGTGACAGGGGTGAGTTCTTAACGACTGCCTATCTTGGAGAAACGGCGATGGCGGCGACCAAGCTCGTCCTAGCGGGAATACTCGATCAATCTCCCGGAATTCGGTTAGTCTGGTCTCATTTGGGTGGGGGCCTCGCCATGCTGATCGACCGATTGGACCGGGTCTACAGACGCTATCCGACTTGTCCAAAGCCGCCGAGCTTTTATCTCAGGCGATGTTTTTACGATACCGTCTGCACCCATGGCCCGGCGTTGGATTGCGCCCGCGCGACGTTTGGCGCTGATCGGCTCTTGTTCGGCACCGATGAACCTCATGTCCCCAATGGGACTAGCGATGTGCTTGCGGCTCTCCGCAACCGGCCCTGGCCGGCCGCAGATCTCGAGGCTGTCTTGACGCAAAATGCAGCGCAGCTGGGAGTCGGTTAGGGCCTAAGACTGAGCTCCGTTTCGAAGATGATTCGGCGAGATTTTTCAATCAATCTCTTGGAACGTTCGAGCGCTTCGATTGAAGCAATCCGCAATGCTCTTGAGTTGGTAGACAAAATATGGACGTTTTCAGGTACGAAATATGTTCCCGGTAGAAGCCCGAATCTGCCAACCGTTACGCCCAAAGACTTTATAACCGCTTTGCTGTTCACCCGTTCCTACTCTTATGAACTAGATTCTTTTGCAGGTTTTGCGTCTTCCAAAAAGGCAGAGCGGTGCCGCAGGCTACACGAATAGACCTTCAATTTGTACTTCGCTACTTTCTTTGACTCTTGCTCAAGCTGGGTCAGCCGGCGACCGCAGGGCTTACCATCAACAAACACTGGGCACCTCTTTGGCTCCATGGTCGTACCCCCATAGTGTTGTTTCTGCCTTCATGGTCGCGTGCGGTTAGGGGGGTGTCAATAGGGTTTGAAAAAACATCCTCATTTGGGGTTGATGCGGTTTCAGATTTTTGATTGGTAATGCGACGGGTAAAAATTAATCCCGCGTCCACGGCGTTCGGAGTAACAAAAATAACTTTGAACATTACGGTTCCGTGCGTTCGCTGCGCCTGCCCAAACACAGGTCGTATAACTGCGGCATTCGGGTTCATTTCACTCTAGGTTTCGAATTTCGAATTAGCCGATTGGTAAGTTGTTGTTAACGCAAGGTCTCGCGGCGCAGGGCAAACCCTTTGGTAAAATCTTCTTTCATCCCAACCTAGACACGTTTTTGGTCGCCATCGTTGAGGTTTGGATCTTCTGTTGCTTCACTGGCGGGGCCAACTCCTGAGCACCAAGTCAGCGAGGAACAAGAACAGCCCTACGCCCGCAAGGGGCCACCAGGTTTCCTGTCCCCGTCGCCCTTTTCCCGGCGTCGGCATATAAAGCCGCTTAACACCGTCTTCGATTTTGTCCGGATCGAGCATTTCGCCGCCGGTCTCTTCCGCCAGCCTGCTGAGAAGTGCCATGTTCGGTTTCAGCTCCCGGTATTCCTTCGGATAGGGCGCGATATAGGGAACCGTCGCGACCGGCAGAGGCGCTTCACCCGCTTTTCCTTCTGCATACATCGTTAGAAAGTGAATTCCACGCTGTGACGGAGTGAAATTTCCTTCGTAGCGGCCGGGCGCGGTTTGCTGAAACGCTTGCTCCTGAGTGGTTTGATTGGGCGCCGTAATATTACCTTTGAGCTTCAGGTGATTGACAAAGTTGCCGTCCTTGGAGACAAAATCCGCTACCACCTTGACGGATTCTCCTTCCGGCTGGAAATCCGTCCGGTTTCTTGTCTCTAAAAGCTTGCGCAGTGTATCCCGCGCCAGCTGGCTGGCCCATTGCGGAAAGTTCTGCCAGGCTACCCACTCTTTTCCCCATCGGCCGCTCAGGTCCGAAGTAAACGCCATGACCCGTCCCAACCCGTAGCGCCAGGAGATCAGCAGCGGATCGGCATCCGCTTTCATAAGCAGTTCGGCGCGCGGCTTAGGATAGGTAAGCACGTAGCCACGCAGCGACGGCAAGTTACCGTAAGCGATGCCTTTAAGCGGCCCCACCGATGCGACAATGCTCGGCGTGACCAGCTTTTCCACCAAAAGATCCCGGGAGATGAGCAGTGTTTCGGTGGTAAAAATTTGTGGAATCGTCCGCGGATCCAGAGCCACGTAACCTCGCCCCTTTCCATCCTTGGCGATATCGGCCATGAGTTGAACATCGGCGTCGTTCCCCACTGAAACCGTTGATACCGTAATGCCGTCCCGACCCATGCGCTGCACCAGCCCGTGAAAATCCGCCTTATCGGTGAGCCCGTCAGAGAGCACGATAACATGCTTGATGGCGGCCTGCTTCGTGGCGATGCCGCGATGCGCCTCGATCATTGCTTTGTAGAGATCTGTGCCGCCATCGGATTGCAAAGAAGCAAGCCCTTCGGAGATCCATTCGCCTTTGCCTACCTGTCGAAAAGGCAACGTCCAGTCCCATGCAGCGTCGAAGCTCAGAATCCCCACTTGATCCGTGGGATTCATCACGTCCGCCGCCGCGATGGCCGCCGCCTTGGCCAAGTCCAGTTTGGTGCTTCCTTCCGGCCCCGCGCCCATACTGCCGGATTTGTCGAGAACGAATAGCAGCGCCACATGCGGCAGGTCCAGCCGCGCGGGCGGTCGCATGTCGACGGGGAGAATTCGTTCCAGCGGCGTCCGGTAATAGCCGCCCGCGCCATAGCTCTGGGAGCCGCCGATAACCAGCAGGCCGCCGCCCAGGTCCCGGACATATTTTTCGATGTTTTCCATCTTTGCATAGGAAAGCTGAAAAGCGGGGACGTTATCCAGGACCACCAAATCGAATGACGAAAGTTCCGGGAGCGTCAGCGGGTTTGCCTCCGGCGCAGATTCCACCACCGCATACCCCTGAACTTGCAGCACCCGCGAGAGAAAGCGCTGACCTTCTTTTTGCGCGGAAAGCAGCAGAACTCGGGGCGGTCCCTGAACCTCGACAACCCCCTGGAGCAGATTGTTTTCCGCCAGGGTGTCGTCTTTCGCCTCGACCAACAGTTCGTAAGTATGGCTGCCGCGTTCCTTCAGGCTCTCGCGAAAATTCACCTGGTTTGTTCCGGTCTTCAACTGAATCTCTTGCTCTCTTGCCAGGAGGCCGTCGCGCAGCAGTTTGACTCGCGCCGGCGCATCACGAAGACTCTCGATCTTCCCTCTGATTTCAAAGCCCTCTGCGCTGTCGACACGCCGGGGCAGGCTAAGATCACTCAGATAAATTTCATTTCTGCCCCGGGAAAGACTCACGGGCAATGTCCAGACCTGGGCACCTTGCGAGCGCAGGAGAGGAATGACTCGCGCGGTCTCCCCACGATTTTCATTGCCGTCGGAGAGCAAAAGAATTTTGCCTTGGCGATCATCCCCCATTTGCGCGAGGGCGGCTTGCAACGCCGCCTGAATATCAGTCTCTTCCCGGTCCAAGCGCGCGGCGAAATCCGCCACAGGGAAATTTTGACGCGGAAGAAATTCCCATTCCGGTGTGCGCCCAAACATCAAGAGCCCCGTGCGTGTCTCCGGTTCTCGTATTCGGCTAGCCGCTTCGAGAATCTCGCGCGCTTTTTCACGACCTTCTTGGCCGACGCTGCGCGAAAGGTCGACGCCCAACACGACGTCCAAGGCGTTGGTGGTTTTGAAAATTCTCGGGTTGACCAGCGCCAGCACCAGCGCCGCCAGCGTCACTCCGCGAGCAACAATCGGATAGAGTGGAACTCCTGTACGAAAAGCCAGGAACAGTTCCAAAGCGAGCAGGAGGAGTACGGCGACCAGCAATATGGGCCAGAGCGAGAAACCGGTTGACGTAGCTCCAGGGCTTTCCTGACCCCTTGCGCCGGCCTTGGCCGCACTCATATTCAAGCGCGAAGTGATCTGCGATTCGCTTTCGTCAAAGAGATTGACCGCGAAGCGCCCCTCTCGACTTGCGCTTTTATAGTTGTAGACACCCGCTTCAAAGGTATCCGTAAAAATAAATGGGCTGGTAGCGATTTTTAATTGCTCTTTCTTCCCGGCAGGGGTCGTGATCTGCAAATCGCTATCACCCACCGGCAACCGCAGCGGGAACGGCGTTCCCGCCTGCACGTTCTGCGAGGGAAATTCACCGCGCTGAGGTTGAAACCACTCGATGGCATTGTGAAACAAAATCGGAAAAGCGACTCTGAGCGGCAGGTCGGAAGCCATAAGATCAAAAGCGATAAACAACAAGCGCAGCTTGCCTCGCTCCAAGGCAACGAGCATCGGACTCTCTGGCGAGCGAGCCAAGACGACTCCGTTCCCCGTTCCCGCCACTCGCAAGGATTCCCGTACTTGAAGATCTGCGAGACTCAAACCATTAGTAATGGGATGCTTGGCTAATGGAGCGACGATGCGAGGATTTCGAGTCTTGCCTTGAACCTGCAAGGGTAAATTCGGTGCGACGGTGTTGATGAGGATGAAATTACCCTGAGTCAGTGTGGGCACTGGTACTCGATCGAAAATTACGAGATCATACTGATTCTCTAAGTGCGCGGCATCTGATTCGTCCGGTTGTGCGGCGGTTACTTGAACATTGGGAAAAAAGCGCAGCAGGCTGCTCAGGAAAGGATTGCCGGGACCGACATAAAGAAGCCGGACGGGCGGCGCATCGGTCACCGCCAAATAGGCTCGATTGTCTGTGGCAAAGTCGTCGTCGATTTCCAAACGCGCGACCAGGGTCCCCGACAAAGATCCTTTAAACGGATAGATCAAAACCCGCCGGCCGTCGGGTTCGATATCGATTGACTCGCGTACGAGCGCTTTTTCCCCTAACGTTACAGTCAGTGGCGCACGCACCGCCTTCGCTGTGAAGTTTCTCACGTGCACCATGATTTCATATTGGGAAAAACGATCAGCATGCCGTCGCACCTCGAAGCCGACGATGCCTACATTGTCGCGTCCGCCGTCGACCCTGATGAAGCGCAGGTGGGCGGCTTGGCGGGCATATTCCTCCGCCCCGGTGAAAGCACCATCGCTGATGACGACCACTTGATCCGGGCTTCCCCGTTTGAGAAACGCATGGGCAAAAAGAATCGCTTCCTTAATCCGCCCGGACGCGTCGGTCGCGACCATACTTCTTCCGGCGTCACGGAGCCTTTGCTTGTCCGCAGTGAAAGGCACGATGAGACGGGTCTGGGCGCCGGCTCCGATGAGCATCATCTTCTGACCCGACGACAGTTCGTCAACCAAGGACAGGAACTCTTTTCGCGCGGCCTCGAAGCGAATTCCCGATTGACCTTTTGCCTTCATGCTGGCGCTCAAGTCGACCACCACCACCAGGTCGCCCGACGGCGCACCAAAGTGAAGCAGCGACGGGTCGGCCAGCGCTGCGATGAGGAGGCAGGCTGCGAGAATTTGTAGGATCAACAGAAGATTTTTTCTGAAGAGCCAGCCTATCCGCGTGGCTAGCGGCCGCTGCTTCAGCACCCGCTCCCAAAGAAAGAGCGTCGTGGTACTTACTTTAAATCCTTTTGGCTTCAGGCTGTGGAGCAAGAGAATAAGCGGGACAGCCCCGAAAAAAAGCAGGAGCGCGTATGGAACAGCCCAGACCATAAATTACGTCACGCTGCTCACCTGCCGTAGCGTCTGCAGCACAAACTCGTCAAAGGGGACTTGCGTCGTCGTCCGCAGGTAATCGATCCGACGGCCGGAACAGACCATTTCGATCTCCCTAAAATAGTCCGTCAGCTCTTGCTGAAAGCGGCGAACGAGATCCGCGTCTAAAAACAACCGGCGTTCCCGCTTGCCTTCCACATCGTTTAGCGCAACATCGCCCCAGGGTTTGGGATTGATCTCCTGATCGTCCAAGATGTGAATAACCAGGAGCTGATATTTTTTTATCGCGAGTTCCTCAAGAGCTGCGCGCCAGCCGACAGGGTCGAACAAATCGCTGACGATGACGACGAGGCCGGGATGGGGAAAGAGATTGGTAAAGGAGTGAGCAGCCGATCGCAGGTTAGTCTCGCCATGGCATGATAACTTGCTGAGAAAGCTAAACAGACTGAGCACCTGCTTGCGTCCCCTCCCCAAGGTAAGCGGAGCTTGTAGGGCCGATGAAAATGCCGCGCCACCGACCCGGTCCAAATTCTTAAGGCCGATGTAACCCAACGCGGCGGCGACTTTTTTGGCATAGTCGATCTTCGGCGGCATGCCTTCGGCCATGGATCGGCTGGTATCGATCAACAAGTAGACGTTCATCTCCTCATCCGCGGTAAAAACTTTGAGTAACAGCCGGTCGAGCCGCCGGTAAATATTCCAGTCGACATAGCGCAGATCATCGCCCTGCTGATATCTCCGGTAATCGGAGAACTCGAGGCTGAAGCCTCTTCGCGACGAGGGATGCTCGCCTTTGGCGTTGGCCCAGCTCAGCCGCTTGGCGATCAGCCGCAGCCGTTCGAGCTTCTTTAAGAATTCCGCGTCAAAAAAGGTTTCAGGTTTCGGGTTTCGGATTTCGGGTTCCACCGCAACCGACGGCAGGACGTCCACTGTCTTTTGAAATCTTTGGCTTGCGTCCCTCCGTCCTCGGAGAAACTCGCTCCAACGCTCCTTTAGTTGAAACGCCAAACTCATGAACTTCCGCTCTAAGGCACCTCAGGAACTCGTTCGACGACTTCGCTGAGAATCTTCTCCGCGCCGATTCCTTCGGCATCGGCTTCGAGATTGAGAATCAGCCGATGGCGCAAGCTCGGCGGCAACATCTGGCGAATGTCTTCGAACGACACATTCGGCCTCCCTGCGAGAAGCGCGCGGGCTTTGGCGGCAAGAATCACACTCTGCAGTCCTCTGGGGCTAGAGCCGTAGAGGACAAACTTCTGCGCTAACGGCGCGGCTTCCTTGCCTGGCTCGCGCTGCGGGTGCGTGCTCAGCAACAATCGAACCGCATAGTCTTTCACAAGGTCGGCGAGAGGGACATCGCGTACCCACTGTCTCATCTGCAGAATGTCCGCTGCGTCCAGCACTTCGTGCAGCGCCACCGGTGGTCCCGCCGTTGTGAAATCGGCGATGCGAGCCAGCTCATCACGAGTGGGATATTGGAGTAAAAGTTTGAAGAAAAAACGATCCACCTGGGCTTCGGGAAGCGGATAAGTTCCTTCCATCTCGATCGGGTTCTGTGTCGCCAGGACCATGAACGGGTTCTCCAGACGGTGCACCTTGCCGCCAACGGTTACACTCTGCTCCTGCATGGCTTCCAACAGGGCGGATTGAGTCTTGGGCGTAGCGCGATTGATCTCGTCAGCCAGCACAATATGAGCGAAAACCGGACCGCGCTGGAACTCGAAGATCTTTCTCCCGGACGGATCGTCGGTCAGCACGTTGGTGCCGGTGATGTCTGCCGGCATAAGATCAGGCGTAAACTGTATGCGCGAAAAACTAAGACTCAAGATCTCACCGAGGCTTCGCACCATGAGCGTTTTTCCCAACCCAGGTACACCCTCCAGCAGGCAGTGACCGCCGCAAACCAGCGCGATGAAAACCTGCTCGATGAGGCCTTCGTGACCGACGATGATGCGCGCCATCTCTGCTTTCAGATCATCAAAAGAATGACGAGCGCGCTGCATTCGCGTTTCGATTTCTGCCACCGCTTCCATGAACTGAATCTCCTTTAGGTATGGATCCCAAAAAACGCTCAGTTTTATTCTTTGCCGATCCCAAGAGAAAGAAAATAGTTTTTAATCGTCTCTCGCAGCGCCTCAGGCACCCGCTCCGGGTTGAGCTCTGCCTCGGCCTGCCGACGATAGGAGGCGATAACTTCATCCTGTGATATCTCGCTTTTCCCGCCCGACGGCTTCGCCTTTAAGACCACACCGCTACTGCCGCCCTCACCGAGCAAGCCTTTGACGTGTGCCGCCGCTCCTGCTTGAAATTCTGGAACCGATGCCGACTCCCCCTCTCTTTTGCCAGGCTCCTTTCCGGGTAGATTACTCCTGTTGTTCGTTGTTTCATTGTCTTCCGGTGAATCTCGCTCTCCTTGTCCGGCCACCTTTACGTCGCTTTCGCCCTTTTCTCCTGGGCCTTGTTTCATCAGTTGCTCAAGAAATTGCTGGGCATCCAACAAGGTCCGCCGGTCCAGTTCCCGGGTGGCTTGATTGTCCAATTTGTCAAGCAGAGATTTGAGATCGCTCTGGCTGAGACTCTGACCTGCTTGACCTTCTTTTTCGAATTGCTTTTTGAGCTGGGGTAACGTCGCCAATTGATCGAGCCACTGTTTGCCCAACTCCCGTGACCCTTTGGTCGCATCCCCAATATTGAGGAGATCCCGCGCTGCTTCCAATTCGGCTTTCAAATCCCTAAGGTCCTGTTGGCTCTCAGAGGCTGACAATGGCTGTTGTTCGGCGGCTGATTTTCCCATCGTTGCGATCTTGTTTTGCACTCCGGCCAGATCGGCTTTGAACCTTTCATCGCCTGTTTTCTCGTCAATACCCTTCTGCGCCAGTTGCTCCAACTCCCGACCGACGCGGAGGCTTTCGTCCAACCCCTCGTTCTTGGCTTTCTCCTGGAGCGTTCGAGAGAACTCTCGCAGTCTTTGCGCGACCGTCTGTGGCGGAGAAAACTGCACACCGCCGTCGAATCGAAGACCGACGTCAAACCATAAGAGTCCGAGCCAAAGGAGAAGAAGCGGAAGAGCGCAATAGGCCTGCCAGCTCCAGTTTCGGCGAAACAACGCCTGAGGATCGAGATTTGCGAGTTTCTCCCCCGCCTGTTTCAAAACCATGAGCGCTGCTGCTCGCGTCTCGTTGCGCTCCAACAACTCCCACGCCGTCAGAGTGCGCTCATCGAGCCGAAGCGTTTTGTCAATACGCGCTAGCGCCCGGGCGGAATCTGCCAGCCCCCAATACCCTCTGACGAGAAAAAACGGCGCCATGACGCCAAAAAATAGGATCGGAATGAACCAGCGGCTGATCACCGTCTCCAAGAGGCCATGAAACGGGAGGGTGAACAGTGCCGCTAACAACGCATAGCAAAAAACTGCGGTGAGAATCTGCTCGTGCCGTTTTCTCCGTTCCCAGCTCAGCAGTTCGGCGAGTTTCTTCCGGAGCGCTTCTGCTTCCAAACTCAAACGGTTAATCCTTCCGTAGCGCCCAACGGTGCGCTGCTAAACCGATGCTGCCAATTAGCACGTGAAATGTAAAATGGACGGCGGTTGCAGGTGCCTTCCACGCGCCGATGCTGAGCGGCGGCAAATCCTGTCTGCCGATATAAGCAAGCAGAAAGGCTACTGGGTTAACGGGCAAATAGAACAGGGCTGACAAGATAACCAGGAAAAAAAAGAAGCAGCGGATCAAAACCTGACGGCTCTCGGCCCGCCGTTCCCACAAAGCCAAGGTCACCAGTCCCCAGACGCCGTAGCTGAGAGCATAAAATAGCAGCAGTAAAAAAGTGCCGGCTACCCGTGGAAACGGAGTGCGAGCGATCGCGCCCGCCCAGATCAGGAGCGGTGTGCATAGGAGAATTGAAAGCGCGACATGCAAAAACAGAAAAGCCAATTGGCCTTGACCTACCGCGGAGATCGCCAGCCCGTTTTCGCGCACCCAACGCTTAATCGGCTTAAACCTCCAGGGAGCAAATTCTTGATTGGCGACGCGTAAAGCGAGATAGACTGTGAGCAACAAGGCGGTCACGGCACAAACTTTAAAGAGATTCGCCGATCCGCTCCACATCTGCGCGTCCAATGACGGCAAATAGAGAGAAAAGAACTCCACCGGCGCGAGTATGATCAAAAGATAAAAATAGACCGTAAATCCATGTCCTTCGGTGAAAAAAATATCGAGACTCTCGCGCAGAACGGGATTATCTTTCATTCATCCTCCGGACCCGCTAGAGGAAAGATCGTGCGAAACAACGTGTAGTCGTAGTTGCGAATCCGCTGGTCGTCCACCGAAACCCGCCGGTCTGGATCTTTCACCCAACCAAAGAACACCGCCGCTCCCGTGCTCCAACGCACCGAGCCTTCGTCCCGAGGAAAAAACGAGGAGTGAAATAAGATCTCCCGGGTTTTGTCTTTAAAAGAAATCTCGCGGAAGTCTACCGCATCAGACCGCCGGCCGCCGCTTCGCTCTTGGCCTTCTTCGCTGGCGAGAGGAAAATCTTTGGTCCAACTCGCACCCCGCGGGATATCACCGAGAGCATAGCGCTGCCCCGGCACCACCAACCAGCAATCCGCAAGATCTTTGGCGCTCTGGTTATTCAATCGCATGCGCAGCTTTCCGGCTTGCTGCTCAAACTCCGCACGCAACGGGAAGCGGTCAACAAAACGAACGCGAAAAAGTCTATAATCCCATTCTCGTAACGGCAACTGAAAGCGGCTGGTGCCGCTGCCGTCTTGGAAAACCACCGTGGGTTCGGGTCGATCCCTCGAAGGGGCGGCAACCGGGACCAACTCCATCCAGCCCCGTTCCATCTGAAGGCCATATTGGCGGATCTGGGTGGAAAACATAGCCAGGTTCGACTGGACCTCAACATAACCGTCCGCGCTGCTTTCCATAACGCTGGAAGAGAGCAGCACACCGTCCGGGATATTGCCGCCGCGGCTGAACAAGAGATAGCCGCCGCCGGTTGAAAGAACGACGAAGAACAGGAAAGCGACCATCAACGTGCGTCTCGGGAAGCTTTGGCGTTGCCAAAGCCACGAGAAAAGACCGATACTGAACAGATAGACAACGATGGCGACGAACAGAGACCCGGTGGGGAGGTAAGTGGAAATGAACGACGGGCTTAGAATGAGCTGCGAGAAAACTGAGTCGTCCCATCGAGTCCGCGGCGCAAGCTCTTCGCCAACGGCAGGCGCCAAAAGGTTTTGCAGAAACCTCGGCAGGCCGTTCCATTGGGACATCGGCGGCCGGCCGACATCGAGGGACAAATAGGTAATCCGACCTTTTCCTCGGCTGGTTTCAACGAGTATCGGCATGCCCTGTGCCTCCGCCAACACCTTCCCCCCAATGGCCGTCGATGCCTGCGCCCAGACATCGGCAATAGGCGATGCTCGTTCGCCCTGGTCTAAAGCTGGATGAAACGAAATTCTTTTGGTTCCCGTGACACGAACCGGCAGAAACCGGCTGATCGTTGGCTCCTGATAAAGGGAGTAATTGAGACTGCCGAGAATAACCATTCTTCCGCCGGCGGTCAGCCAGGTGTCGAAGGCAAGGAGTTGCGATCGAGAAAGATCGCGCAACGATTGGTCATAGAGGATCAAATGCGAGACGCCAAGCAACGCTCTGGGATCGGGCGGCAACTCGGCCAACGTAAGGGCGACCAAACGATTCGTCAGAGTGGAACTGAGAGAGACCGCCGGGATCGTATTGCCTTCGCTCACCAACAGAATGACCGGAGAGGGCGAAAAGTGTCGCCGCAAATCGATCTCGCGCGATGCCGTACCGGCGGGGCTTGAAAACGCGATTTTTAGCGGCCGGCTGATGAAGTCTGGGTCGACAGTGAGCTGGACGGTTTTGCGGGATTGGGGCGAGAGAAAAACATCTCTGCGGTAATACAGAGGATACGGAGCACCGCCTTTCGTTGCTCCGCCTTTCCAAACTGTAATTTCTAAAGTTCCTTCGGCGGGCCGGCCCGAATTGCTGAGTTCGATTTCCAGAGGGAAAGGTCGCCCGAGCTGGAAAACTCCGTGGAAGCCGATGCGCGGCTCGATGAATATCTCAGCGCCGCAAAGGGACGGAAAAAGAAAAAAGCTGAGGAGCAGTAAAAACGACCAACCGGATCCGTGAGTTAGGCGTTTTCCTTCCATGAATTTTCGCGAGAAAGTCCCAAGACCACGTAGGTCCACACCAACGCACGAGTTTAATGGAGGGACTGGAGGAGCATCGCGACCGGGGGTGTCGACTGAAAAGGACATGATTCCTTTTCCCGTCAGGTCCGCGCCACCGGCAGAGGAGAGATCTAGTCGATGTACTCTACACTCAGAATCTCAAATGAACGGACGCCCGTAGGGGTGCGGACCTGAACCTCGTCTCCCTCGCTCTTGCCGATCAAAGCACGGGCGACGGGAGAGCTAATCGAAATCTTTCCGTTCTTCGGCTCTGCCTCATGATCACCTACGATTTGATATACCACCTTGTCGCCGGTATCACCATCGGCCAAGGATACCGTGGCGCCGAATACCACTTTGTCCCCCGAGAGCTTGGACACCTCGATCACCTGGGCGCGCGCCAACTTATCTTCGATCTCGCGGATCTGCACATCCAAAAGCGATTGCCTTTCTTTGGCCGCGTGAAACTCAGCATTCTCGGACAGGTCGCCATGACCCCGGGCCTCTTCAATTTCGCGAACGATTTTCGGCCTTTCAACGCTTTTTAGGCGCTTTAACTCCTCCAGCAAAAACTGGTAACCTCGATGGGTCATCGGAACACGCGCATCCTCAGTTGCCATATGTGTCCACTCCTATAGAAAATAAAAACCCCTCGGGAATCTATCCTGAGAGGCTCTTAACTAAGTGGCTGGCTCCACTCTTTCTCTGTTGGCCTGTGAGACCAGCTCACCCATCTAGTTTACCCATCGTGAACGGCTAATTCAACTCCTGGCATCGACAAGCGACTCATTATTTTGCGACTTGGGCAATACGATTCTTTCCTACTTCA
>Ga0081455_10003487_pt1 | contig 18061 bp, 16 predicted proteins | sample TabmetS3T2R1_FD_70207 | JGI IMG/M metagenome (GOLD analysis project Ga0081455, IMG submission 70207) | Tabebuia heterophylla rhizosphere microbial communities from the University of Puerto Rico - S3T2R1 | ecosystem: Host-associated > Plants > Roots > Rhizosphere ...
CGTCACGTCGAAGCTGTCGACGTGACGTTGGTAGGTGAGCCGACGTCCGTCGAGATCTACGGGGCCGGCGATCAGCCGATGCCGCCCAAGCACCTGGCCGGGCTTCTGCAGCTTGGTTCGGCAACTGACGTCTCCCGACACGCCAGGATCCGTCTCACCGACGGCGCCCGGGCTCGCTACGTCATCGTCTGGCTGACCTCCTTGCCCGAGGTTCACCGCTCTCGCTACCAAGGGGAGATCAGCGAAATCGTCGTCCACGGACGTGCGTGACGGCGTTGCAGGAATGACCACGACCTAAACTGCGTTGCAGCATCTTGACGACCATTGGCAGAAGGCAGTCATGACCGAATCAACGACCGAGCGAGAAGTCATCATCATCGGCTCGGGCCCAGCGGGCTACACAGCGGCGATCTATGCCGCGCGCGCTCGCCTGAATCCCCTTGTCTTCGAGGGGTCGGTCACTGCCGGCGGCGCGCTCATGACCACGACCGACGTTGAGAACTTCCCCGGTTTCCCCGACGGCATCATGGGCCCCGACCTGATGGCCAGTCTGCGCGCCCAAGCCGAGCGCTTTGGTGCCGACCTTGTCGCTGACGACGTCACCTCCGTCCAACTCGAGGGCGACATCAAGTCGGTCACCGCCTCTGACGGCACGACCTACACGTCACCGGCGGTCATTCTCGCGATGGGTTCGGGCTACCGGAAGCTCGACATCCCGGATGAAGATCGCCTTTCGGGCCACGGCGTGAGCTGGTGTGCCACCTGCGACGGGTTCTTCTTCCGCGACCAAAACATCGTCGTGGTGGGAGGCGGCGACTCCGCCATCGAGGAGGCGACCTTCCTCACCCGGTTCGCCAGCCACGTCACGCTTGTGCACCGACGCGACGAGCTTCGTGCCTCAAAGATCATGCAGGATCGTGCTTTCGCCAACGAGAAGATCGAGTTCGCCTGGAACACTGAGGTCCTCGAGTTGATCGGCAACGACCGGCTCGAAGCTGTGGTGCTGTGTGACACGCAGTCCGGCGAGACCCGGCGTCTCGACGCCTCGGGCTTGTTCATTGCGATCGGCCATGACCCCCGATCCGAGCTCATCAAGGGCCAGGTCGAACTCGACGACGAAGGCTACGTCCTCGTCCGCCAAGGGAGCACCGAGACGAACCTCTCCGGCGTGTTCGCCGCCGGCGACCTCGTCGACCACACATACCGCCAAGCCGTCACGGCTGCGGGAACCGGTTGCGCTGCTGCACTCGACGCCGAGCGCTTCCTGGCCGATCGTGAGCACGCCGCACAATCAGCTTCCTGACCGTCCACCAACAACCGCAAAAGAGGATCACATGGGTGACATCGCCGTCGTCACTGACGCCGACTTCGAAGCCAAAGTCCTGAAGTCCGAACGTCCCGTGCTCGTCGACTTCTGGGCCGCATGGTGTGGGCCCTGCCGACAGCTCAACCCGATCCTGGAAGAGATCGCTTCCGAGCATGGCGACAAGCTCGAGGTCGTCAAGATGGACGCCGACGCCAATCCCGTCACACCGGCGACGTATCGCGTCGTCGGTCTGCCGACGATGATCGTCTACAGCAACGGCGAACCGGTTCGCTCGATGGTTGGCGTACGTCCGAAGTCGTCGATCCTGAGCGAACTGGACGAGTTCATCAACTAGTCGATCTGTCGCTTTATCGACAAAGTTACGTGATGCCCCGTTGCCTAGGGCGTGCGCGGCTGACCCGGCCGGCGTGGATCCATCAGATCGACGATCCGCTCCAAGTCTTCGACGGTCGCGAACTCGACGGTGATCTTTCCTTTCGATCGACCAAGGTCGACCCGAACGCGGGTGTCGAAACGATCGGACAGTCGGCGCGCCAAGTCGGCCAACTTGGGTGAGTGAATGCGGCCACCCGGCCGCCGCGGTGATCGTCGTCCGGAGTCCGGTGCAACGGTCACGATCTCCTCGAGGGCACGGACCGACAGTCCCTCGGCCACCACCCGTTGCGCCAGCCGATCCTGGACCTCGGCGCTTGTCACCGACACCAGTGCACGGGCGTGTCCCGCGGTCAGAACGCCGGCCGCAACGCGCCGTTGAACCGCCGGGCTCAGGCGCAGTAGACGCAGCGTGTTGGTGATCTGGGGGCGGGACCGACCGATGCGCTCGGCCAGTTCTTCGTGCGTACATCCGAAGTCATCCAACAGTTGCTGATACGCGGCAGCCTCTTCGAGCGGGTTCAACTGAGACCGGTGCAGGTTCTCCAAGAGCGCATCGCGAAGCATGTCCTCGTCAGACGTGTCGCGGATGACTGAAGGAATCGTGTCGAGACCGGCGGCTGCACACGCGCGCAGGCGGCGCTCCCCCATGATCAGCTCATAGGCGTCCCGGCCCGAGCGACGAACGACGATGGGCTGCAACAAGCCCACTTCACGGATCGAATGGACGAGTTCAGCGAGTTCGTCCTCGTCGAACACCTTGCGTGGCTGACGCGCGTTCGGCGCAATTTGCCCGATCGGCAGCTCGGAGAACGTGGCGCCAGCGACCGGCTCCAGGCCGGCGGCTTCAGCCTCGGCCGGTGTCGATGGGATGAGGGCCTCGAGGCCACGTCCCAGCCCGCGTCGGGCAGTTGCCATCGTCAGATCCTTCCGGTGATCTCACGGGCCGCTTCGAGGTACGAGAGCGAGCCCGACGATGAGTGATCGTAGGTCAGCACCGTTTGCTGGTAGCTCGGCGCTTCCGAGACGCGGACGGACCGCGGGATCACAGTGCGGAGGACCTTTTCTCCGAAATAGGTCCGCACTTCGTCGGCCACGCCCGCCGACAAGCGCGTGCGGGCGTCGTACATCGTCAGCAGGATCGTGGTGATCTCCAACTGCGGATTCAGATGCTTGCGAACCAATTCGATGTTGCGTACCAGTTGTCCGAGCCCCTCCAAGGCGTAGTACTCACTCTGAATGGGAATGAGGACCTCCCGGCCGGCCACGAGTGCATTGACTGTCAGCAGACCCAGCGACGGTGGGCAGTCGATAAGCACATAGTCGATGCGGTCGCCGGCTTCATCGCAGTCACGGAGGTAAGCCTGAAGCGCTTTGTCGAGACGTGTCTCGCGGGCCACCAACGAGACGAGTTCGATTTCTGCCCCGGCGAGGTCGATGGTCGCCGGCAGCACGGTGAGCCCCTCGATGTCGGGGCATGGACGAACGAGTTCGTCGAGATCGGTTCCGTCCACCAATGCCTCGTACACACCTGGGGTGCCCTCACCGTGCGCCACCGCAAGCGCCGTGGAGGCGTTCCCTTGGGGATCGAGGTCTACGACAAGGACCCGCAAGCCCTTGAGCGCCAAAGCCGCAGCCACGTTCACCGCGGTCGTTGTCTTGCCAACACCGCCCTTCTGGTTGGCGACGACAAAGACCCGCGTATGCGACGGTCGCGGCAGCGTTGTCGTGGCCCGAACCCGTTCGGTGAGATCCACGTGATCGCGCGCCTCGGATGCCAAGGGTGTTGCCTGATCAACCGAGCCGATGTCGGCTGCTACATCGATGTCACCAGCAGTGAGCGGGCCTTGGTGCTGACTCATCGGCCGACCGATGTTTCACGTGGAACAAGCAGGATCACCGGCTCACCTCCACGACCGTTGTCGGCATCGATTCATCTCCATAGGAAGCCACCACGATATCCGTCGCGCCGAGGCGCTGCAGAGCCTTCGTCCACATCGTGACTTCCTCGGATGCCGACCGTCCCTTGAGCGCAAGGAACACTCCGCCAGGTCGAACCAACGGCAGGCTCAATGCTGCCAATTTGTCGAGCCGCGCGACCGCCCGCGCCGTCACAACATCGAAGGAACCTGAGACGTCTTCTGCGCGACTCTGGAGAACCGTGACGTTTGGGAGTTCGAGTTCGTCAACGACCTCTCTGAGGAAGGTCGCGCGGCGCTGCAACGGCTCGATCAGGGCCATCGTCAGGTCAGCTCGGCCAATGGCCCACACGAGGCCGGGAAGGCCGGCGCCGGAACCGACGTCAGCAACGCTGGACCCACCAGGAACGCGAGGGAGGACAGATGCGCAGTTCAGAATGTGACGTTCCCACAACCGAGGAGCCTCGCGCGGCCCGATTAGGCCACGTTCAATTCCTCGCTTAGTCAATATGTCGACATACCGACTAATGGAACCCAAGTTCGGCCCGAAATAGGTCGTAGCGCCTGGTGTTTCACGTGAAACAGGCATCTCACGACCCTTGCGGCACGAGTTCAGTTTTTCGTGGGACGGACGACGATGTGCCGACCTGCGTCCACACCTTCCGACTCGCTGACCAAGCCAGCCGCGGCGACAACGTCATGCACGACTTTCCGCTCGAAGGGAGTCATGGGATCGAGCGCGAATGCCTCGCCCGACGCCTGCACGCGCGCCACAGCCTCTTGGCCAAGCTGCTCCAACTCCGCGCGACGAGCGGCACGGAATCCGGCCACATCGAGCATCAATCGGCTTCGCTCGCCGGTCTTTCGGTACACCGCCAGCCGAGTCAACTCCTGTAACGCATCCAGGACCTGTCCGCCAGCACCGACCAGATGATCCAAGTCGCCTCCGACGATCGACACGGTGGCACGGTCGCCGTCAACGTCGATGTCGATGTCGCCGTCAAGATCGGCGATATCGAGGAGTTCCTCCAGGAAATCCGCGGCGACATCACCCTCGTGTTCCAACTTGTTGCTCACGACTTGCCGCCGCCCTTCTTCTTGCGTTGATTACGAGACTGATTGCGCGGTTGCTGCCGACCCGGCTTGGGATGCGGGTGCTCCAGCTCTTCCAGCGGGTCCTCCTGCACAGACTTGCCGCGCTTGGCGTCACGCAACTGCTTTGCGTGAAAGGCAGGCGTACCCGGTGATGGATTGTTGCGAATCACGTACCACTGCTGCGCGCCCGTCCACAGGTTTGAAACGGTCCAGTAGATCAACACGCCGATCGGGAAAGCCACGCCGCTCACCGCGAAAATCACGGGGAAGATGTACATCATCAACTTCTGTTGCTGCGCAAACGGGCCGGTCAGAGCGTCCGGCGGCATGTTTTTCATCATCAATTGACGCATCGTCACGAATTGGCTCACGCTCATCGCCACAACGAGCGTGATCGCGATCAACTTCGTCTCCAGGTGAGCGCTGTGCATGAACGAGTCGGCAATTCGACCGCCCAGCAAGATTGCTTCCTTGAGCGATGCCGCATCTGCCGAGGTCAGGACGCCGCGGGGCTTGCCCTTGGACGCATGGCTGATGACGCTGTAGAGCGCGAAGAACACCGGAATCTGAAGGATCATCGGCAGGCAGGACGCGAACGGGTTGGTGCCGGTCTCCTTCCACAGCTTCATCTGCTCCTCGGCCAATTTCTGCCGATCGTGTCCGTACTTCTTCTGCAATTCCTTGATCTTCGGCTGCAGCAGCTGCATGTTGCGGCTCGACTTGATCTGCTTGACGTACAGGGGGATGAGCAGCGCACGCACCGTGATCGTGAGACCCGCAATGGACAGCGCCCAGATCCACCCGGTCGACAGGAATCCAAAGTGGGCGAAGAGCCAATGCCAACCCAACAGGATCGCCGACACCGCGTAATAGAGCGGCGTCATGATCAGAGTCCCAATACCCAATTCAGTTCTCCTGGGTGATGGCGGTCGTCATCGACCGCGTGGTGGTCTCGGGCGGGTAGTCGACGCCGCCAGCAGCCCAAGGGTGGCAGCGGAGCAGGCGCTTGATCGCCAACCAGGAGCCACGCAGCGCTCCATGAGTTTCAACAGCCTGAAGCGCGTACGCAGAGCAGGTGGGGTGATAACGGCACACCTGCCCATACAGGGGGCTGATCGTGAGTCGGTAGGCCCGCAGCATCAGGATGATGATGGTCTTCAAGATTCAGGCCCCTGCCCGCCGGAGCGCCGAGGCAAGATCGTCCGCCAGTGAGATCGCCGACGCATCGACAGCAGCCGGCAGGGCGCGAACCACGACTCGCGATCCCGCCGGCAAATCCGTCATGTGGCCGCGCATCAGGTGGCGGAGACGTCGTTTGACGCGATTGCGATCAACGGCCGAGCCGACCGCCTTGCTCACGACAAACCCGACGAGCGGAGCACCGTCAGCGCCGGCGACGGGGTAGACGTGCACGACAACGGTGGCCCGCGCGGCCTTGGTGCCCTGGCGGACGGTGGCAGTGAAGTCCTCGCTGCGTCGCATGCGATGGACTGGCGCTAACAACGGCTCAAGCGGAGAGCTTGGCGCGACCCTTGCGGCGACGCGACGACAAGATGGCGCGGCCGGCACGGGTACGCATCCTCAGGCGGAATCCGTGCTTACGAGCACGCCGGCGGTTGTTCGGCTGGTACGTACGCTTGCTCACGACTGGTTCCTCACGAAACGGGTGGGTATCTGGCTGCCGGTCACCCGGGTCGCCGGTACACAGCATCCCGATGGACCGATTCGACGGCCACCGCTCGCCCACAGATCTGAACCCTGTGAGCACGCGGCGGATGTCGCATGTGGGTCGACGCGACAACGGTACGGGGGTGCCCGAAACCGGTCAAACTCACCTTCCACGGGCGAGACACACCGTGTGTCCAGACGACACGCCGAGGCTGTTTGAAGAAGGTGCACAAGTCGCTTGCCCTCGCTCGGGGCCGCTGCTAGCGTCCGGGCGGTATTGGGGCTTTTCCACAGGCATCGCGGGCGACAGATCGACAGTTCTTGTCAGAGTTGATTCGGCGCTGATGGTGATGCACACGCTGTGGAAAACCATGTGGATCACGAAGGGACATTGATGGTCGACGAGTCAACCGAGGCCTCCCCGCTCACCGCCATTTGGGGCCAAGCCGTCGACCAACTGTCCCCCGGTGCGCGCCTCTGGGCCGGCAACGCAACACCACTGAGTCTGCATGACGACATCCTCATCGTCGCCGTGCGCGACGACCTCAGTCGTGCGCAACTCGAATCGCGTGTTCGTCCCATCCTCGAACAACGGCTCTCCTCCAGCCTGGGCCACACAGTCCGGTTGATCGTCACCATCGATCCCGAGAAGGTAGTGGAAGATCAATTCATCGATTTATCGACAAGTACAGAAAGCACCGCTCTGGCGGGTGCCTTGATCGACGACGTGGCCGACGACGACCTCGACGATGACGAGGTCAGCGACGAGTTCGTTCCGAGTTGGGCCCAACGGCCGGTCACGACAACATCAAGCCGCGACTCACTCGTCGAAGCGCGACTCAACCCGCGGTACGTCTTCGAGAATTTCGTCATCGGCGCGTCGAACCGTTTCGCACACGCTGCTGCCGTGGCAGTGGCCGAAGCTCCCGGCAACTCCTACAACCCTCTGGTCATCCACGGTGAGTCCGGACTCGGCAAGACCCACCTGCTGCACGCCATCGGCAACTACGTCCTCAACCTCTATCCGTCGGCCCGAGTGCGATATGTCAACACTGAAGAATTCACCAACGACGTCATCAATGCGATCGGCGAACGCAAGACCGCCGGATTGCAACGCAAGTATCGAGAGGTCGACGTCCTCCTCGTTGACGACATCCAGTTCCTCGAACGCAAAGAGGCGACACAGAGCGAGTTCTTCTTCACATTCAATGCGTTGCACAACGCCAACAAGCAGATCGTCATGACCTCCGACCGGCCGCCCCGCCAGCTCAAAACGCTCGAGGAGCGGATGCTCAGCCGGTTCGCCTGGGGTCTCCAGACCGAGACGCTGCCGCCCGACCTCGAGACGCGTATCGCCATCCTCCGCAAGAAGGCGGCGGCCGAACGACTGACTGTGCCGGCCGACGTTCTGGAGTTCATCGCCAGTCGAGTCCAGACGAACATTCGTGAACTCGAAGGCGCCCTCATTCGAACGACCGCGTTCGCGAACCTTCAGAAGTCACCGGTCGACCTGGCCTTGGCTCAAGTGGTGCTCAAGGATCTCGTGGCCGAAGGTGACGAGCCGGAGATCACCGCGAGCATGATCATGGCTCAGACGGCCGCCTACTCAGACTTCACCATCGATGAACTGTGCGGTCCCAATCGCAGTCGCAATTTGGTGCTCGCCCGCCAGATCGCGATGTATCTGTGTCGTGAGCTCACCCAGATGTCGCTGCCGAAGATCGGCGAGGAGTTTGGGGGACGCGACCACACCACGGTCCTGCACGCCGAGAAGAAGATCCGCATCCTCATGGCCGAAAAGCACGCGGTGTACAACCAGGTCACCGAGTTGATCAACCGCATCAAGCACCAAGCCCGCCAGTCCTAGTGCGTGGCGCCTTTCCCACAGTTGGGGATACGCGTGTGGGAAAGGCCGGCCAAGCGGTGGACGAGGATGACGAATCGGTGAACTGTCTGTGAACCAGATCACACAATCCACACCCATTCCGGTGTTGTTCAGGCCTGCGACGGCCGGTCATCCACAGGCTAATCGTTGCAATTCCAGTCCTAATCAGGGTTCTGCACAGTTTCCACATCAGCGACGACTACGGCGATACCTCTATCTATGTAAAGAAGTGTTAGAAGAAGCCCGGGATGGTGCGTGTGGATGTGGCCCAACGTGCCAACCCCTGTCACCGAGCCACGGGCCCATGGCAGGATGCACCACACCCCTTTTGCCGCTGGGAGGCTCACGTCCGTGAAGTTTCGTATTGACCGGGATTCCTTCGCCGATGCCGTCGGCTGGACAGCCCGAAGCCTGCCCACTCGCCCAAGCGTCCCGGTCTTGGCTGGCCTGCTCATCGAAACCACCCAGGATGGCCTCACGCTGTCGGGATTCGACTACGAAACGTCAACGCGGGCAACACTCCCGGCCGAGATCGCCGACGATGGTCGGGCGTTGGTTTCCGGACGCCTGTTGGCCGAAATCGTCAAGTCGCTTCCTGCCAAGCCCGTGGATGTGACGACCGAGGGCACCAAGGTCCAGGTCGTGTGCGGAAGTGCGCGGTTCAGCCTCCAAACGATGCCGGTCGAGGAATACCCGCGGCTTCCCGACATGCCCACGGCCACTGGCACGGTCAAGGCAGACGACTTCGCCACAGCTGTTGCACAGGCAAGTGCGGCTGCTGGGCGCGACGAGATGCTGCCGCTTCTGACGGGTGTTCGGCTCGAGCTGGAGGGATCAACCGTCTCTCTCATGGCGACTGATCGATTCCGTGCCAGCCTTCGTGAGCTTAATTGGTATCCCGAACGCGGCGACGTCTCCGCTCAGGCTCTCATTCCGGCGCGGGTTCTCGGCGAGACTGCGCGTTCCCTTGCCGGTGGAGGCGACGTCACGATTGCCGTGTCGGCAGGTGAAGCCGGCGACGGGCTCATCGGATTCGAGGGGACGGCAGGAGCCGGCGCGCGGCGAACGACCACGCGCTTGCTTGAGGGTGATTTTCCGCGGGTACGCCAACTATTCCAGGCGCAGCCGGAAACCGTTGCCTACATCGCCACGTCAGACTTGGTGGAGGCCGTCAAGCGTGTGGCACTCGTCGCCGAACGCAACACACCGTTGCGCCTGACGTTCGCTGACGGATCCGTGCTCCTCGAAGCGGGCAGCGGCGACGAGGCCCAGGCGTCTGAGGCGATCGAAGCCACCATCAACGGACCTGACATTGCCATCGGCTTCAACCCGAACTACCTCCTCGAGGGTCTCGCTGTCATCGGCGACCCCATCGTTCATCTGGCTTTCACGCAGCACACGAAGCCAGCTGCACTGAGCGGCGTCCGGGAGGTCGGGGCCGAGCCCGACGGAGCCTTCCGTTACCTGATCATGCCGGTACGACTCCAGAACTGAGAGATGACGACCATGCACATCGGCCTCGTCGGACTCGGGAAGATGGGTGGCAACATGCGCACCCGGATGCGAGACCGCGGTGTCACGGTCACCGGCTACGACCGCAACCCAGACGTCAGCGACGTCGGTTCGCTGGCCGATCTGGTCGCGGCGTTGCCGAGCCCGAGAGTCGTGTGGGTCATGGTTCCCAGCGGCGACATCACCCGCTCGACCGTTCGGGATCTCGTCGGCTTGCTAGAGCCAGGCGATGTCATTGTCGACGGCGGCAATTCCCGCTGGACTGACGACGAGATCCACGCTGGCCTTGCCGGCGAGAAGGGCGTCGGGTACGTCGACGCTGGGGTCAGCGGCGGAGTGTGGGGCCTCGAGAACGGATACGCGCTGATGGTCGGCGGATCGGCCGATGACATCGCCAAGGTGCAACCCGCGTTCGATGCACTTCGGCCCGACGGCGACAGTGGCTTCGTCCATGCGGGCCGGGTCGGGGCCGGTCACTTCGCCAAGATGGTTCACAACGGCATCGAGTACGCCATGATGCAGGCCTACGCCGAAGGTTACGAGTTGCTTGAAACGGTCGACGTCGTCGACAACGTGCCGGACGTCTTCGACTCGTGGCGCGAAGGTACTGTCGTCCGGTCATGGTTGCTCGACCTGCTCGCCGAGGCGCTCAAGGAAGACCCGGGGCTGACGAAGATCCGCGGTTACGCCGAGGATTCTGGCGAAGGACGCTGGACAGTCGAAGCCGCCATCAATCATGCCGTTCCGATGCCGGCAATCGCCGCCTCATTGTTCGCTCGGTTCGTGTCACGGCAAGACGAGTCCCCCGCCATGCAGGCGATTGCCGCGATGCGCAACCAGTTCGGCGGCCACGCAGTACGGGAAGCGGAGTGACCTCCCCGGCCGGGCCAACGACGCAGATGCCGTGAATGGCGTGGAGCAACACGGGCCCTTCGAAGCCACAGCGCCATGCATGTAGCCCATCTCGCACTCCACGACTTTCGCTCGTATCCGGCTGTTGAGCTCGAGTTGGCACCTGGTGCGACCGCGTTCGTCGGTGCCAACGGGCAGGGCAAGACCAACCTCGTCGAAGCGATTGACTACGTCGCCGGCCTGGAGTCACACCGCATATCGTCGGATGCTCCGCTGGTCCGGCATGGGGCAGACCAGTCGGTGGTGCGGGTGGATGTTCGCCGCGACGACCGCACAGCACGGCTGGAGGTCGAGATCAATCCGGGGCGCGCGAATCGTGCCCGGGTCAACGGTGCGGTCTTGCCCCGAACCCGCGATGTCATCGGGATCCTGCGAAGCGTCATGTTCTCTCCGGAGGATCTCGCCCTCGTCAAAGGCGATCCGTCTGATCGGCGGAGGTTCCTGGACACGCTGCTGACCCTCCGAGTGCCTCGGATGGCGGGAGTGCGAGCGGACTACGAACGAGCGCTCAAGCAGCGCAACACACTGCTCAAGTCGGCGCGAGGTCGCGGAGGCCAGGTTGACTTGTCGACCTTGGACATCTGGGACGACAAACTCGCCTCGCTCGGCGGTGAGCTTGTTGCGCAACGGCTCGCCACGCTGTCGCATCTTCAGCCGCACCTGGCCCAGACCTACGGGGAGGTTGCGGCTGATGCCGCTGACGATCGGCGCGACATCACAGGTGTCTACCGGTCAGCAGCAGACCTGGAGTCAGCATCGGACGCATCCGATCTTCGCAAGGCGTTGCTCGCCGCGATGGACGAACGTCGGAGCGACGAACTCGAACGCGGGATCAGCTTGGTCGGACCTCACCGGGATGAGATTCATCTCGCCATTGGTGAGCTTCCTGCACGTGGTTATGCGAGCCACGGCGAGGCGTGGTCGTTGGCGCTGGCACTCCGGCTGGCTTCCTTCCGGTTGCTGCGCGAGGAGGGCGACGATCCGGTCTTGATCCTCGACGATGTGTTCGCCGAACTCGACAGCCGCCGGCGAACACACCTGGCCGGTTTGGTGAGCGACGTCGAGCAGGTGCTTGTCACAGCTGCCGTGCCCGAGGACGTGCCGCCGTCATTGACCGGCCGGCGGTTTACGGTTTCCGCAGGGGAGGTGAGCGATGCCTGACGATGAACTGCGGGGCGAGGCCGAGTCCGCATCCGACCCGCTCCCCGATCCACTCAGCCTTGCGCGCGACATCGCCGACTCCTACCGCGGCTCGACCGCACCACTTCCCCGACGACGCAAGCGTCCCGCGGTCTCGCCGCGCAGGTCTGGGCGGTCCGATCCCATGCCCGTCGCCGACGCGATGAGCGAACTCGTCCGCGACCGCGGATGGGACGAACGGCTCTCGATACAGCGCATCTTCAGCGACTGGCCGGGTGTCGTCGGATCCGAGGTGGCCACACACAGCCGGGCCGAAGGGTTCGATGACGGCATCCTGTCGATCGTTGCCGATTCCACCGCGTGGGCCAAGGAACTCCGGCTCCTGGCACCGCGGTTGGTCCGGCGACTCAACGCCGAATTGGGCGACGGCACGGTCCTGCGGGTCGAGATTCGGGGGCCGCAAGCTCCGAGTTGGAAGCGTGGCAAGCGCGCCGTTCGCGACGGTCGGGGGCCACGCGATACCTATGGCTGATGGGGCCCTTCAGGCGGCGGCGGCAATGCCTCTCCACATCTGGTGTCCCGCGAGCCGCTTCTAGGCCACGTTTTGCGCCGCTGAGTGGTATGCGCGGCGCGCGCGACCCGTTCTGACAATGTGCGTATGTCACTGGGACGCACACAATGGCCCCATATACTGATTAGGTGACGTCGAAGCCGCCCGCCAGCAGCAAGCGAAAGCCAACGACTGAGAGCGGAGCGGAGGCAACGGACGAAGTTGCTTCGTACGACGCCAGCAACATTCAGTTGCTCGAAGGTCTCGAAGCGGTTCGCAAGCGTCCCGGCATGTACATCGGCTCCACCGGCGAGCGGGGCCTGCATCACTTGGTCTACGAAGTCGTCGACAACTCCGTCGACGAAGCACTGGCCGGCCACGCCACGCACATCGAAGTCATCCTCCAACCCGACGGCAGCGTGAAGGTCGTCGATGACGGCCGAGGCATTCCAGTCGACGAACACCCGGTTGAGAAGATCCCGGCCGTCACGTTGGTCATGACGTCGCTGCACGCGGGCGGCAAGTTCGGTGGCGGGGGCTACAAGGTCTCCGGCGGATTGCACGGTGTCGGCATCTCCGTGGTCAATGCGCTGAGCACGAAGCTCCTGACAGAGGTCAAGCGCGATGGCTACCGATGGACACAGAGCTTCACCTATGGCGAACCCGACGGCCCGCTCGAGCGCCACGAGAAAACCGACGAGACCGGAACGACGCAGGTCTTCTACGCGTCCGAAGACATCTTTGAGTCCATCGACTATTCGTACGACACGCTCAAGACGCGTTTCCGGGAGATGGCCTTCCTCAACAAGGGGCTTGAGATCCACCTCAAGGACGATCGCGTCCATCCCGAAGACACAGCCATGCGCGAGGCGCACGAGCCCGACCTCGACCACGTCGAGCGCGAGGTCAGGTTCCGGTTCGACGGCGGTCTGGTCGACTACGTCGACCACATCAACTCCGGCGGACGCTCGCCCATCCATCCAGGGGTCATCGCCTTTGAGCGCGAAGACGACGAGAACGGCCAATCCCTTGAGATCGCCATGCAGTGGAACTCGAGCTACGGCGAATCAGTGCACACGTTCGCGAACACCATCAACACCCATGAGGGCGGCACCCACGAAGAAGGCTTCCGAGCCGCGTTGACGAGCACCGTCAACACATTCGCCGAAGCCAACAACTTGATCAAGAAGAAGGAAGACCGTCTCACTGGCGAAGACATCCGAGAGGGCCTCACCGCGATCGTGTCGGTCAAGTTGGCCGAACCACAGTTCGAAGGCCAAACCAAGACCAAGCTCGGCAACACCGAAGCCCGCTCGTTCGTTCAGAAGGTCGTCAATGACGAATTGGGTGCGTGGTTCGAAAAGCATCCCAATGAGGGCAAGCTGATCATCCGCAAGTCGATCGACGCTGCGGCGGCAAGGATGGCCGCCCGCAACGCACGCGACCTGGCTCGCAACCGCAAGGGGCTTCTCGGGGGTGGCGGACTGCCGGGCAAGCTCAGCGACTGCCAGTCGCGCAACCCCGAGGAGTGCGAGGTCTTCCTCGTCGAGGGCAACTCGGCCGGCGGGTCGGCCAAGGGCGGTCGCGATCCACGCACGCAGGCGATCCTGCCGTTGCGCGGCAAGATCCTGAACGTCGAGAAGGCACGGATCGACAAGATCCTGCAGAACGCCGAAGTGCAAGCCATCATTTCCGCCCTGGGCACCGGTGTTCACGACGACTTCGACATCGACAAGTTGCGCTATCACAAGATCGTGCTCATGGCCGACGCCGACGTCGACGGCCAGCACATCTCGACGTTGTTGCTCACACTGCTGTTCCGCTTCATGAAGCCGCTCATCGACGGGGGCTACGTCTATCTCGCCCAGCCGCCGCTGTACAAGATCAAGTGGACCAACCACACGCACGAGTTGGCTTACTCCGACCGTGAGCGCGATGCGCTGCTTGCCGATGGCGAGGCGGCCGGCAAGCGCCTGCCGAAGGAGGCGCCGGTCCAGCGTTACAAGGGGCTCGGCGAGATGAACGATCACGAGCTCTGGGAAACGACGATGGATCCCGACGCCCGCATCTTGCGTCAGGTGACGCTCGAAGACGCCGCGATGGCCGACGAGATCTTCACCATCCTCATGGGCGAAGACGTCGAGCAGCGTCGTTCCTTCATCCAGCGCAATGCCAAAGACGTGAGGTTCTTGGACATTTGAGTGCGACGACCAGTGACCCCAGCGAGTTTGGAAAGCGTACGCGATGACTGACACCCCGATCGAACACGAACGCATTGAGCCGGTCGAGCTCCAGGTAGAGATGCAGCGCTCGTACATCGACTACGCGATGAGCGTGATCGTGTCCCGCGCCCTTCCCGATGTGCGCGACGGCCTCAAGCCGGTGCATCGCCGCGTCCTGTACGCGATGTACGACGGCGGCTACCGTCCCGACCGAGGCTTCAGCAAGTGCAGCCGCATCGTCGGCGACGTCATGGGTCAGTATCACCCGCACGGCGACACGGCCATCTATGACACCTTGGTGCGCCTTGCGCAGCCATGGGTGATGCGGGCCCCGATGGTCTCTGGGCAGGGCAACTTCGGGTCGCCGGGCAACGACGGCGCCGCGGCGATGCGTTACACCGAGTGCAAACTCGCGCCCGTCGCCATGGAGATGGTTCGCGACATCGACAAGGAGACCGTCGACTTCAAGCCGAACTACGACGGCCGGTCGCAGGAGCCGACGGTGCTGCCGTCGCGCATCCCCAACCTCCTCGTCAACGGCTCAGCCGGCATCGCCGTCGGAATGGCGACCAACATTCCACCGCACAACCTGCGCGAGGTCGCCGATGGCGTTCAGTGGGTGCTCGCACACCCGACCGCCGAGCGTGAGGAACTCCTGGAAGCGCTGATCGAGAGGATCAAGGGCCCGGATTTCCCGACGCACGGTCTGATCGTCGGCACCCAGGGCATCGAAGACATGTACCGCACCGGGCGTGGCTCCGTGACGATGCGTGCCGTCGTCAACATCGAGGAAGACACCAAGGGCAAGATCAGCCTCGTCATCACCGAACTGCCCTATCAGGTCAACCCCGACAACCTGGCGGTCAAGATCGCCGAGCTGGCCGACAACGGCAAGGTCCAAGGTATTGCCGACGTTCGTGACGACTCGTCGTCGCGCACCGGACGCCGGCTTGTCGTCGAGCTCAAACGCGACGCGATCGCGCGAGTCGTGCTGAACAACCTGTACAAGCACACTGAGCTGCAGACGAACTTCAGTGCCAACATGCTGGCCCTGGTCGACGAGGTGCCGCGCACCCTGACGCTTGACGCGTTCGTCACGAACTGGGTCACGCACCAGATCGAGGTCATCCGCCGGCGCACTGAGTACGACCTTCGCGAGGCCGAATCCACGGCCCACATCTATCGCGGCTTGGTCAAGGCGCTCGACCAACTCGACGACGTCATCGCGCTCATTCGCCGCAGTCCGACGGTCGACGAAGCGCGCACTGGCCTGATCGAACTGCTCTCCATCGACGAGGTACAGGCGAACGCGATCCTTGAAATGCAGCTACGTCGACTGGCGGCCTTGGAGCGGCAGAAGATCATGGATCGGCTCGCCGAGCTCGAAGAACTCATCGCCGATTACAAGGCAATCCTCGCCAGCGAAGAGCGTCAGCGGTCGATCGTCAGTGAAGAACTTGCGGCCATCGTCGACAAGTACGGCGATGATCGGCGCAGCCAGATCATTCCGGCCGACGGCGACCTGTCGATGGAAGATCTCATTCCCGACGAGGAAGTCGTTGTCACCATCACCGCCGGCGGTTATGCGAAGCGCACGAAAACCGATCTGTACCGCGTCCAGAACCGCGGCGGCAAGGGCGTGCGCGGGGCGCAGTTGCGCGACGGCGACTTCGTCGAGCACCTCTTCCCGACGACCAGTCACCACTGGATCCTGTTCTTCACGACGGCCGGCCGGGTCTATCGCACGAAGGCCTATCAACTGCCCGAGGCCGGGCGCGACGCCAAGGGCGGGCATGTCGCGGGGCTGCTGTCATTCCAGCCCGATGAGCAGATTGCGCAGGTGCTGGCAATCCGCGACTACGAGCAAGCCCCATATCTCGTGCTGGCCACCAAGCGTGGGCTGGTGAAGAAGACGAGGCTCTCCGACTACAACAGCCCACGCCAGGCTGGCGTCATCGCGATCAACTTCCGTGACGACGACGATGAGCTCATCGGGGCGGAACTCGTGTCGCCCGACGACGATCTGCTCCTGATCTCGCGCAAGGCGCAGGCGATCCGATTCCGGGCGAACGACCAGCAGTTGCGCCCGATGGGGCGTGCGACGTCGGGTGTCACCGGTATGAAGTTCCGTGCTGAAGACGCACTGTTGTCCATGACGGTGATCCACAGCGCGGCGGAAGACTCCGACGGGGAGCAGCTCTACGTGTTCACCGTCACCGACGGTGGTTTCGCCAAGAAGACCGCCATCGAACAATACCGGCTTCAGGGTCGTGGAGGGCTCGGCATCAAGGCCATGGAGATCACCGAGAAACGCGGTGAGCTGGTCGGGGGTCTGGTCCTGAAGGACACCGACGACGTCATCTCGATCACGCAAGGCGGCCAAGTGACGCGAAGCCTCGTGTCGGGGGTGCCTGCCAAAGGCCGGGGGACGATGGGCGTGAGTTTCGTGAAGTTCAAGGGCGACGACCGCGTCGTCACGATCGCACGCAACGCTGAACTACCGGTCGCGCCAGACGAGAGCGCGTCAAGGGAGGATGCGATCGACGCATCTGATGAGGTGAGCGTCCCAGCGCCGGACGAGGTCGCGGCCGAGTGACGAGCGACCGGGAATCGGCTGGACCCCCGCCTCAGAAGGACGCGGCGATCGACGGCGCCCGGGTTCCGGTGCCGAGCGATCAACCGCCACCGCAGGCGGATGCAGAGGGTGGCGAAGCCGATGCCGAGGATGCACTGCCCGCCGACCACCAGGGCGAACTGTCAGAATCCGATTACGCACGAACGACCGGAAGTTCACCGGCGGCCACGGCGTTGATCCCCGCCGTCAAGGATGAGCCGACTACAGGCGCGTCCGAACCGGTTCAGAGCGAAGAGCCCTCGTCACCATCCACCCCCTCGGCTGAGGCCGCTGCCCACGCGGAGCACTCTGCGCACCGGGCCGAATCTCCTTTGGAGTCCGGCCGAATTGCGGGCCTCCGACTGGTCCACGTCGAGCCCTATTCGGTCACCCAGCTCGCCTTCGTCATCTCTGTCGCGATGATGATCGTCTCGGTCGTCGCGGTTGCGATTTTCTGGATCATGCTGGCCATCACGGGAGTGTGGGGCCAGATCAACGACAGCGTCGCCTCGCTGTTGAGCGACGACGCGGGCTCGTTCGACATCAAGGACTATCTGGGGTTCACCCGCATGGTGGGCGGGACGCTCGTGCTCTCGGGCATCAACGTGATTCTGATGACGGCACTGGCGACGATCGGCGCACATCTGTACAACTTGGCGGCGGCGCTGTTGGGCGGTGTGGAGGCCACATTCAGCGACGAGTGACGGCTGGCCTCGGTTCGATTGAGCGGGAGGTTGTGCGGTAACGTTGCGCGCTGGCGCCGGCCCTGTCGGGCTGTGCCTTCGGGCCTATAGCTCAGCTTGGTTAGAGCGCTTCCCTGATAAGGAAGAGGTCGATGGTTCAAG
>Ga0081455_10003488_pt1 | contig 18061 bp, 23 predicted proteins | sample TabmetS3T2R1_FD_70207 | JGI IMG/M metagenome (GOLD analysis project Ga0081455, IMG submission 70207) | Tabebuia heterophylla rhizosphere microbial communities from the University of Puerto Rico - S3T2R1 | ecosystem: Host-associated > Plants > Roots > Rhizosphere ...
GGCCAGCCGTCACGGCATCGACTGCTGGCACGGCTCGCCGCGCCACCCCCTACTCGGGTTCCTCACCGAGGGGTCTGCCGGAAAGATCCTGCCCGACCGCCCGCTGGGCTCGCTCGGGCTCGTCGGCCATACGCATGAGCCAGCGCTCTTCGCCTACGACGGCGCCGCTACGCGCGCGGTGCGCCCCGTTCCGGGCGAGTCTTACGACTGGCTCGCGACCGGCGCCTGCATGGCCAACCCAGGGGCAGTCTGCGGCAACCCGCGCGACGCGGCGAGCTGGTGGCTCATCGTCGACATTGACGCCCGCGTGCTGCGGTGGCACCGCAAGGAGTTCGGGTCCGAAGAAGCTGCCGCTTCCGGCTTGTGAGACACGTCGAGGGGTTGGTGTTCCCATCGTCGGGGGACGCGGGTACGTCACAGGCATACGCCACCGGGCTCCAGTTTTCCAGGGGGACAACGATGTCGTCGGACCGCACATTCTGTTCCCCAACCCGTTGCACCAGTTCCGTCGTTCGGGCGCGCGGATGCAGCTGCCGAACGCGCCAACGCTTGCTCTCGCTAGCGCGACCGACCTGCACCTCGGGGCGGCGTGACGGCGGGAGCGCTCCGCCCACCGACGCGCCCGACGCGCCTCACCGGAGCTTCGTCGACTCCCGTGCGTGCAGCCGGTTCAGCTTGTGCGAGGCGGACCGCGCTCTCCGGCGATCGACCGAACAAGGATGTAGTAGCTCCCGCTGAAGAGCGGCTCCCCGCCCACCTCGGCGACCAGCTCGTCGACAGTGAAGTGGCGCTTGTAGACGGTGTAGCTGGTCCCGTCAGCGAGGCCCCGCGTTTGCCACTCCGCCGCCTTGGCACCAGGGGGCCGGCCGGAGTCGAGGATGACGAGCTCGTCGGCCACCCGACGTGCTTCAGCGAGGAACTCGAGCCGTTCGTCTTCCTCCAAGTGCCCGTAGAGATGGCCAGCAAAGATCCTCCCGACGGCCTTGTCGGCCAGCGGCACTGCTGAGGAGTCCCCACGGACAACCGGAACCCCGGCCGTTTCCCCACGAAGGCGGCGAAGGGCGGACTCGCTCTGATCGAGGGCGAACCCACGGCCGGGAAGCAGTCCCGTGAACACTCCCGGGCCAGCGCCGATGTCAACGAAGAAGGTCGGCTTGAGGTGGGATACGAGATGACTGAGCTGCTCGCGCTCGGCACGAATGACTTCCGGGTCAGCGTCGACGCCCAAACTTGCGAAGTACCGCTGGGTCCCACTCACCGACCCGTCGTAGTCGGGAGCACGTCGGTCGTAATAGTCCCAGAGTGAGCGGCGGCGGCGCGGGGGTGTCGAGACCACCCCCTCCAGCTTGGCGGCTATCGGTGGTCGTCACCGAAACTTTGGCCGTCGCTTCGCGACCGTCGCCGGAGCCCTGCCGAGACTTACCGGCGCGCGGCGATTGCCGGTAACCGCTATGGCGAGCGGATCCGGCAGGCGGATGCTCGCTGGAGTCAGCGCGCCGGATTCGGCGATCTGCTCGCGCCAGGGCCGACCCGAACCGTGTCCCATAACGCCGGGTAGGCCGAGGGCACTCCCGCGTGTCATCGTCGGCGTGGGTCGGGTCTCCCAACGAGGAAGGGTTGCCCCTCTTGCTCACGATGGGACGTGGGATTCGGCACGACCCGCTGGACCATGCAGCTCTCGGGTGCAAGAGCGGGTGCATTAGTCCAGCGCAACCCGTGGACGCGGTGTCACCAGCTGGATGATCCCGCCGACGACAACCAGGTCAGCGGACGCCAGTCCAAGCGCTGGACGTGCGTCGAGCCGGCGTTGCGTGAAAGACCTCGGGTCCGTTCGTGAAGATTCCACGGTTTGAGTACCACCGGCCTGCCATCGAGAACGCGATGGCGTGCTTCGGGGCCCGCGTCACCGACCAGTACCTGCCCCGACTCGCATACTCCAGCTTGCAAACGTGATCGGCCACAACTGAGCCGTCCGGTCGGTGGGGACTGTCCGACTGTGCATAGGCGGGCGTCATCCGAGAGTCCGCGACCGTTGACCGAGAGTTGTCAACCCATCTCACGCAGGACGTCGCACAACACACGTGCGCCCGACCGTTCGACGTCGCCCGTTGCCGTCATCAACGTGATCCGGTTGTCCCGAGCGACAGCACGCAGTCTCGCGATGGCTTCCGCGGCTCGCCCGCCTCGAAGCTCGTCACGATAGCGACGGGCGAATTCGTCGAACCTCCCGGGGTCGTGCCCGTACCAGCGCCGGAGTTCAGTCCCTGGGGCGAGGTCCTTTGCCCATTCGTCCAGTGCCGCCCGGGCCTTGCTGATGCCCCTTGGCCAGAGCCGATCCACGAGTACCCGGTAGCTGCCGTCAGCAGGATCCGCATCGTAGATGCGTCGGACTTCGTACCGTGAGCTCCTCGAGTCTGGCATCAGCACGAATCGCCTTTCATCGACCCCGGCGCAACCGGGAGCATCGCTCAACCCCGTGACGCTCCGGCTCGGGTCACGGGTCGAGGATGAGGTCGAGCTCCGTGAGCTTGGCGGGATCGAGGATGCCGTGGATGTGGTGGACACGTCCAGCACGCAGGGTGAGGGTGAAGGTGCCGAGGACGCGGCCGTCGCGCAGGGCGAGGATCGTCGGCTCCCCGGCTGGGAGCGACAGCAGCGTCGTCGACGAGCCGGGCCCTAGGAAATGCAGCGTGTTGTGCGCCACCGCGTCGCTGCCGACGACGGGTGGCAGCAGCCCGATGGCGCCGCCGAGGTCGGCCTGGCCGGCCACGCCGGGATCGAGCACTGCCAAGAGGCCGTCGAGATCGCCGGTCGAGCTCGCGGCGATGAACGCTTCGGTGACACGGCGCTGCTCCTCCGCTGCGACGGCGAAGCGGGTCGCGCCGCCATCGGAGATCCGATGCCGGGCCCGGGCGGCGAGCTGCCGGGCGGCGGCGGGCTTACGGCCCACGATGGCCGCGATGTCCTCGAAGGAGTAGTTGAACACGTCGTGGAGCACGTACGCGGTGCGCTCGGCGGGCGTGAGACGCGCCAGGACGACGTGCAATGCAATGCGCACCTGGTCGTCGAGCGTGACCCGATCGGCGGGATCGGCCGGCTCGCCCGGCGCTGCCGCGCCGTGGTTCTCCGGTGGCGTGGCGGTGGCGGTCTGACGCTGCCAACGGGCGGACCCGAGCTGGTCGTAGCAGAGGCGGCTGACCACTACCACGAGCCAGGCCCGGATGTCGTCCAGCTCGTCGAGATCGACCCTCACGAGCCGGGCGTAGGCCTCCTGAACGACGTCCTCGGCCTCGCCGATGCTGCCCAGCATCCTGAAGGCGACGTCGAGGAGGTAGCGGTGGTGGTCCCGCCAGGCCCGCCCGAGTCGAACATCGATCTCGCGGGACCCGCCGGGGGTGGAAGAGCGGTCCATGGGATGCCTCCAGGTTCGCAGCACCGGTCGCCGCGCGCACCCCAAGGACGAATGACGGCTCTCGGATGTGACATCGCCGGGCCGTGACATGCGACCCGCACCTCCACGTCACGTTCGCCGGCGGCAGATCGTCCTCTAGGGCATGAACGCCAACCACACATCCGCCATCCAGGTCGAGAAGCTGACCAAGACCTATACCGGCGGCGTCGAAGCCGTGAGCGGCATCGACTTCACCGTTGCGCCCGGCGAGGTGTTCGGCCTGTTGGGCCCCAATGGGGCGGGCAAGTCGACCACCGTGGGCATGCTCACGACCACCATCGCCCCCACCGCCGGACGCGCCCGCGTGGCCGGCTTCGACGTCGCAACCGACCCCATCGGGGCGCGCCGGGCTAGCGCCGTCGTGTTCCAGGAGCCCGTGGTCGACCGCAGTCTCACGGGTCGCCGCAACCTGGACGTGCACGGCCGGCTGTGGGGCCTCGACGCGTCTGCGGTGACCGAGCGCATCGCCGCCGTGGTCGGCCCCTTTGGCCTGGGTGAGGCGATCGACCGGCCCGTGGAGAGCTACAGCGGCGGCCAACGCCGCCGGCTCGAGATCGCCCGGGCGCTCATTGCCGAGCCGCAGGTGCTGTTCCTCGACGAGCCGACCGTCGGCCTCGATCCGCGGTTCCGCTTCGAGCTGCTCGATCTCATCGCCGGGCTCCGGGCCCGGGCCGGGATCACAATCCTGCTCACCACCCACTACCTGGACGAGGCCGAGCAGCTCTGTGACCGCGTCGCCATCGTGCACAAAGGCCGCATCGTCGCCCTTGACAGCCCGGCCGCCCTGCTGGCGCAGCTGGGTCGCGAGATCGTCGAGCTGCGCGTCGACGGCGACGTCGCCAGGGTCATCACGTCGCTGCGGGCCCAAGGCCTGGCGGGCGACGACGCGTTCGCGGTTGGCGCCACCCTCCACGTCCCGGTGAACGGCCGACCGGCATCCGAGACCGTCGCGGCGATCTCGGACCTGCGGCTGGCCGTCGCCGCCATCACCGCCCGTCCTCCCACCCTCGACGACGTCTACCTCAGGCTGACCGGCGAGTCGCTCGCCGCCTGATTGTTCGTCCGGTGTCGGGCCGCGGCGACGCCCGACGACCCTCGCCCACTAACAACCAAAGGAAACCCCCATGACTGCGATCACCAGCACCGTGACATTCGACGCACCGACCGCTGCCCCGCTCCGGACCCGCACCGGGACCCTGGCCGCGGTGACAACCCTCGCCCGCCGGCGCCTGGCCATCAGCGCCCGCACGCCCCGCGAGCTGCTCATCCCACTGCTGGCTCCGCTGCTGTTCGCCTTGGTGGTCGTGCCCGCGTTGGCCGACACCTTCGGAACCGCCGTCGGCGGCGTTGACTACATGACCTTCGTCACCGTGGCCACCATCGGGTTGCTGGTGCCGCTCAGCTGCATGCAGTCCGGACTCGGGGTGGTGGTGGACCGCCTCGGCGGCGGCCTGCGCGACCTACTGGCCGCACCCGTGTCCCGGGCGTGGATCGTGGCCGGCAACCTCGTGGTCGCCGTCACCCTCGCCAGCTTGCAGGTGGCCGCACTCTTGGGCGCCGCGGCGTTACGTGGTGCCGACTACGAGCTGAGCGCCAGCGGTCTGGGATGGTTCGCCGCAGGCACACTCGCGTTCGCCGTCGCCATGTACGGCGCCGCCGAGATCCTCGCCAACCGGCTGCCCAGCCAGGAGGAGTACATCGGGACCCTGCCACCGGTGGCCATCGTGCCCTTCTTCTTCGCCGGCGCCTTCTTCCCGATCAGCGCCCTGCCCGCCGGCCTCACCGTCATCGGCAAGCTCCTGCCCATCACCCACCTGCTCGCCCTCGTGCGTTACGGACTCGCCGGCGACAGCGGCGCCGGCCTACATGACATCTGGGGCATGGGCAACACCACCACGATGGCCGCCCTCAGCCTGGGCGTCGTGACCCTGTTCGCGGTGGGCCTCACTGCGGCGGCCCTGCGCGCTTTCCGGCGCACCGCGGTGCGCTGACGAGCCGGGGCCCGGCTCTCTGCCCCGGGCCCTGGGTCGCGTTCGCTCGCCCCCAAGCGTCGTGCAGGCGACTGGGCGGCCGCGAGGGCCGGCCTGCATGCCGCCAGACCGGCAAGCCACCGGACACTGCGCAGGATGCTGCTACCCCAGTCCCGCGCACTACGCGTGATGGCTACCCACCGGGGGATTCGACCACCGCGCTGGCGGGCGCAGGCTGGAATCCAATGTGAACCTCGAGGGGGGCTGACGGCATCAGCACTTCAGGAGGCCATCGTGGCCAGATTTACCAGGGGCTTCAGCGGTCGGGGCGCACTCCCACGAGACGCGCGCTTGCCACCGGGCCAATACGACGTGGGCAAGAACTGGCCGGTGCTCACCGCTGAACCGACGCCGCGTCTGGACACCGAGTCCTGGACCTTCACAGTCGAAGGGCTCGTTCAGATGCCCACGGTGTGGAGCTGGGACGACATTCGAGCGCTGCCAGGATCAGTCTTTGCCGGCGATGTTCATTGCGTCACGAGCTGGTCCAAGCTCGGGATCACGTTCGCGGGCGTTTCGGTCGACACGCTCCTGGAGGCGGCGATGCCGCTGACCGCAGCCAGCCACGTCCTCGCCTACAGCTACACCGGCTACTCGAGCAACTTCCCTCTAGCGGACGTGTCCGGTGGGCGCGCGTGGGTTGTTTGGGACGTCGATGGACAGCCTCTGCCTCGCGAGCATGGCGGACCGGCCCGCCTGCTCGTCCCCCACCTGTATTTCTGGAAGAGCGCCAAGTGGATTGCCGGCTTGCGGCTGCTCGATCACGACGAGCCCGGCTTTTGGGAGGTCCGCGGGTACCACAACTACGGCGATCCCTGGCTGGAACAGCGGTACGACGGTGACTGAACGCGACTCATCCTCGCCGAAGCCGATTGCACCGTGGCAGATCGGCACGGTCATGGGCATCCGTCGCGAGACCGCCACGGCCAAGACCATTCGCATCGGCTTGCCACGACCCTCTGGGCACCTCGCGGGCCAGTACTACGTCGTCCGCTTGACAGCCCCCGACGGCTACACGGCGTCTCGTCAGTTTTCCGTTGCCTCCGCCCCGGACGGATCATCGGAAGTCGAGATCACCGTTGAGCGCCTCCCTGACGGCGAGGTGTCCCCCTTCCTCACCGACGAGCTGCGCCCCGGTGACCAACTGGAGGTGCGCGGACCGATCGGCGGCTGGTTCGTCTGGCCCGGCGACAGTCCGGCGGTTCTAGTGGGTGGAGGCTCCGGTGTCGTACCGCTGATGGCCATGCTGCGGTTTGCCCGACGAAACGGCACCGCGCATCTGGTCCGCTTGGTCGTCTCGGTACGCGGTCCCGAGGCTCTTTACTACGCCGACGAGTTGCCCGGCCCAGAGACGACGATCGTCTACACGCGTCACGGGCCGGCGTCTGAGGCCCGACCACCAGGCCGATTGACAGCACGAGACCTCCCCGCACCACCGGTGGGCGGACTCACGTACATCTGCGGGCCAGCCTCCTTCGCCGACGCGGCCAGCGACCTCGTCGTTGCTACCGGTACTTCTGTCGCGGACATCCGGATCGAGCGCTTCTCGCCAACCGGTTGAAGGCGGCGCTAACCCGTCGGTGACGCGCGGCCCGAACTGCGCGGTTTCATGGTGCCGAGGTCGTCGAACTCGATCTCGGATCCGTCAAGAGCTCTTGCACGGTGCCCGAAACCACCATCGCTCCGGGCTGGGCAACTGAGGAGATGCGTGAGCGGGGCCGGTTGCCGGTTCCGCGGCTTCCTCAGCTCGACCAGGGCCCGACTCCGCCGGCGCTCTCGGGCGTGATGTGCAGCACGTAGCCGGGCGGTGGGTCGTCGAAGGGCGGGAACCTGGTGTCGGCGCCCAGGTAGACGTGGGCGAGCCGCTGCAGCAACTCCGGGGCCCCACCGTCGGTCACGTGGGCGGTGCCGCGCACGACGAGGTATTCGTCGAGACCCATAGCGTTGCGGTGCCCGCTCTCGAGCGACAGCACGACCCGGGGGTCGCGCTCGACGTTGCGTAGCTTCTGGCGCGCGCCCAGGTGGCCACTCACGATCTCGTTGCCGTCGAGACCGACCCAGACGATGCTCACTTGCGGGCTGCCGTCGGGGTTGATCGTCACGAGGTGGGCCAGCCGCCCGGCGGTGAGAATGTCGCACGCCTCCGGGGTCAGCACGTTCATGGCGGCACGCTACCCGGCGCCCTGCCTGCGTCGCGATGGACCGTCGACACGGGCGGGGTTTGGTCCACAACCTTCGGAGACCGTGGAGCGGGCGCACGTCAGCATCCTTGGATTCGGGCCTGATCGGCCGGCCTCGAAACGGAGCTGCTCCCGGCAGGCCGGCCGACCCTCCGACGACGAGGGGGGCGGTAGGGTCCGCCCGATGCCTGCGCCGACAGCCGGACGGCTACGACGCCTTGCCGAGGAGCTGGAGGAGAGTGGCCTACACCCGAAGGGCAGCGAGGCCGTCCGGGCCATGCTCATCGAGGAGATCGACCTTGCCTTGCGGCCGCCGGTCCACGAGCGGCGGGTGCCAAGCGGCGGCACGATCCTGGACCCCGCGTCGGATCCAACGACATGGGGCCCCGGGACCCAGCTCGACATCGCTCGCACCCCGGTGGGCCGGCAGCCGCTCGCAGCGGTTCGCCGCTTTGCGGATGGGATATCGAGCTGGCTCGTGCGCCGTGCGGACGGTACCGACGAGTGGATGGTGTTCGACCGGCCCGCCGGCTCGGAGCGGGACCTCGTCGTTCAGGCCGACGTGTACGAGGCCACGATCGTCCAGCGGCATCCCTCTGGATCCGTCCGGATCGTCGGCAGCTTCGGCGTACTGCGTTGGGAGGGCTTCATGTGGCACCACGAGCCCCCGGTCGGCAGCTGGGTCGACGTCGTCACCGCCTGTCCAGCCAGCGGTGACCCCGAGATCCTGGAGGCGATGCTCGAGTTCGCCGTCCATGACCTCGGATCGATGGGCATCGGCTCGCTGTTGGTGTACCGGCCCGACCCCACGCCCGGGCCCCCCTTCGAAGAGCGGCTCCCGACGCCACCGCCTCTCCGCATCAGCCGACCTGCTCATCTCGGCCCGCTCCGCCACGCACTCGCCCAGGTCGACGGCGCGGCAGTCTTCGATACCGAGGGCGTGCTGCGTAGCCTCGGCGTGCAGCTCGTCCCGAGCCCAGCGGCCGAACGAGCTGTCAAGGCTTTCAGGGGCACTCGCCACACGTCCGGCCGCCGCTACAGCCGCGACGACCCGCAGGCCACGGTGATCGCGGTGAGTGAGGATGGCCCCGTCTCGGCACTGCGCGACGGCGCAATCCTCGGCCGCTCCGACAAGGACCAACACCCCACCTCGTGACGATCGTCGCAGCTGCCATCGACGTCGACGCCGCGCGTTCCGGGCCCGAGGGACGTTCACGATGTCCACCGCCGACGAGGCCGAGACCCGGGGTGGCGCCCTGGCTGTGGGCACGCCGCCCAACCGCCACGCCACGTTGCGTGAGGCGCGCGCAGCGGTACGCGCCCATCGTCGCAGTCGTAGCGCTCGTCGGCGGGGTCGGGGTGTGATTCTCTACGGGCCGGCGCATCGTGGGGGCGACTATGACGCGAGCAAGTTGTCCGTCACAACCGCGCTCGTTGGCCGTCGAATAGAACATGACCGATGCCATGACGGATACGAGTAGTCCGAGAGCGCTCATGCGCGCGTTTACCGACCGGGTGCACGCGGGTGACCTGGACGGGCTGGTGGCTCTCTACGAGCCGTTGGCCGTGTTCGAGCCCCAGCCTGGCGTCGTCGTGCGTGGCCGCGACGCCATCCGGGAGGCGCTCGGAGGGCTGCTTGCCCTTCGGCCAAGGATGGTCGCGAGGGTCGTGCAGGTCCTCGAGGCCGACGATGTCGCCCTTGTCGTCAACGACTGGAACCTGACCGGCAGCGCACCCGACGGCAGTGAGGTGCATCAGGGCGGACGCAGCGCTGACGTCGTTCGCCGCCAACCCGATGGCTCATGGCTGGTGCTCGTCGACAAGCCGTGACCAACGACAGGCTCGGCGATCTCGTCGAGCGCGCCCGGGGCGGCGACCGCGGCGCGCTGGAGGGATTGCTGGTTTCGGTGCAGGACGACGTCCACCGGCTGGCGTTGCGCATGACGGGCTCCCCCGACGATGCCCTTGACGCGACCCAGGAGATCCTCATCCGCGTGATGACGCGGCTGTCGACCTTCAAAGGCGACGCGGCGTTCAGCACGTGGGTCCATCGCGTCGCGGTCAATCACCTGCTCGACCGCAAGCGCAGCGCCGTGGAGCGCTTGGAGCTCACATTCAGCGCGTTCGCGGACGACCTCCACGCCGGGCTCACCCCGGTCGCGCCGGACTCAGGGCCGGAGCTCGACGTGTTGGCTCGGGAGGTCAAGCACGGCTGCACACTGGCCATGCTCACGTGCCTCGACCGACCTTTGCGCGTCGTGTACATCCTCGGCGAGGTGTTCCGCGTGTCCTCCGCCGACGGGGCGTGGATCTGCGACACGACGCAGGCCGCGTACCGCAAGCGCCTGTCGCGGGCCCGGGCGGCCATCCGCGACTTCGTCGCCGACTACTGCGGGCTCGTCGCATCCGCACGCGCCCGCTGCCATTGCCGCAAGCGGGTCCCGGCGGCGATCCGCCTCGGCAGGATCGATCCTCACATTGCCGACCAGCCGCCGTCGACGGTCATAGACGCCGCTACCGCCGAGATGGAGGCGCTCTACGACGCTGCTCAGCTCATGCGCAGCATCAGCGACCAGGCCGCTCCCGAGTGGGTGGCGGTGCAGATCCGATCGCTCCTGCGCTCCAGTCGCTACCAGATCGTTGGTCCATAGGCCATCGGACCGGCGGTCACTCGTAGGGACCGAACCGCCGGCCGAATTCTTTCCTTGTCACAGTCGCCGGCCGCACTGCCTCTCATCTGACGGTGCCGTCGGTCCGATCTGCGGGTCGGGTGCTGACGCCCTGTTCGCCGGGGTGGCAGCGTGGGCGGTGGTGGCGATCAGGTGTCGCGATCCAAGCGAGCTCGGCAGGTTCGCCGTGGTGGACGAACAGGGTGGTGTGTCGCGCGAGCCGGGCCACAGGTCCCTCGGCCAGGCATCTCCTGGGGACTCGGGCATAGGCCTCGGCGCCGAGCTCGTAACCGGCCACTTCGACTTGGTGTTGTGGCTCCCGAGCTCGTCGAGGGAGGCGCTGTGTCGGGCGGGAAGGCGAAGGGAGTCGCCGATTGGTCACGGCGCCGCTTCCGCGCAGGCGAGGGCGTCGGCGAGCAAAGCAGGCCAGTCGCAGGCCCGGGCGTGGGGGATGGCCGCCCACTGGCGGAACCGGCGGCCGGCCGGAGCGAACGGCTCGGCGCGGCCGGCGGCGACGAGGGCCTCGACGCGGTCCTGCGGGAGCTTGATCAGGAGGTGCCCTGTGCGTCGGTCGCAGGCTGCGAAGAACGCACCCTCCACCCGCAGGCAGGGCAGACCCATCATTGTCGAGCGGCTCACGCCCGGCTTCTCCAGCAGCGGATCGGCCAGGGACCAGAACTCGACCTCACCCGGACAACTGGTCATGGCGGATCCAGCTGGCGAGCGGTCGGGACATGCCGGTCGGCCCAGGGATCCGGCCCTGGGCCGCTGCCCTCCGCGCGGCTCGCGAGGCGGGCCAGGTAGTGGGCCCAGCCTTCGTCGTGCGCGTCGGCCATGGGGCCGGACAGGCCCCGGTGGACGAGGCGGACCTCCGTGCCGCCGCCAAGGGGGACGAGGTCGATCTCGACGGTGGTCGACCCGGGCGGGACCTCGACGTCGGGTCGTTCCCAGCCGTAGGTGAAGACGATGCGGCGGTGGGTGACGAGCTCGACGAAATGGCCCGAGCAGCTGTCGCCGTTCGGGTGCGTCCAGCGGATCCGTCCACCGGGCCGGGCGTCGATGTCGGCGGATTCGGCCATCCACTGGATGAACAGGGCAGGATCCGTGAGCAGCTCGTAGACCAGCGACGGGGGTGCGCCGATCTGGATCGATCTGCGAACGAGTCTCATGCGGTGCCTCGCTGGCGGCTCTGACCGTGGCCGAGACGCTCGGCCGTGGTCTTGAGATCGTCGAGGCGGTCGCCCCAAAAGGCGTCGAGGAACGCCCGGAGCCGGCCGATCCGCTCGGCATCGACCCGGTAGAGGCGGCGGTTGGCATCGACCCGGACGTGGACCAGGCCGGTGTCGCGGAGGACCCGGAGATGTTGGCTGGCCGCGGAGCGTGAGAGCCCGGCGACCTCCGCCAGCTCGGAGGAGGTCCGCTCGGCGTCCCAGGCCAGCCGCAGCATCGCCCGCCTGCCGGGGTGCCCGATGGCCCGCAGGGCCTCCTCCGCGGACTCGTCCGCCGTCGGCTTGGTCACGGGTGACGACCCATCGCGCCCAGCAGCCGGTCCTGGGGGCTGGCATCGGAGCCGACGGGAACGGCCGGGCCAACGATGCCGGCCTGGCGGCCCCGCTCCGGCATTCCCGGCAGGAACAGGGCGATGCACGTTTCGACCAGTCCGGGATCGAGCCGCGGGTCCTGGCCGGTCGCGCTGGCCAGATCCCATGTGTGGACGAGGTTGTCCATGAACGTGCCGGCAGTTGCTTGTTCGAGCGGCCATTCGAACCCCAGCGGCGAGAGGCACGTGCGTTCCAGGGCGCCGGGTGCCGCCAGCCCGGTGAGGCAGGCTGCCACGCCCACCCGATAGTCGGCCGCCGTGGCGCCAGACCGTGCTATCTGGTCGCCCCCATCGAGCGCCGCGCGCAGGTATTCGGTGCTAGCCACCATGTGGTCGATCAGCTCTTGGACGCACCATTCGGTGCACGGCGTCGGATCGGCCAGCTGATCCGACGTCACCTTGGCCATCACCTCTGCGGCCAGCGCAGTTGCCCGGCGGAACAGCGTCACCGGATCTGGCATCTCGTGCGTCACGGCTCGTCCTCCCGATCAAAGACTTCCTAAATTTAGGAGTAGCTCAAATAGTGGCGGAACGCAACCCCGGCGATCGCGTGGCTGGCGGGGCAGCCGATTTGACATGAGCCACCGAGATGACTTAACTGTTCAGTTAATTATCCAACTAGGAAAGTAGGCGACGGGTCATGACGATGGCCATCGACGAGGATCGGCTCGACGAGACCTTCGCGGCCCTGGCCAGCTCGACGCGGCGGGCGATCCTGGCCCGGCTTGCCGCCGGCGCTGCGACCGTCAACGAGCTCGCCGAGCCGTTCGAGATGACCCTGCCGGCGATCTCGAAGCACATCAAGGTGCTGGAGCGGGCGGGGTTGGTCACCCGGGGGCGACGAGCCCAGTACCGACCGTGTGCCCTCGACGCCGCACCCCTCGAGGAGGTCTCGACCTGGGCCGAGCAGTACCGGCCCGTCTGGGAGGCCCGCTTCGACCGGATGGACGACTACCTCACACACCTCCGACAGCGACGAAAGGTTGGTCAACCCGATGCCTGACGACAACGGTGCCCAGGAGGCGGTGGTGATCGAACGCCACTTCGACGCCCCGGTGGAGGTCATCTGGCAGATGTGGACCGATCCGGAGCACTTCAGAGCCTGGTACGGCCCCCAGGGCGCCACAATCCCGGTAGCGCAGATGGACGTGCACGTCGGCGGTACCCGTCTGGTGTGCATGGAGGTGGCCGCTCCGGACGGCCCAAGGCTGATGTGGTTCACCGGTGAGTACCTCGAGGTCGTCGAAAATGAACGGCTCGTCTACACCGAGTCCATGTCCGACGAGAACGGCAACGTGTCGTCGCCCGCGGACATGGGCCTGCCCGGCGACCATCCGATGACAACCGAGGTCCGCGTCGATCTCGAGGGTGTCGGTGGCCGCACCAGGATGGTGCTGACCCACACCGGGGTTCCCGCCGATTCGCCTGGTGCCACGGGTTGGGCGATGGCGCTCGACAAGCTCGCTATGCGCGTCGGAGCCCAGAGCGACCAACGCGGCTGATGATCGCTGCCCCGCGCGATGGTCAGGACGGGACAACGATCAGCCGGTAGCCGTCGGGATCGACAAAGCAACGGGCCCCCTGCCGCGGCCAATAGGGGTTCAACGTCGCGTCGTCCTCGGGCACCTCGCCGGTTCCGGCCCGCCGAAGACGATCGATGAGCTCGGTGACGGCTGCCCCGGCGGGGTGATACAGCACGAGGGCGTCTTCGTTCGTCGGGGCGGGAACGTCGCCGTGCGGGCTTCTTACCAACTCGAGCTGTAAGCGCTCATCAGGAAGTCCGAAGATCGCCCCGTCGAAGCCGTCGTGATCGGCGAAGGACCAGAGCAGGGGGAGTCCGACGACGTCCGCATAGAACGAGCGGATGCGATCCAGGTCGCCGGTCGGCCGAGCGACGCGGATCGCGGCTGGTGACACCCGCGGCTCAGGAGGGTGCTGGGATTCGTTCACGCTGATCTAGGAGCGGCGCGGACATGGGTGCAGGAGGTGCTCAGCCTGGCGGAGCGACGTGGGCGACGTCGACGCCGAGCGAGTCGACCGTGGCTGTGGCCAGCCCCACCACGTCGGCTGCGGTCATGGCCGGTGCACCCAGCAGGACGTGGGTCAAGGACGCAATTGCCGCCAAGGTCGCGTCGTCGTTCAGACGGCCGTGCTCGTCGGACTTCGTCCGGGGCGACGCGATGCCCAACTCGCCCACCACGTACGCACCTTGCCACGTAAGCGTTTGGGCCATCATGCGCCGAGCGTGTTGCCCGCCCGACGTGCCGGCGCTCATCACGGCGACCGGCTTGCGATACAGCTCGCCCGAGCCCACCAGCCAGTCGAAGGCGTTCTTCACTGCGCCCGCGACCGCACCCGCGTACTCGGGCGTCGCCACCAGGACAGCGTTGGCGATGCTCACTCGCCGCCGCCAGTCATCGATGACCTCTATGCGCTCTTCGGCGCGGTCGGGATCGAACGCAGGAACTTCGGCCAGCCGATCGAAGTCCTCCACCGTCGCTCCCTCGGCCACGGCAACCGCCGACGCCACGTCGAGCGCAGCGCGGTTCGCCGACCGACCCTGAAGGCTGCCACACACCGTCAACAGCCGGTTGTCGACGTGACGTTCGAAGCTCACCTCCTCCGACAACAGCTTCGCAACGCCAAACACTCCCGATCGTCCAGCAGCGATGCCGCCGACGGTCGCCCAGCCCGATGACCACAGGCAGAACGAGTCACGTACGCAGATGGCCCCAGTCCGGTCCCCGCTCCGGAATATCCGTCCCACCTGGGTGCGTCACCGTGGCGACGTAGTGTCCGGTTGTGGGGGATGACGACGTCGTCCTTGTGGAGCGGCTGCGGGATGGCGATGAGGCAGCGTTCCGGCTGCTGATAGAGCGCTACCAGGGTCAGCTTCTGCGATTGGCCGCATCGTTGGTGGCAAGCAGCGCCGTCGCCGAAGAGGTCGTGCAGGAGACGTGGCTGGGGGTGGTGCGCGGCATCGGTGGCTTCGAGGGCCGGGCCTCTGTCAAGACATGGCTGTTCCGCATCCTGGTGAACCAGGCCCGTAGCGCGGGGGCTCGTGAGCACCGGTCGATCCCGCTCGATCTCGGCCACGAACCCGCGGTGCCACCCGCCCGCTTCACCCGTACGGGGACCTGGGCGTCGCCTCCGGTGACCTGGACCGATGAAGCGGACGAGCGATTGAGCGCGAAGGTGCTCGCCGGGCGCATACGGCACCTACTCCACCGGCTTCCCGAGGCCCAGCGGCAGGTGTTCCTGCTGCGGGACGTGCAGGGACTGCCTTCCAGGGACGTCGGCGACCTGCTGGGCATCAGCGACGGGAACCAGCGGGTGTTGCTACACCGCGCGCGGTCCGCGATGCGGGGCATGCTGGAGCGCGAGATGGGAAGGGTCTGAGCATGCGGTTCCGCCGGCGTCGTGCCTTGGTCTGCCGCCAAGCGGTCGAGCTGATGTCGGATTACGTCGATGGCACGCTGGGCGAACGGGACCGAGCCCGACTCGAGGCGCATCTGGCCGGTTGTCCGCATTGCACCGAGTACCTGGCCCAGATCCGTGACGTCATCACCGCGGCCGGGCGGGTCGAGCCCGACGACTTGCCGCCCCGAGCCCTCGACGAACTCGTGACGCTCTATCGCCGTTGGCGCCAGGACTGAGCCTCACCGGTCTGGCCCGGCGGTGTAACGCGCACGCGTCTCGTCGGGACTGTGCAAGCGCGCACGACCAAAGGGGCAGGCGATGACAACGGTGGACCAGGCTCGGTTGGAACAATTCATGGGCGACCTCGTCGGCCACATGACGGGCGCGGCCCTGTGCTTCGCCGTCTGGCTGGGCGACGAGCTGGGCCTGTATCGGTCGCTCAGGGACACGGGGCCGGTGGCGGCGGACGGGCTCGCAGGCAAGGTCGGGTGCAACCCGCGTCTGGTCAGGGAATGGTTGGACGGTCAGGTCGCAGGACGCCTCGTCGGCTACGAGGTCGAGTCAGACCGCTACGAGCTCTCACCGGAGGCCGCTCTCGCCCTGGCCGATGACAGCTCACCGGCGTTTGTCGCCCGAGCCATGAACGCCCTCGGATCGATGTTCATGGACATCGGCAAGGTGACCGCGGCGTTCCGGGGCGACGGCGCACTGTCCTGGGGTGACCATGACCCCTGCCTGTTTGCGGGGACCGAGTGGTTCTTCCGCACTGGCTACCGCGCCGAGCTGCCCGGCTGGATCGAGGCCCTCGATCTGGTGGCTGCCAGGCTCGAGGCCGGGGCACGCGTCGCCGACGTCGGCTGCGGACACGGCGCATCTGCCGTGGTGCTCGCCCATTCGTACCCGCGGGCGGACATCACGGGGTTCGACTACCACGAGCCGTCGATCGAGATCGCCCGCTCCCGAGCGGCCGAGGCAGGGGTAGCCGAGCGCACCGCCTTCGCGGTGGCCGACGCCAAGTCCTACACGGGCACATTCGACCTGATCTGCTTCTTCGACTGCCTGCACGACATGGGTGACCCGATCGGCGTCGCCCGCCACGCGCGGGACCGTCTCGCCCCCGGCGGCACGGTGCTCGTCGTCGAACCCTTCGCGCTTGCGGAGCGCACGAGCAACCTCACGGACAATCCCATGGCCGCTCTCCTCTACACGGCGTCGGCGGCCATCTGCACTCCCAACTCCCTGTCTCAGGAGATCGGGTTGGGCCTCGGTGCCCAGGCCGGGGAAGACCGCCTCCGTGAGGTGTTCGCCGAAGCGGGTTTCACCCGGTTCCGCCGCGTCGCGGAAACCCCGATCAATCTCGTCCTCGAAGCCCGCCCTTGACCAGGAAGCGGCTGACGTCTCCCTTGGGACCGCCGACCGCCCCGCACCCCCTAGGAACCGCGAGAGAACAGGAGAACCTCATGGCCTTCATCCAGATCATCGAGTACCACACATCAGACCCCGACAAGGTCCGCCAGCTCCAGGATGAGTACGACCGCGAGACCGAAGGCAAGCGCACCGTGCGCCGCTCGATCCTCACCCGCGACCGGACGGACTCCGAGCGCTACCTCGCCATCGTGTTCTTCGACTCCAACGAGTCGGCCATGGAGAACTCGGGATTGCCGGAGACGCAAGCCGTCGCGGCCCGCCTTGCGTCGGTCGTCTCGGGCCCGCCTACGTTCCACGACCTCGACGTCATCGACGACCGCTCGTGAGCTCGAGGTCTGCGATGTCGCAGTACCACCTGGCGGTCGACGAGTGTCGGCCTCGGCGGAGACAGCCGGTGCGATGTTCCGCGGCTCGTAAGGGTTTGCGGCCAACCGCCGCCCTACGCTCGATGTGGTGATGGAGGCGCCGCCGCGCATCCTGGTGGTAGACGACGACGCCACGGTGTCGGAGGTCGTGGCGCGCTACCTCGAGCGCGACGGCTACGCCGTCGAGACCGTGGCCGATGGGCGGGTGGCGCTCCAGCGGGCCCTGGCCGCTCCGCCCGATCTGCTGGTCCTCGACCTCATGTTGCCGGGCGTCGACGGGCTGGAGGTGTGTCGCCGTCTGCGAGCGCTGGCGCCCGTCCCCATCGTCATCCTCACGGCTCGCAGCCAGGAGGCCGACCGCATCGTCGGGCTCGACCTGGGGGCGGACGACTACGTGTCCAAGCCGTTCTCGACCAAGGAGTTGGTCGCCCGGGTGCGGGCCGTACTGCGCCGGGCCAGCGGACCGCTGGCGGCGACCGTGACCAACGCGCCGCGGGTGCACGTCGACGGTGACCTGGAGGTGGACATCGCCGCCCGCCAGGCGCGGATGGGCGGCGACGTGGTCTCGCTGACGGCGAGAGAGTTCGAGCTGCTCGCGTTCCTCGTGCGCCACCCCCGCCGCGCGTTCCGGCGCGAGGAGCTGCTCGAGGGCGTCTGGGGCTATCGCTACGGCGACGCCTCCACGGTCACCGTCCACGTTCGCCGCCTGCGGGAGAAGATCGAGCCGGACCCGGCCAAACCGGTGCGCATCGTCACCGTATGGGGTGTGGGCTACCGCTGGGAGGGTGCGGCGGCGTGAGCGTGGCTATGGGCGTCGTCCGGGCGCGGGCTGCCACGCTGGTCGTGGCAGCGGGCTTGCTGGTGGCGGTCGGCGCGGCGGCCTCACTGGGGCTACCCGCGGGCGACGCCACCCAGCTC
>Ga0081455_10003489_pt1 | contig 18057 bp, 20 predicted proteins | sample TabmetS3T2R1_FD_70207 | JGI IMG/M metagenome (GOLD analysis project Ga0081455, IMG submission 70207) | Tabebuia heterophylla rhizosphere microbial communities from the University of Puerto Rico - S3T2R1 | ecosystem: Host-associated > Plants > Roots > Rhizosphere ...
GAGAAAGAGATTTTTCATGACGGCCCGTCCCCCAAACGACTGCCGACGCTCTAGACCTTTCAGCAACGTCCTATGCCATTCGATCGTCGGACGCGCTCGCCGGTTTCGCTTCGCTCAACCTCTCCTTCAATCCCCTAAAAAAACCTCTTGACTCGTGTAACGAGAATCTTCGAGAAGCAAGTATTCACCGAAACTACGCCAGCCGCCCGGGCGGGAGACCGCGCCGGGCTTTTTGCTGCGCAGACGCAAGCTGCGGCCGCGCCGGGCGTTTTTTCCTGCGCACACAGAAAGGGATAGGCCATGCCGTTTGAGAAAGGCGAAAGTGGAAATCCAGCCGGGCGGGCGCCCGGATCGCGCAATCGGGCGACGCTGCTGATGGAAAGCCTCATGGCGGATGACGCCGAGGCGATCGGACGCAAGGCAGTCCAAATGGCTAAGGAAGGCGATTTGGCGGCCATTCGCCTGTGCATCGACCGGCTCGCGCCGAAGCGAAAGGGAACGCCCGTGCCGTTCGAGCTTCCGCTATTGGAGAAGCCCGCCGACGGTGCCGCGGCGGCGGCGAAAATCGCGGCCGGCGTCGCTTCCGGCGAGCTCACCCCGTCGGAGGCCGCCGAGCTCGCCAAGGTGATCGATGTCTACGTGCGGGCGATCGATAGCAAAGGCTTCGATGAACGCCTGACCCAGCTCGAGCAGGAGATCGCGGCGCGGAACCGATGACGCAAACCATCGGTTGCAGAAACGCGCCAGCCATTGCTGAGCCATTGTTCTTTACAATGAAAATACCTACCAGCGCGTGTGGCGTCCTAGCGCGGTAATCAACTCAGTCCATCAGCTCGTATCACTGTCGTCCCTGTGCAAGCCAGGACCCATGATCGCCGGCCGGAGATCATGGGCCCCGCCTTCGCGGGGACGATGGCGATAGCAACAAGCGCTACATTGACCGGGCGGCGCGGCGGCCGGGCGATGCTTCGCCCCGCACCGAGGTGTCCGCGTCCTCGCGCGCGCCCAGCGGATTGAGCGCCGCGGCAACTGCGTCGTCGACGCGCTCGAGCCAGACGAAACGCACCTGTTGTCGCGCCGCCTCCGGCACGTCCTCGAGGTCCTTCTGGTTGCGGGCCGGCAGGAGCACCGTGGTGATGCCGGCGCGTGCCGCCGCGAGCACCTTCTCCTTCACGCCGCCGATGGGCAGCACGAGCCCGCGCAGCGAGATCTCTCCCGTCATCGCCAGGTCGTTGCGCGCGGTGCGGCCGCTGAGCAGCGACACGAGCGCCACGAACATGGCGACGCCGGCGCTCGGGCCGTCCTTGGGGATGGCGCCCGCCGGCACGTGGATGTGCACGTCGGATTTCTCGAACAGCGCCACATCGAAGCCGAGCTCGGCCGCGCGCGCCTTCGTCAAGGTCAGCGCCGCCTGCGCGCTTTCCTTCATCACCTCGCCGAGCTGGCCGGTGAGGATGAGCTTGCCGTTGCCCGCAACCCGCGTCGCCTCGATGAACAGAATGTCGCCGCCGGTGGGCGTCCAGGCGAGGCCCGTGGCGACGCCCGGCACGCTGGTGCGCATGGCCACCTCGTTCTCGAACCGCCGCGGCCCGAGAATGGGAGGAAGCGCGGCGGCATCGACGCGCATGCGCTCGACGCCACCCTCGGCAACGCGCATGGCGACATGGCGGCACACCGCGCCGATCAGCCGCTCCAAATTGCGCACGCCGGCCTCGCGCGTGTAGTCGCGGATGATCGTCCGGATGGCATCCTCGGTGATCTCACACTGGTCGGCAGTGAGCCCGTTCGCGTCGAGCTGGCGCTTGAGCAGATAGCGCCGGGCGATTTCGAGCTTCTCGTCCTCGGTGTAGCCGGGAAGCTCGATCACCTCCATGCGATCGCGCACCGGGCCGGGAATGGTGTCGAGCACGTTGGCGGTGGCGATGAACATCACCTTCGAGAGGTCGAAGGCGACGCCGAGATAATTGTCGCGGAACGTCGAGTTCTGCTCGGGGTCCAAGACTTCGAGCAGCGCCGAGGACGGATCGCCGTGGAAGCCGACGCCGAGCTTGTCGACCTCGTCGAGCATCATCACCGGGTTGCGCGTTCCGGCCTTGCGGATCGACTGGATGATGTTGCCCGGCAGCGCGCCGATATAGGTGCGCCGATGTCCTCGAATTTCCGCTTCGTCGTGCACGCCGCCGAGGCTCAGCCGCACGAACTTGCGGCCGGTCGCGCGCGCAATGCTCTGCCCGAGCGAGGTCTTGCCCACGCCGGGCGGCCCGACGAAGCAGAGGATCGGGCTCTTGCCGTCGGGCTTGAGCTTGCGCACCGCCAGATATTCGAGGATGCGCCGCTTGATCTTAGGAAGCCCGTAATGGTCCTCGTCGAGAATGCGGCGCGCTTCGGCGATGTCGATGTTGTCGGCGTCGAGCTTCGACCAAGGCAGATCGATGAGCCAATCCAGATAGGAGCGGATCATGCCGTATTCGGCGGCGGCTTCCGGCATGCGCTCGAGCCGCCTGAGCTCCTTGGTGGCTTGGTCCTTGGCCTCCTGCGGCATGCCCGCCTTCTCGATCGCCTCGCGCAACTCGGCGATCTCCACCGACTTTTCGTCGCCCTCGCCCAACTCCTTCTGAATGTGGCGCAGCTGCTCGCGCAGGATGTGCTCGCGCTGTTGCGAGGACAGCGATTGCTGGGTCTGCTCGCCGATCTGCTTGGAGAGCTTGAGCACCTCGATGCGTTGCGCCAGCAGCGCCAGCACCTTGTCGAGCCGCTCGCGGATGTCGATCGTCTCCAGCACCTCCTGCTTTTCCGAAGGCTTGGCGTCGAGGATGCCGGCGATGAAATCGGCGAGCGCGGAGGCCGAATCCAGATTCTCGATCGTGGCAGCCACTTCCGGGGGAACGTTGGCCAAGAGCTCGATCGCTTCGCGGGCGCGCGTTCGCACCAGGCCGATGCGCGCCTCGATGTCGGGCGTCATGACCTCGGCGACGCCGATCTCCTCGATGCGCGCGACCAGGAACGGGAAGCCGGGGAGCTGCTCGATGACGCGGAAGCGCCGCACGCCCTGCACCACGGCGTGATGAGTGCCGTCGGGGGCGGTGACGTAGCGCAGGATCTGCGCGGCGGTGCCGACCCGGTGCAATTGCTCGACGGTCGGCTCCTCGACCGCCGGATCGATCTGCAGGATCACGCCGAGCGGGCGCTGGTTGCGCACCGCGCTCTGCGCCGCCGCGATGGACGATTTGCGGCCGATGGTCAGCGGCAGCACGATCCCGGGAAACAGCACGAGCTGCCGCACCGGCAGCAGGATCATGCTGTCCGGCGGGAGCGGCGGATGGCCCTGATCGGCGGCTCTTGCCTCGGTTTGGTCGGCCATGGCGCGCGGCTATCCGCGTTGCGGCGTGAGGCTGAGCACGAGGCAGCCGTTCACGAGCGCGGAGCGGCCCACTTGCCAGCGTTCGCCGGGCAGGCGAATGCGGCGCTCGAAGCGGCCGTGCGGGATTTCCATGCGATGGATCGCGGCGCCGTGCACGCATGCCGGCAGCTGCCGCACGCCGGCGACGCGCAGCATGCCCTGCTGGATCGCGATCTCGATCTGCTCCGGCTCGACGCCGGGCAGCGCCGCAACGATCGTCAGTTCCTGCTCGGTCTCGAACACGTCGACGGGCGGCTCCCAATTCACCGCCGCGGCAGGCGCCAGCCCCGGTCGAAAGAACTGGCGATGCAATTGCTCCGCCCGCTCGATCATCGCGCAGGCTTCCGCCCACATCCAGCTTCTCGGATCGGCTGCACTCATTTGTACTTGCCTCTTGCAATCAGATCGTGTTGGCCAAGTCTTATATCAAGCGTCTGCGTTCGTCATCGCGCCTGGGTCGCGCATGCCGCCGCGGCACCGCACGTTCCCGTGAAGGTACGTGCTCGCAGTCGCGACGAGACGAGGTTGAGTTTGCGCGCAGGGGGGAAACCGTGTACCGCAAGCCGGTTGCGAGCCGGAGCACGTTATGCCTCGTTATTACTTTGACGTCACCAACGGGCGAGAAACCCTGGAAAATCCCAAAGGAATGGACTTGCCGGGCAACGCCGCGGCGCGCGAGGAGGCGGTGGTGCTCGCCAACGAGCTCAGACACGGCAAAGCCAAGCCGGGCCGCAGTTGGCAAGGATGGTTCGTCACCATCAAGGACCAACATGGGCACCAGGTCGATTCCGTACCGATCGCCGACATGCCGGACGAATAACGCGCGTAGCCCGGATTGAGCGCAGCGAAATCCGGGATCAGGGACGAGGTTTGCCGAACGTTCCTTGATCTGGGGCGGAATCCCCGCCCAATCCTGCGGCAACAGTCCACGTCGCACGTAGCTGTGAAACGAGGAATACGGCCAGTCGCGAACCCGCGTGACCAATCCGTGCCTTATCGGATTGAAATGGACGTAGTCGACGTGTCGCTCGAAATCATTCTCGTCCCGAATGGTGTGCTCCCAGAAACGACGCTGCCATAGCGCGAGTTCTCCGTTTTGATGACGCGCGACCGGAGTCCCCGATTTGACCACCGCGTCAGTAAATCGTCGCTTGATGAGACGCCATCGATTTGGATAGTCGGCGTCTCCTTCCGGCAAGGTCATGACAATGTGCAGGTGGTCCGGCAAGACCACGACCGCGTCGATTGTGAATGGATGCGAACGGCGCGTGTTCCTTGTGGCAACGCGCAACGCGTTAACGTGGTCGATCAGCACCCGGGAGCTCCGGTCCAGGAGCGTCACGGTAAAGAAAAACGTTCCGCCTGAAACGAAATTGCGACGGTACCGGACCATGCCGCAATGCTATCCCGGATTTCGCTGCGCTCAATCCGGGCTACGTCAGCGCGCGCGTCCCCGCATCGCGCGAAAATAGGCCCACTCGTCCACCACCCGGCCATCGGGGAGCCGGCACACCCCGTATTGGCCGCGCGGACCCTTGCGAATCTCGCTCTTGCCGCCGCTCTTTGCGCAGAACACCGATGCCGGATTTGCCAGCGCCCATGCGTGCTGCGGGCTCGTGATCAGCGTGGCAACAAACATCAAGGCGATCGCACGCGGCATGTTGTCCTCCGTCCGAGGCTCGACATCCTAGCACTTGGAAGGGAACAACAGGGGCCAACGCGTTGAGACGGAGCAAGGGTCACGGCGGGGATCGAGACGCGCCGTATACCGACAGCTGACGCGGGCAACCTCAGCAATCGCGGCAGATGCGCAGTTTTCTGCGGAGTTCCTCGTCCTCCGGGGATCTGACCCCATAATTGTCTTGGATCTCAGGCGGCACATCTTTCGCTCCGGGTTGGCGATGACCGACCGGCGCCTCCCTAGTTGTTTGTCCCGGGTTTCCTTGTCCCGTTGTTTGCGGACTGCCGCCGGCAGGCGGTGACGGCTGATTCGGATTGTTCTGCGCTAGCGCCGCAGAACACACTACTGCAAGAAGGGCATAAGCCACCACGACTCCACGCATGGCACACCTCTCGAGCTTGGTGTCAATGACGCTTGAAATACTGAACGGCGCGCTCGTGTTTCTCGGCCGCCGCGCGCGTCTTGAACGTGCCCAGATTGCGGCGCCGGCCCGTGTTTGGATTGATCTTGCGCGAATAGAGCCGGTAGCCGCCGGACTTGAGCTTGCGGATCATCGCCGCCTCCTCGCCGCCAGCGCTTGGCGGATATTGCGCCCGCTTGACGGATATTGCGCATGAACGGTCTGGACGATTGCCAACCCCGAACAACGAGTGAAAGTTCCCCCCGGGTTCCGATGAGAGGCGCAAACATGCGCACGCGAGCCCGCGCATCGGTCGGTCCGTCATTCCGGCCGAGCCGCGATAACGCCGAGAGCCGGAATGCAGATGGGCGACGCTAGCGCCGAAGCACGACCGAGAAGGGCTGTCGCTGCTCCCAGCCGCTGCGCATCAAGTCGGGGACATCGTCTTCGGCGCGGGGAAATCCGAGACACAGATAAGCGATGAGCTTCCAGTGCGCGGGGACGTCGAGGATAGCGGCCACCGCCGCAGGCTCAAGGATCGATACCCAACCCACGCCGATGCCTTCCGCGCGCGCGGCGAGCCAGATCGTGTGCACGGCGGTCACCGCCGAATACTCGATCATCTCCGGCATGGTGTGACGTCCCAGCCCATACCCCTGCGCGGTCGAACGATCGGCGAACACCGCAAGCTGACAGGGTGCATCGTCCAATCCGGCCAGCTTGAGCCGAGCATAGGCAGCGGTTCGTTCGGAGCTTTGCGCGGCCAGAGCGTCGGCGTTGCAGCGTTCGAAATTTTCCCGAACGGCTGCGCGACGGACCGGATCATCGACCACCACAAACCGCCAAGGCTGACTCAAGCCCACCGAAGGCGCCAGGCACGCCAGATGGATCAGACGCTCCAACGTGCCGGCCGGCAGCGGATCGCGCCGAAAGCATCGAACATCCCGCCGCCACACGAGCAGGTCGCGCAAACGCGCGCGGAAAGCGTCATCGAAGTCGGTTGGCCTCTGTGGGTCCGCGGCGAGATCGTGGATCGGCGCCCTCATGCTCTATTCCCCACACCGTGATCACTTCGACGCGCCCGAATCATCGAGCGACATTCGCTGCTGCAATCAACAAGATCGTCACTTCGCCCATTTGCTCAAGCGCGCCCAGGACATCGCCGGTCTGCCCGCCGATCTGCCGCATGCACAACCACCGCAGGAATGCGAACTCGGCCGCCACGAGCACGATCGCAAAAACGCCTGCCATCGGCCCGAGTCCGATGCCGAGCGCGACGATGCCGATCATCACTGCGGCCATTGCCGTGGCGGGTGGCGGCGTCCCGACGCCGACGGAAAGACCATCGGCTCTCGCCGGCGGAACAAGCCGCATGAACAGCGCCATGTGGGAACGGGCGGCCGTATGTGTTGCAACGAGAACTGGAGCGGCGAGCGCTGGATCCGCAATGGTGGCGAGCGCGCCCGTTCGCAAGAGCAGCGACATGAATAATGCGCAGCCGCCATACGTGCCGATCCTGCTGTCGCGCATGATCTCGAGTTTGCGCTCGCGCGTCCCGCCTCCGAAGGAATCCGCCACATCCGCCAGTCCATCCTCATGCAAGCATCCGGTGGCGAGGAGACTCGCCGCGACCGTCAAAGCGGCAGCGACCAGCGGTGGCAGACCAGTCCCGCGCGCGAGCCAATAAACCACGGCTGCCATTAATCCGACGATCGCGCCCGCGACGGGCAAGGCCCAGCTCGCGCGCGCGATGTCCGCACCGGTGATCGTGGCAGCGCGAGGCAGCGGCAGCCGTGTCGAGAAGAGCAGCGCGGCGCCGACATCCGCGGCGAGTTGCCGGGGCGAAATGACCGGAGATTCCTGCGTGACGCCCACCTTCCCAGCCCCTCTCCGCAACCGAGATGGAATTGCGCGTCGTGACAAATCAGCACAACTCTACAAGACATGCACGCGTCACAACAGAAGCAGCATTTAGGCGCCGGGATGAGGAACGCTGGATCTCGGATTATAGAGCGGTCGGGCCGCGGCCGGCGACCCGCCAACGCTGAAACCCCGCTTGGACCTCTCATGTTTGACATCAGAGACGAGGAATTGACGAATAAGTAAATAGGCGGCAATATGTGCGTCTCGGCAAGACCGGCAGAGGATCGCATGGACCGAGTGCGTTTTCCGATCGACGGCGTGACCTATCACACGGCCGGCGAGTCCGAGGCTTATCGGCGCAGCGGCTCCTGGATATGGTCGACGCTCGGTGAAATGTTGCGCGAGGCCGCGCGAGAGAGACCCGACGTCACCTATATCGCGGGCGATGACGGCAGCCTCACGTTCTCCGAGGTTGACACGCTGTCGGAGTCGCTGGCCGCCTCGCTGCTCGAGATTGGGCTCAAGCCCGGAGACCGCGCCATCTTTCAGATTGGCACGGTCAAGGAAATCGTCGTCGCGCTGTTCGGGTGCTTCAAGGCGTTGGTCATTCCGGTCTGCACGCTGCCGCAATATCGCGAAATCGAGATTGGGCAGCTGACGGAATTATCCGACGCGAAAGCCTATGTTGTGCAAGGCGATTTCAGCCCGGCATTCGATCTCGCCGCATTCGCTCGGCGGATGATGAAGGAGCATGGGGGCCTGACCACGTTGATTGTGGCCAGAGGGCAGGCCAAGGCTGGCGAATATGATCTCGCCGAATTGACGGCCCGCCATTCGCGCCCGGATGCGCGAGCCAAGACCCGCGATGCCGATCCGCTGCCGGGCGATGTTGTCTTGTTCCAGCTGTCGGGCGGCTCGACCGGCGTACCGAAGATCATCCCCCGGATGCACGCGGAATATCTTGGTTCTGCGAAATCCTGGAGCGAGCGACACAGTCTCGGCCCGGACGACGTTTCACTGTGGGCGCTGCCACTGATTCACAATGCCGGAATGCTGTTGATGCTGGTCCCCTCGCTGATTGCGAGGCGCGAGCTCGTGATCCAGTCGAAATTCGATCTGGACGCGTTTCTACGAGCGATCGAAAAACATCGCGTCACCTATACCGGGAGCATTGGCCCGATCGCGCCGCGCATCATTGAATGCCCGAACATCGAGGCCTATGACCTGAGCACCGTTCGGCGGCTTTTCACGATCTCACGCGCCGAAGCCATCCAGCAAAAAACGGGGATCGAAAGCCACCACATCTACGGAATCACTGAAGGCATGCTGATGAGCACGCGTGTTGGCGACTGTGCCGAGGCACGCTTCGGGACGCTCGGCTGGCCCACCGGCACCGATGATGAAGCCTGCGTGCTGAAGGTGGGTAGCGAACAGCCGGCGGCCCCCGGCGAGCCCGGCGAACTCTGCTTCCGCGGGGCACATACGTTGCGCGGTTATTTCAACGCGCCGACGATCACCGCGGAAAGCTTCACGTCAAACGGCTTATTCCGCACCGGTGACCTCGTACGCACGGTGCGCATCGGTGATCGCGACCATTACATCTTTGAAGGTCGCCTGAAGGACAATATCAACCGCGGCGGCGAGAAATTCGGCGCCGAAGAGGTCGAGAACATCATCGTGCATCATCCGTCAGTCAACGACGTGCGCGTGGTGGCCATGCCCGATCCGTTTCTCGGCGAGAAGGCATGTGCGTTCATCATCCCCAAGCCCGGGGAATCGGTGCCTTCGGTCGCAGCGCTCGGCGAGTTTCTACAGCGGCAGGGCTTGGCCAAGTTCAAGCTGCCGGAACGGGTGGAAGCGATTGCCGAATTCCCGGTTACACGCGTGGGAAAAGTAGATAAACAGGCGCTGCGCCGCATGATCTCCGATACACTGGCGCGCGAGGCCACAAGCGAATCGCCTAAGGTCGCCTGATGCATTTGTCTCGCTCGCCGTTATGACCCAAAGCGCCCGAAGATCGCCTGCAATGCCCGCACCAGCACGGTCGGCGAAGGCCGCACCGCCCAAAGCGATGGGAAAATCGAAGAAGGAGGCCTTACGGCGCACCGTGCTCGAGGCGGCCGCCAAGCTATTCGCGCAGCGCGGATTCGGCGGCACCAATCTTCAGGACATTGCGGACTCGCTCGGGATCAGCCGTCCGGCGCTCTACTACTACTTCAAGAGCAAGGAAGACATCCTCGCCTCCCTAGTCGAGGAAGTGACCGTCTTTTCCGGCCATCAAGCGACCGAACTTGCGTCGAAGGCCGACTTCAACCCGAGCGAGACGCTTCGGCAAATGGTGTTCAACCACGCCAAATGGCTGCTCGAACATCCGGTGGAATTTCGCGTGGTGGACCGCACGGAGAATGATCTGCCGGCGCCCACACGGCGCACGCACGACAAGGCCAAGCGAGCGCTGCTCGACAACTTCACGCGCACTGTCGAGCGGGGAATCGAGCTCGGGCATTTCCGCCCGGTCGACGCCGCGGTCACCGCCTTCTCGATCATCGGCATGTGCAGCTGGACGGCATGGTGGTTCGTGCCTGAGGGGCGGGTGCCGCTCGACGAAGTTGCCAAGTCGATCGCCGATTTCGCCGTCGCCGGCCTGCGCCGGCGCGACAACGTGCTGCCGCGCGAATTCGGCACCGAGGAGGCGCTGCGGCGGGTGAAAGACGATCTCGCCCATCTCGAGCGTCTGATCGGTCGGTCCGACAAGCGTCGCTGACCTAAAATACCTCTCGACATAAACGTCAAAAAATTGTCTAATGTGTCCATAACGCGAGTGCCGGAATGGACACGGCGGCCATGTCTTCATCTGTAGCCACGCTCACGCAAATCAGTTCTGCGGCCGTGACCGCGGGCTTTCTCAACACCGACTGGAGCCCGCGCGATGTCCCGAACGGGACTGTGACCCGCAACGTCGTGCTGCGCACTGCCGACAGCGCGGCGGTCATCGGCAGCCTATATTGGCGCGGCAAGCCGGAGACCGTCGTTTGCGTTATGCACCCGCGCGAGTTCATGGCGTGCCACTATCTCATTCCGGACATCGTGGAGTCCGGCTGCGCTGCGTGGTCACAGGGTTCTCGGTCAGTCGGCAACGATCTGCGGCTCGAGCACGAAGTCGCGCTGTTCGACGTCGCCGCCGGACTGAATTTTTTGCGCGGGCAGGGCTTCAAGAAGATCGTGCTGCTCGGCAATTCCGGCGGCGCCAGCCTCTATGCGCTTTATGTTCAGCAGTCGGCGCTCGAAGGTCCCCGCCGGCTGGCGCGCACGCCCGGCGGCCGGCCGACCAAGCTCGACGCGCTCGAGATGCCAGAGATCGACGGCTTCATCTTCGTCGCGCCACATCCGGGTCAAGGGTTGCTGCTGATGGGCTGCATCGATCCCTCGGTGACGGACGAGCGGGATCCGCTGTCGGTCGATTCATCCCTCGACGTGCTAGACCCGAAAAACGGATTTGCCGAGCCGCCGGGCTCCTCCAAATATCAACCCGAGTTTCTGGAACGCTATCGCGCCGCCCAGAGCGCGCGCGTAGCCAGGCTCGACGCGATCGCCAAGGATTTGATCGCGGCGCGGATGGATGCGCGCAAGCGATCCAAAGACGGCAGCGACGAGCATCTCCGCCGCGCCGGCGCGCACACGCCGATCATGACGGTCTGGCGCACTGACGCCGACCCGCGCTGCTTCGATTTGTCGATCGATCCGTCCGAGCGAGCCTACGGCACATTGTGGGGCAAAGACCCGCGTGCCTCCAACTACGGCGCCGTGGGTTTTGCGCGCAATTGCACGCCGGAAGCGTGGCTGTCGACCTGGTCCGGCTTGAGCTCGAACGCCGCGCTGGTGAAAACCGCGCCATCAATCCAGCAGCCGGCCTTGCTGGTCGAGTACACCGGCGACGTTTCGACATTCCCGAGCGTCGCGAAGGACATCTTCGCCTCGATCGGCAGCTCGCAGAAATCGCACATCCGCGTGCGCGGCGATCACCACGGCCGGGCGCTGGCGAAAGGCGAAGAACTGGGCCGCAACATCGCCGGTGCGAAAGTTCGCGACTGGCTGCGCGAGCGCTTTGCCGGAACTGCATGACAGATTGCAGATCGCGAGGGATATCTCAGTGCTCTTTCATATCGCTGGCGCCGGTCCTTCGGGCCTCTATCTCGCCTACCTGCTCAAGCGCAGCAATCCTGCGCATGTTGTGCGCGTATTCGAGCAGAATCGTGCTGACGTGACATTCGGCTTCGGTGTCGTTCTCTCCGGTCGTGCGCTGCATTTTCTCGCCGAGGGCAGCGCCGATGTCGTCAAGCGGCTCAAGGGCAAGATGGAGCATTGGTCGAACCAGCATATCGTGCACCGGGGGCGGCGCGTGGTCGTCGACGGCAGCTCCTATTCGGCGATCGAGCGGCTGACGCTGCTGCGCGAGCTGCAAAATCTGTGTGCCGGGGTAGGGGTGGAGCTGAATTTCGAACATCGCGCGCAGCGCGCCACCGATCTGGGGGCTTGCGACGTGCTAGTTGGCGCGGATGGCGCCAATTCCGCGATCCGCGACAGCTACACCGACGCCTTCCGTACCCGTGTCACGGATTTCCGCAATTATTTCGCTTGGTTCGGCGTCGCATGTCCGTACGACGCCCATACGCTGACGTTCAAGCGGACGGATGACGGCGCGTTCGTTGGGCACCACTATCGCTACAAGCCGACGATGAGCACGTTTGTCGCCGAGGTCGACACCGAGGCCTGGGACGGCACCGGCATGGCGGCCATGACCGACGACGAGCGCCGCGCCTGCACTGAGAAACTCTTTGCCGATACGCTGGACGGCAGGCCGCTCATCAGCAACCGCTCGATCTGGCGGCGCTGGCGTCTCGTCACCAACGATCACTGGCATTTCCGGAATATCGTGCTGATCGGCGATGCCTTGCGCACCGCCCACCCTTCGATCGGGTCGGGCACGCGTCTGGCCATGGAAGATGCCATTGCGCTCTGGCGCGCCTTCGAGGCGGAGGGAACAGACGTTGCGGCGGCGCTCGCCCGTTACGAGCGCACGCGCAAGCCGATCCGCAACAAGCTCAATACCGCAGTGGAACTAAGCGCACAGTGGTACGAGCAGATGGGCAGCAAGATGCAGATGCAGCCCTACGAGTTCGCTTACGACTACCTACTGCGGACCAACATCATGACCCCCGACCGGCTGGCGAAGGAATCGCCCGACTTCATGAAGCGGTACCGGGCCGAGGCGCTGCCGGCGACGGCCTGAGCCTGTTTCGTCATAACTGTTGATGTATTGACATTTATGTCAGATATCCATACCGTTGGATGGTCCACGTGCGGAGGCTCCCATGATCCAGCCGCTCGAACTGCACCCGAAGCTGCACGGCGTCGACCACACCGCGCGCCCGACCTGGAAACTGCGCGAAACCGTCCGCTTCTACCGCGATATCCTCGGACTGCCGTTGGTGCACTGCATTAGCGCGAAAGGATGGGGCCGCGAAAAAGAGAATCACGCCGACTTCCTGCATTTCTTCTTCGATAGCGGCCACGACAGCACGATCGCTTTCTTCTATTACATCGGCACCAAGCAGCCGCCGGAACTGGTCGTGCCGAAAGGCTACATGGCCATGGCCAATCACACGGCCTGGCGCGTGGAGTCCGAAGCCGAGCTGCTCGCCTGGCAGCGCAGGCTGGAAGACCACGGCGTCAACGTCAGCCAATTCGTACGCCACGAGATCATCGAATCGATCTATTTCCGCGATCCGAATTGGTACCCGCTCGAGATCACGCGCAGCCTGCGCGACGTCGACGAGCCGGACGCGTTGGACGCCGCTGCGACCATCGAGGCGGCGATGGAGCTCGAGGACAGCGGGCGCTGGAAGACGATCGAGCAGTTATGGCGAAATAAGGTGAAGTTCGTGCAGGCCTCGCAGGATCGCGCGCAGGAGAAGACGCCGGTATGAGTGGCTTCTACGTCCTCGACGTTCCGGAATTTTCCTCGTTGGTCGCCGCGGCAGTGAAATCCGGCCGCTGTCGGGTGCATCCCAAGCGCGGCTATTATCAATTCGTGGAATTCGAAAACGAGATCGAGATCCTGCGCCCATGACACCTGCATGAGCGAAGCGGTGTGGTACGGGTGCCTCACGGGCGGCCTCGACGGCAAGATTACGCATTTCGACGCCGAGCGGCTAAAGCTGGTCGCGACCAATGAGCCAATCCTGGGCCTCGATGACAAGTGAGCGGGGCAGCGCTCGAGGCGCTCCCGAGGGCATGCGCATTGGCGACCGTTTCGGCAAGGAGGTGGCCTTCACGGAGGACTCGATTCGGCAGTTCGCGACTTATGTCGGCGATAGCAATCCGCTGCATCACGACCAAACTGCGGCGGCCGCGTCCTCTTTCGGCCGTCTCATCGCCAGTGGAATACAGACATTCTCGATGATGCTGGCGGCGGTGCCAGATTATCTGCGGCCCTGGCAGCCGAATGTCGGCTTGGAAGCATCGGTGCAGTTGCTGCGGCCGGTACGCGCCGGTGACCGCGCACGCGTCGAATGGGAGGTCACCGATATCGCCGACACGCCGAAGCTCAAAGGCTGGATTGTGAGCGTCAGCGGGCGCCTCGTGCGCGACGACGGCGTGGTCGCGCTGAAAGCCACATCCAAGAGTCTGGTTTATTGGCCCGATTCCATGCGCCTGTGACAGCTGGGACTGACGCGATGGTCGACAAAGCTTTGGATCGGCTCACCCGCATCATTGAGCTCGCGCTGGCGTTCGCCTTCATTATTGCGGTGCTGTTGAACTTCACGAACGTCGTCGGCCGTTACCTGTTCGGGCTGTCCTTGCTCGGATCCGATGAAGTGCAGGTTTTCATCATGGTCGCCATGACGTTTCTCGGCGCCGTGATCGTGACCCGCCGTAACGAGCATCTGCGGATGGACGTCCTGGTTCGTTTCATGCCGGCGTGGCTGCGCGTTCTGCTGCGGATCGCCGAGCAACTTCTCCTCATTGTGCTTGCCGGCTTTGTGCTTTCGCAATCGTATTTCTATGCCGCACAAATGTTCCGCATCGGCCGCGCCAGCGACATGGCCGGCGTACCCATGTGGATCCCCCACGGCCTCGTGGCGCTCGGATTTGCATTGATCCTGCTGCTCGCGTGCTGGCGCCTCGCCACTGGCGTCACGCGACAGGAGGCGAGGCACGCGGCCCCTGCGGATGGCAAGGTGTACGAATGACCTTCGCCCTTTTTGTCGTCCCGGTTGTTCTTCTTCTGATCGGGTTTCCGATCTTCGTAGTGCTCCTGACTGGCGTGGTAGTCGCGCTGGTGTTCTTCATGCACGTGCCGCTCGTGATTGTGCATCAGAACCTGTTCGGCTCGGTCAACGCCACGCCGCTGCTCGCAGTACCGTTCTTCATCTATGCGGGCGAATTGATGGGGCGCGGCAGCGTCGCGCAACGGCTGGTCGATTTTGTGCAAGCCGGCGTTGGCTCCATGCGCGGCAGCCTTGGCGTCACCGCAGTCGGCACTTCGGCGATTTTTGGCGCGATCTCCGGCGCCAGTGCCGCGACGGTTGCCACCGTTGGAAAGGTGATGGTGCCGGCAATGCGGCGCGCCGGCTATCCGGAAACGTTCACCGCGGGACTCATTACCGCCGTTGGCGCCATCGACGTGATCATTCCGCCGAGCATTCCGATGATCGTCTACGGCGCGGCGGCGGAGGAATCCGTGGCGCGGCTCTATGCTGCCGGCGTTATCCCAGGGCTGATGATCGCCGTGATGATCGCGGCCTATGTCGTCTGGCGGGCCAAGCGGGAGAACTTCGGTGCGGGCGAGCCGTTCGATCGTTCGCGATTCCTCCGCGCCACGGGTCGTAGCGTCTGGGCGCTGGGCGCACCGGTTATCATTCTGGGCGGCATTTACGGCGGCGTCTTTTCACCGACCGAAGCGGCCGCCGTGGCTTGCGTTTATGCCGCGCTCGTCACCGCCTTGGTATTTCGGGAGCTCGGTTGGCGCGACATCGTCGACGCCGCCGCCGCGACCGTGATGTTCACCGGGCAGATCCTCATCATCGTCGCCTGCGCCGGAGTGTTCGCCTGGCTTCTTACCGTGAATCAGATCCCGGCTGCCGTGACTGCGTGGCTGCAATCCATGAATGTCTCGGCCTGGATGCTCCTCCTCGCCATCAACGTGTTACTGCTCGCGGTGGGCTGCTTCCTCGACCCGCTGTCTGCGATCCTGCTGCTCAGTCCGCTGCTGGTACCAATCGTGAAAGCCGTGGGCATCGACGGCGTGCATTTCGGCATCGTAGTCACGGTCAATCTGGCGATCGGGCTGTTCCATCCGCCGTTCGGGATCAACATCTTCGTCGCGCAGTCCGTGCTCGGGCTCAAGCTCGAGACGATCTATCGCGGCATCATGCCGTTCGTGGTAATTTATCTGATCGCGCTCGCGGTCATCACCTACGTTCCGGAAATCTCGTTGGTAGGCGTGCGCATGCTGCTCGCCAGGAGCTGAAATCGATAGTTCAGAACGAGAGGGAGGAATGAACATGCAAGTAACGAGCAGGCGTTTTGCCATGACCGCAATAGCAGCAGGCGCGCTTTTGGCCGCAGCGCCTGCGCACGCGCAGCAATTCACCATGAAGCTGTCCCAGCCGACCATCAACGACGTGACTTATGAGTACTTCAAGCGGATGAAAGCCGGCATCGAGCAGCGCTCGGCCGGTAAAATCAAGGTGGACATCTATCCGTCCAATCAGCTCGGCCAGCTTCCCACTGTGGTGGAAGGCGTGGCCCTCGGTACCATCGAGGCCGCCGCCTCGGCCAATGGATTCTGGATCAGTCTCGAGCCGCGGTTTCAGGTGCTCGACGCCCCGGGCTTGTTTGATAGCGTGAGTCACGGCTTCAAGATGCTCAACGATCCGGACATCCGGGCACGGCTCGCGACCTGGGGCAGCGAGAAGGGCGTCGAGATCCTCGCGCCGAGCCTCTACAGCTCGTTGATGCTGCTGAGCCACAAGGGCATTCGGACAGTGGCCGATTTCCAGGGCCAGAAAATCCGCACCCAGGGCGGTGCGCCGATCCAGGTGGAGCCGCTCAAGAAGGTTGGCGTCATTCCGGTATCGCTTCCGCTCGGCGAGGCACTTCCAGCCATGCAGAACAGGACCATCGACGGGATGGTCGGTGCCGCGGCGCCGTACGTTGCGTTCAAGTACTACGACATTGCCAAGCCGATGACCTACCTCCCGGCCACGCTGTTTGCAGCGCCCGTGGTCGTCAACCGCCGTTGGCTGAAATCGCTCGGCCCCGAGCTCGAGGCGATCGTGCGCGAAGAATCGCGCAAAGCGGAAGAGGCATTCGGCGACTGGAATATCAACGACATTCAGAGCAAGGAAGACATCTGGAAAAAGAACGGCGGCGAGGTGATCACCATGTCGCCCGACGAATCCAAACGCTACATCGATGCGGTGTCTCCGGTGGCGACGTCGATCCTCTCGGCCAACCCGAAGGTCAAGGAGGACTACGAGACGTTGCTCGCCGCTGCGAAACGGTATCGCTAGGGCGATACGCGGCGCGCGACCGTGCGAGGTTAGAGCGTGACTGTACGGTTGCGCGATCGGTTTTCATCATTAGATGACCTGCGCGCGGCATGTCTGGATTTGCCGGCCGCAGATGCCAAAGCCGGGGCGGCGGCAGCCGAGCGTCAGAGCCAGCTCACCAAGCCACCCGGCAGCCTCGGGCGGCTCGAAGACCTCGTCGTGTGGCTTGCCCGCTGGCAGCAACGCAACATGCCGCGCCTCGATCGAGTCGATATTCTCGTGTTCGCGGGCAACCACGGCGTGACGAAGCAGGGCGTGTCGGCCTATCTCGCCGAAGTCACCGCCCAGATGGTGGCGAATTTCTCGGCCGGCGGCGCTGCCATCAACCAGCTCGCTCGAACGGTCGGCGCCAACCTGCGCGTCGTTCCGCTCGCGCTCGATGAACCCACGGCAGACTTCACGCAAGCGCCGGCCATGAGCGAGGACGCGTTCCTCGCTGCGGTTGCGACCGGCTACAACGCCGTCGCATCGGGGACGGACCTCCTCTGCCTCGGTGAGATGGGGATCGGCAATACCACGGCTGCTGCCGCGCTCGCGGCGGCGCTGTTCGGCGGCGGCGGCTCGCGCTGGGCCGGGCGCGGCACCGGGGTCGATGATGCGGGGCTCGCGCGAAAACGCGCTACGATCGACTTGGGCCTCGCCCGCCACGCGGCACTGCTGGCCGATCCGCTGTCGAGCGCGGCCGCGCTCGGCGGGCGCGAGCTTGCCGCCATTCTCGGCGCCGCGCTGGCGGCGCGTCACCGCCGCATTCCGGTGCTGCTCGACGGCTTTGTCTGCGTCACTGCCGTCGCCCCGTTGATCAAGCTGCGCGCGGACGCACTCGACCACACCATGGCCGCGCATGTTTCAGCAGAAGCAGCGCATCGCATGCTGCTAACCGAGCTTCGTCTCGATCCTCTCCTCGATCTCGGGATGCGGCTCGGTGAAGGCAGCGGCGCTGCGCTCGCCGTATCGGTGTTGCGCGCCGCGCTCGCCTGTCACGCCGGCATGGCGACTTTCACCGAGGCGGGCGTGGCCAACAAGCCGGGATAGGGCTCGTGCCGTCTATCCTTGATGCGTGCTCGCCGCGCACTCGGTCTGCTCCCCTCCCCCTTGT
>Ga0081455_10003491_pt1 | contig 18054 bp, 17 predicted proteins | sample TabmetS3T2R1_FD_70207 | JGI IMG/M metagenome (GOLD analysis project Ga0081455, IMG submission 70207) | Tabebuia heterophylla rhizosphere microbial communities from the University of Puerto Rico - S3T2R1 | ecosystem: Host-associated > Plants > Roots > Rhizosphere ...
AGATTGGCGGCGCCGTTTGACCGGCCGCGGGTTTTCAAGAGCTCCCACTCACACCGTGTGAAAGAGCCCGACAGGGCATCCGGGGGCACCGCGCAGCGGGAAACCGAGAGGAGACGAGTCAGTGTCAATCGACGCTGCAACAAAGAAGAAGATCATAGATGAGTACGCGACCAGCGACGGCGACACCGGTTCCCCGGAAGTCCAGGTCGCCATCCTCACCAAGCGGATCGCGCATCTCACCGAGCACCTCAAAGAGCACAAGCACGACCACCACAGCCGCCGAGGTTTGATGCTGCTGGTTGGGCAGCGACGCCGGCTCCTTAACTACGTAGCCAAGACAGACATTGAGCGTTACCGGTCGCTGATCGAACGGCTCGGGCTACGCCGCTGACCCGCACGATCACAACTGAATAGCCACATCACGTTCGAGATCGCATCTCGACACGGATGCTCGACGAGGAGAGACTCGGTCCTCGGTAGTGGTTCCCGGGAGGAGCGTTCCGCTCTGGCCCGCGGACCTCGATCGAAGACCGGCCTCCACAGCTCGGGGGAACTGACGCGGGCCAGCCGCCCGCGCACGTCGAGCCTCATCCAGTGCGCGGGTGCGATCCCCGTTAGGCATTGGCCCGTGTGCCGGTGCCGCAGAAAGGAATCCCGTGGAGGGACCAGATCTTCAGTTCACCGAGGCCGTAATCGATAACGGCGATCTCGGACGCCATGTCGTCCGGTTCGAATCGGGTTTACTGGCCCGGCAAGCCGCCGGATCGGCGACTGTCTACCTAGACGGCGACACCATGGTGTTATCCGCGACCACCGCGCAGAACAAGCCGCGCGAGGCTGTCGACTTCTTCCCTCTTACGGTGGACGTCGAAGAGCGGATGTACGCCGCGGGCCGCATTCCCGGCTCATTCTTCCGCCGTGAGGGCCGTCCATCCGAGGGCGCGATCCTCACCTGTCGGCTCATCGACCGACCGCTGCGTCCATGCTTCGTCAAGGGGCTGCGCAACGAGATCCAGGTCATCGTCACCGTCATGGCGCTGAACCCGAACAAGCTCTACGACGTGGTCGCTATCAATGCCGCTTCACTGTCCACGCAGCTGGCCGGGCTGCCGTTCAGCGGTCCAATCGGCGGCGTACGCGTCGCACTGATTGGTGACCGCTGGGTCGGCTTCCCCGACGTCGATCAGCTCGAGAATGCCACCTTTGACATGGTCGTTGCTGGCCGAGTCACCTCCTCTGGCGACGTGGCCATCGCCATGGTCGAGGCGGAGTCGACTGAGTACACCTGGGATCTTGTGAAGTCCGGCGAGACCGCCCCCACCGAAGAGGTGGTAGCAGCGGGACTGGAAGCGGCGAAGCCGTTCATCCGGGCGTTGTGCGAGGCTCAAGTCGAGCTGGCGGAGAAGTTCCCGAAGCCGACCGTTGAGTTCCCGATCTTCGTTGACTATGCCGACGACGTGTACGACGCGGTCGCCGAAACGGTGACCACCGAGCTCAGCGAGGTCATGTCGATCGCCGACAAGCAGACACGCGAACAGGCCGCCGATTCCCTCAAGACCAAGATTTTCGAGCGCCTGGCGCCGCAGTTCGAAGGCCGCGAGAAGGAGATCGCCGGCGCGTACCGCGCGCTCACCAAGAAGCTCGTGCGGCAGCGGATCTTGACCGACAAGGTCCGCATCGATGGCCGCGGCGTGACTGACATTCGCACCTTGGCGTCCGAGGTCGGTGTGGTACCGCGAGTGCATGGCTCGGCGCTCTTCCAGCGCGGCGAAACCCAGATTCTGGGCGTATCGACGCTGAACATGCTGGGCATGGAGCAGAAGCTCGACACGCTCGCCCCGGAGACGACCAAGCGCTACATGCACAACTACAACTTCCCGCCTTACTCCACAGGTGAGACAGGACGGGTCGGATCGCCCAAGCGACGCGAGATCGGTCACGGCGCGCTGGCTGAGCGGGCCTTGGTGCCCGTGCTGCCCACCCGTGAGGAGTTCCCGTATGCGATCCGTCAGGTGTCGGAAGCCCTCGGCTCCAACGGTTCCACCTCGATGGGCTCGGTGTGCGCGTCGACGCTCGCGCTGCTCAATGCGGGCGTGCCGCTGCGCGCACCGGTTGCCGGCATTGCGATGGGCCTCGTCTCCGACACGGTCGACGGTCAAACCCACTATGTGGCACTAACCGACATCCTTGGCGCCGAGGACGCCTACGGCGACATGGACTTCAAGGTTGCTGGCACTCGGGACTTCATCACTGCACTGCAGCTGGACACCAAGCTGGACGGAATTCCCGCGTCGGTGCTGGGAGACGCGCTGAACCAGGCCAAGGACGCCCGGAACACCCTGCTCGACGTGATGCGGGAGGCCATCGATGGGCCTGATGAGATGAGCGTCTATGCGCCGCGCATCATCACCATGAAGATCCCTGTCGACAAGATCGGCGAGGTTATCGGGCCGAAGGGCAAGGTGATCAACCAGATCCAGGACGACACAGGCGCAGAGATCAGCATTGAGGACGACGGAACCATTTATGTGGGCGCAGATCAGGCCGACAAGGCCGAGTCAGCACGTGCAATGATCAACGCCATTGCCAACCCAACCATCCCGGAGAAGGGTGAGCGCTATCTTGGCACGGTTGTCAAGATCACCGCTTTCGGAGCGTTCGTCTCGTTGTTGCCTGGGAAGGACGGCTTGTTGCATATCTCCAAGATGCGCCCGCTCGCCGGGGGCCAGAGAGTCGAGAACGTCGAGGATGTGCTCAATGTCGGACAGAAGGTCCAGGTAGAGATCAACGACATCGACGATCGCGGCAAGTTGTCGCTGATTCCCGTGGTCGAGGAGACCGTTTCGGCGTAGCGGCCTTCGAATCAGCTTCCCGATGCCTGCTGTGCCACGCGGACGGTCTGGACGGCGCCTTCCTAACTTGGATGGCGCCGTTCGCCGTACGGTGCTGGAAAACGGTCTCCACGTCGTCACTGAGGACATCCGGTCCACCAGCACCTTCTCTCTGGGCGTCTTCGTGGCGGTCGGCTCGCGGCACGAAACGCCGAGCCTGCATGGCGCCTCTCACTTCTTGGAACACCTGCTCTTCAAGGGAACCCCGGCTCGCACTGCCGAGCAGATCTCGGCAACGATCGAATCCGTAGGCGGCGAGCTCAATGCATACACAGCCAAGGAGCACACCTGCTTCTACGCTCGCGTGCTGCACAGTGATGCCGAGCTCGCCCTTGACGTGCTCAGCGACATGATCACTCACTCGTTGATCACACCCGAGGACATCGACGCGGAGCGCGCGGTGATCTTGGATGAGATCTCTATGCACGCCGACGAACCCACCGAGCTCGCGGCTGAGGCGGTCGCCGCCGCGATCTTCGGCAAATCTGGGCTCGGCCGACCGATCATCGGATCGGCGGCTGCAGTGATCGCTCTAACCCGGCGCCAAATCGTGCATCACTGGAGGCGGCACTATCAGCCCGGCTGCCTGGTTGTGGCCGCTGCGGGCAAGGTTGACCACGACCGGCTCGTGGAGCGGCTAAGCGCACTCGATGCACAGTCGCCGACTCCAGCCGCGCCGCAGCGGCCGAGCCCGAGCACCATCAGCCGTCGCGGCGGACTGTTCATGCACCGGTTGCCGCTTGAGCAATGCAGCGCGGTGATGGCGTTCCCCAGCTCCGGCATCTTCGAAGCGAGGCGATTTCCGTTGGGCCTGCTCTCCTTGATCATCGGGGGCGGCATGGCGTCCCGACTGTTTGTCGAAGTACGGGAGCGGCGCGGATTGACGTACGGCATCGATGCCGGCGAGACCGCCTATTCCGACGCGGGTCTGTGGAGCGTGGAGTGGCAGTGCGCACCCGGCCGGCTAGCGCCGATTCTGGAGCTGGTGCGGGCAACGCTTTCCGATGTCGCTGAGCACGGCATCACCGAGGATGAGCTAACACGAGCCAAGGGTCAGATGCGCGGTCAAACGGCGCTCTCCTACGAAGGCGCGGGCAGTCGGATGAGCCGTCTTGGGGTGAACACGATGCTTGGCGATGAGCGGACCTTGGGCGAGCTGTTGCACTGCTTCGATCAGGTGACCGCCGATGAAGTACGCGCCGAGGCGGAGGCTCTGTTCGCCCAGCCTCCGACGCTCGCCGTCGCTGGGGCCCGAGTACCGGCCCGGCGAATCGAGTCCGTCCTCTCTCGGTGGTAGAACCGACTTGTGACGACGAGGGTGGGCGTCTTCGGATGCCGCGGCCGGATGGGCGCCGAAGTGTGCCGTGCAGTGGATGCGGCACCAGACATGGAGCTCGTTGCGGCGGTCGATTTGGGAGACGAGCGTGCGCCCGCCGAAGCCGCGGAAGTCATCGTCGACTTCACTCATCCGGACGCGGTGATGGACAACCTCTCCTGGTGTATCGACCATGGCATCCACGCCGTCGTCGGGACCACGGGCTTCACGGACGAGAAGTTGGATCAGTTACGCAGCACCCTTGCCGATCATGAGGGCGTCAACATCCTGGTGGCCCCGAATTTCTCCATCGGTGCAGTGCTGATGATGTCTTTTGCAGAGCAGGCAGCCGGCTTCTACGAGAGCGCTGAGATCATCGAACTCCATCACTCGGGCAAGGCCGATGCGCCGTCCGGCACGGCGGCGAATACGGCACACAGGATCGCTGCTGCCCGTAACGTGGCCGCCCTCGGAGCACCGCCAGATGCAACCGTCCAGGAGCTGCCCGGAGCCCGGGGTGCCAAGGTTGACGGGATCCGAGTCCATGGAGTCCGGCTCCGCGGGCTGGTTGCCCATCAGGAGGTGCTGTTCGGTGCAGAGGGTGAGACCTTGACCATCCGGCATGATTCGCTCGATCGGGTGTCTTTCATGCCAGGCGTGCTCGCCGCTGTCCGAGCCATTGACAGCAGGCCGGGCCTGACCGTCGGGATCGAGCCCGTTCTTGGGATCCGATGACGTGAACCGAACCGGGACCAGCCGCCTACGAACACCCCTGATTGCCATATTAATCATCGTGGTCGGCGTCCTAGTGCTCGGCGCGGCTCTTTACGCCGGCGACCGGTTTGGTCACCGGCGCGCTGAGCAGCGGGTCGCCGACACGTTGCAGCCTCAGTTGGGAACGCCCCAGCCACCTCAGGTCAACATCGAGGGTTTTCCGTTCCTCACTCAGGTCGTGTCAGGCTCCATCGGCGAAATGCACGTCCTTGCCGATCAACTCGGCGAAACGACGCAATCGCCCTTGATCGTGGCACACGCCGACCTGGTCATGACCGACGTTGCGACCATCGACTGGTTCAAAACGATGACGATCGCCCATACCGAGGGCGTCGCCCGGATCGACTACGCCAAACTCTCCGCAGTCGCCGGCGCCCCGTTGACCTACGGCGGCGAAGGCCGGCTGGAACTTGTGGTCAAGACCACTGTCTTCAGGCGTGAGGTGGAGGCGGTGATCAGCGGCACGCCGCGGCTCAACGCCCGGGAGCAGACGATGACGCTGAGCAATGCCAAGATCTCGGTCGAAGGAGTGAATCTGCCGGACTTCACTGCCCAGACCTTGCTGGCGGCCCTGCTGCGGCCAATCCCACTCAAGGGAATGCCGCTCGGTCTGACTATCACCAAGATCGTCGCAGCGGAGGATGGCTTGCATGTCGACCTGGTGGGCGACAATCTGAAGGTCCCGGCCTAGCTTTCTGTGAGCTGCTCGCGCATCGCGCTGTATTCATTGCTCGCTCCGCTCGCTGCGATGTTCGCTAGGTTGCCGCCGTCTTCGTCGGAGCTGACGGAACGGAGAAGCGTTGTTCCGCCATCTCCTCCTGCAGATCGGCGGCGCGAACATCGAGAATCCGCCGCCGTCGTCGGCGCTCGCAGAGGAAAGAGCGCCTCCGCTCGCTTCTCCTCCATGCGGCGGCGCGCGATTCCCGACGTTCGCAGCTCATGGCACGTGAATCAGGCGTCGGCCGCGAGGTTTGTGTGGAGCCGGACCTGTTTGAGGCGTACCGACTCATCCTCTGCGCCGATCTCCCGCGTGGCACCGTCAGCCGCCCAGCCGGCGGCCGTGAGGAACCGCCGTAGCGTGTCGTCGCCTGCATTCACCCAGAAACACGCACGGTCAAAGCCGTCGGCCCGCAGCGTATCCGCGCAGGCGTTCAGCAGCCGCGAGCCGTGGCCGCGATGTTGCGCTGCCGGATCCACGACGAACACCTCGATCGCACCGTCGGTACTCGCGTCGGCATCGTCATCCTGGCTAGGCATAGTGCTCGCAAATCCCACGACTCTCTTGCCGTCGGTTGCGACCAAGACCCGGAACGCTGCCTGCGGGGGTCGCTCGATGGCTGAGCGCCAAGACTCCGTCATCTCCGTCAGTGAAACGGACCCAAGCATGCGCTCGGCGAGATCTGCCGGCCATTGGACAGCCCAGGACCGTCGCTGCAGTTCAGCAATGCTCAATGCCTCAGCCGGCCAGGCGAGGCGCACCGACTCAGCGATTGGTCCACCGGAAGAGGAGCTCACGGGCGTGATGTTATCCGGCTGTACCCTTCCTCCCGTGGCCGCCAGTAGCTTGCAGATCCCGCCATTGCTGGCACCGAACGCAATACGGGTCGTGTCGTTGGGCGGCTTAGGCGATGTCGGCCGCAATATGGCGGTGGTCGAGTTCGACGGTCAGTTGCTGCTCATCGACTGCGGTGTGCTGTTTCCCGAAGATGATCACCCCGGTGTCGACCTGATCTTGCCCGGCTTCGATGCCATCAGCGAACGTCTTTCCGATGTCAGTGGCCTGGTGCTCACCCACGGTCACGAAGACCACATCGGCGCTGTGCCCTACCTGCTGCGACAGCGAGCCGACATCCCGCTAATCGGATCCAAACTGACGCTGGCGTTGCTGGCCGAGAAGCTCCGGGAACACCGGCTGAGGAATGTCTCGCAGCGCGTCGTCACCGACGGCGACAGGATCGGCATCGGCAAGTTCGATTGCGAGTTCATCGCCGTGAACCATTCGATCCCAGATTCCCTGGCCGTCGCTGTCCGTACCCCAGCCGGCCTCATTTTGCACACCGGAGATTTCAAGCTCGATCAGTTGCCGCTGGACCATCGCATCACCGACCTGCGGGCCTTCGCCCGACTTGGTGAAGAGGGTGTCGACCTGTTCATGGTCGACTCGACCAACGCCGAGGTGCCCGGCTTCACGACACCAGAGCGAGACATCGGTCCCGCTCTTGAGCGCGTGATCGCCGGCAGCCGGCAGCGGGTGATCGTGGCCTGCTTCGCCTCCCACGTGCACCGCGTCCAGCAGGTACTCGACGCAGCCGTCGCCCACCAGCGCAAGGTGGTCTACGTGGGTCGATCGATGGTGCGCAACATGAGTGTCGCTCGTGATCTCGGCTACCTGAAAGTTCCTGGCAACACCTTGATCGAGCAGCGCGATATCGACAATTACGCGCCCGAGGACGTGGTGATCATCTCCACCGGATCACAAGGTGAGCCGCTGTCGGCGCTGTCGCGGATGGCCAACCGTGAGCACCCGGTGATCCAGTTGAAGAGCGGCGACACCGTAGTGCTTGCCAGCTCGCTGATTCCGGGTAACGAGAGCGCGGTCTATCGGGTGATCAATGGCCTGACTCGGCTTGGTGCTCGCGTGGTGCATCGGGGAAATGCTCTCGTCCACGTCTCCGGCCACGCCAGTGCGGGGGAATTGCTCTACTGCTACAACCTCGTTCAGCCGCGCAACGTGATGCCCGTCCACGGTGAGGTTCGGCATCTGAGTGCCAACGGGGACCTGGCAATCGCAACCGGCGTTCCGAGTGAGCGCACCATCATCGCCGAGGACGGTATGGTCGTCGACCTCGAGCAGGGCAGGGCGAGAATCGTGGGCAAGGTTGATGCCGGCTACATCTTTGTCGACGGCACGACGATCGGCGATATCTCCGAGCTGGCGTTGAGCGACCGGCGCATCCTCGGTGAGGAAGGCTTCATCTCAGTTGTGGCAGTGGTCAACACCCACGCCTCCCAAATCATCAGTGGTCCGGACATTCATGCCCGCGGATTCGTTGAGGACGACGGAGTGTTCGATGACGTGCGGCCGCTGATCGTCTCAGCCCTGGAGGCCGCCCTACAGGAAGGTGTGGACGACTCCTACCGGCTTCAGCAGGTGATTCGACGGCAACTGGGCAGATGGGTGAGCGACACGCACCGCCGGCGGCCGATGATCATTCCTGTCGTCATCCAAGCCTGAAGAACTGCATCCTCGACATCTGGGGACGCCAAGTCAGATCAGCGGGTTACCTTGCCGGCCTTGATGCACGAGGTGCAGACATTCAATCGCTTGGGCCTGCCGGAGACGGTCGCGTGTACCCGTTGGATGTTCGGGTTCCAGCGCCGGTTGGTCTTCTTCTTCGACCAGGGCACGTTGTGGCCGAATCCGGGCCTCTTGCCGCATACGTCACATACCGCAGCCACTGGAGTTCGCTCCCAAATCAGGTCATTACAGTGAGATGCCCGATGTGGGCAACCGGAAAAGAGTACCCGACGGATACCAGCGCAGGCCAATCGCTGGCTACTAGGTCTGGGCGTGCTCCCGTATGTCTTTGTGCACGACTCGGGGGTTCAAGGGGGTCGTCCCCCTTGCCATAAGGTTATGGGCGTGTCAGCCAGGCTTGAGCAGCCGCCCATGCTCTGGGAGGCCTACGATGGCTGGCTGCGCCGGGCAACAACTGTCATCGGTGACTCAGCCGACGCCTTGAACGCGATCAACGTCTTCCCTGTGCCGGACGCCGACACGGGATCGAATCTCAAGTTGACCATGGCTGGGATCTCCGAAGCGATCCCCAATCTGGATCTGACAACTCTGGACGCCGCCGTGCAGGCCGCGATCCTTGCGGCACACGGCAACTCCGGAGCTATCGTCGCCGAGATGTTCGTCAGCGTCTGCCGGACTCTGGAGTACGACCTGCCGGCGTTGCTGCCGATGCCGCATGGCACTCTGATGGCCACGTTGCTGCGGTCGGCGGCGGTCGCGGCACGGCGTGCCGTTGCGCGTCCAGTCGCCGGGACGATTCTGACGGTTGCAGACGAGTCCGCGAACGCGGCCGAGGAGGCAGCGACCAACGATTCTCACGATCCGTTGGCGGTGGTACGCGCGGCACAGCGTGGCGCTCGCGAGGCTCTGACGCGTACCACGGAGCAGCTGGAAGTGCTGTCCTCCGCGGGAGTCGTCGACGCCGGCGGCCAGGCGTACGTGCTGCTGATCGATGTCTTGGCGGAAGTGCTCGGCGGAGCGCCCGCTCAGCCACTGACCGCCGCCGGCCCACATCAGCCGGCAGGGATCAAGCGGCAGGAGCCGGCGAGAACGGGCGAGTACGAGGTGATGTACACACTTCGGGGCGTTCCGATGCCGGAGCTGGACCAGCTGCGCGAGCGGTTGTCAGAGCTCGGCCATAGCGTGGTCATCGTGGGCGACCAGGCCATCGCGCAGGTGCACGTTCACCTCAGCGAGGCTGGGGCGGCAGTCGAGGCTGCGTTGCCGCTCGGCGAGCTTGGCCAGATCCGGATCACTGCGCTGCAATCCAGTTCAGCGGTGGGTCAGCGGAACGTGATGGTCGTCGTCGCCGGAGCAGGGCTGGCTGAAGCCGTCGCCTCGCTCGGCGGAGTGCCGGTGCTGGCTGCTGACAGCGACATCACCCTTGATGAGCTGCGTGCGGCAGCCGATCAAACCTGCGGCGACCTGGTGATCCTGCCCAACGGTACTGAAAACCTCAGGACGGCTGATCGTCTCGCCGCGGAGTTGCGCAGCACCGGCCGCCGGGTCGGCATCATTCCAACTCATGCCCAAGTGCAGGGCTTGGCCGCAATGGCCGTTCATGAGCCTGCGGCGGACTTCGAATCGGTGGTCGTGGCAATGAGCAGTGCCGCCGGCCACGCTCGACATGGCGCGGTCACCGTCGCTGAGAAGTCCGCGATGACCATGGCTGGACGGTGCCAACCAGGCGACGTGCTGGGCGCTGTTGAAGGTGACGTCGTCATCATCGGCACGTCACTGGCGGAGGTGGCTTGGCAGGTCGTCGAGCGACTGCTCGCTGCGGGCGGAGAGTTGCTGACACTGGTTCGCGGGCGGGATGCCGATGATGATCTGCTTCCTGATCTGGCGGCACGGGTTCGGAACTGGTCACGCGCAGTCGACGTCGAGGTGTTGGACGGAGGACAGCCGCGTTACCCGCTGCTGCTCGGACTGGAATGACCACGCTCAGAGTTGTCGGTTCACCTTGGCGGTCCGATACCTTCCGCCGGTTGTCGACCCGCCTCGAAAACGTCCTCGGCGCCAAGACTGCCAAGTTGTTCGAGCCGCTGAAGATCATCACGGTGGGCGATCTGATGCGGCACGTGCCACGCCGCTATTTCTCCGGTACTGAGCTGAGTGACCTCTCAACACTTCGGGAAGGCGAGGAAGTGGCGGTGATGGCCGAGGTCGTAGAGGCCCGCACTTTCAACCTTTCCGATCGCCCGGCCTATCGCTCGCCAGGCAAATCGCGTCTCGAGGCCATCATCACCGACCACCGAGGCAAGTTGACCTGCACTTTCTTTGGCCAGCCACGACTCATCAAGTACTGGCAGAGCCAGCTCGGTCCGGGAGCCAGGGGCATCTTCGCGGGCAAGGTGACAAGGTTCAACGGCAGACTGCAGCTGGCTCATCCCGACTTCGCCATCGTCGACGAGCACGGCGTCGTGATCGGCGGCGCCAAGCACAACGCCGCGCTGGTGTCCGCCTCCGGTGTCCCACTTGTGGGCCTCTATCCGGTGAGCGGCAAACTGCGCACCTGGACCATAGCTGACTGCGCCGCCCTGGCCCTGGAGTCGCTGCGGGGGATCGAGGACCCGCTTCCAGAGTGGGTTCGCAGGGCGGCCGAAGTGGTCGATCTGGAGTCGGCTTTCCGAGCAGTGCACCAGCCGACCGACAAGTCTGTGATCAACCAGGGCCGGCAGCGAATGCGATTCGACGAGGCCTTCGCACTGCAACTCACCATGGCCTACCGCCGGGCCGATGCCGCCTCGCATCACGCGATACCGCGGCAACGGCGCGGCGGCGGCCTGCTCGATGCATTCGATGCTCGGTTGCCCTTCATCCTGACCGACGGTCAGATCGCGGTCAGCGAGGAGATCATGGCCGACCTGGGTCGGACCCATCCGATGCAGCGGCTACTGCAAGGCGAGGTCGGGTCAGGCAAGACGCTCGTGGCGTTGCGCGCGATGCTGGCCGTGGTCGACGCCGGCGGTCAGGCGGCACTGCTGGCGCCGACCGAGGTGCTGGCGGCGCAACACTTTCACACGATTACCGGCATGCTGGGCGAGCTGGCCAGCGGGGGCACACTTGGTGCGCCGGACCACGCCACGGGTGTCGTCCTGATCACCGGATCTACTGCTGCGGGGCGACGTCGCGAGGCCACCCTCCAAGCTGCCTCTGGCGCGGCGGGGATCGTTATCGGCACACACGCCTTGCTCAGCTCGGACGTGCAGTTCGCCGACCTCGGCCTGGTCGTGGTCGACGAGCAGCATCGCTTCGGGGTCGAGCAGCGCGCAGCATTGAGCGCCAAGGCAAAGGTACGGCCGCATGTGTTGGTGATGACCGCGACGCCGATCCCGCGTTCGGTGGCGATGACCGTCTTCGGTGACCTGGAGACCTCGACGTTGCGGGAGATTCCGGCCGGGCGGGCGGATGTGACAACGGTTGTTGTCGACACCGTCCATCAGCCGTCGTGGGTTCAGCGGGGCTGGCAGCGCATCGTTGAAGAGGTGGGCCGCGGTCGGCAGGCGTACGTGGTGTGCGCCCGGATCTCCTCAAGCAGTTCGTCCGGCACAGACGGGGAGAATCTCGAGAGCAATGCGGAGGGAGAGGCAGCGCCTGCCGTCGCCGTAGAGGACTTGTTCGAAGAGCTGCGCAGTGGGCCGTTGGCCCGGCTGAGGGTCGAGATGGTGCACGGGCAGTTGCCGAGCGAGGAAAAGGACGCGGTCATGGGCCGCTTCGCCGCCGGTGAGACCGATGTGCTGGTCGCTACTACGGTGATCGAAGTTGGTGTTGATGTGCCCAATGCCTCGGCCATGGTGATCCACGACGCCGACCGCTTCGGCATCTCCCAGCTGCACCAGTTACGCGGCCGGATTGGACGGGGAGCCTATCCCGGTGTCTGCCTGCTGCTGACAACCGCCGGTGAGGAAAACTCAGCGCGGGAGCGGCTGGATGCTGTGGCGGCGACCCGCGACGGATTTGCTCTCGCCGAGGTCGACCTCGAGCAGCGCCGGGAAGGAGACGTGCTGGGCGCCAGCCAGTCCGGGAGTCGATCCAGTCTGAAGCTTCTTCGAGTGCTGCGGGATGCCGATCTGATTGCCCAGGCGCGCACCTTGGCCGAGCAGTGCATTGCCCAGGATCCTGAGCTGAGTGATCCCCGACTTGCTGACATCGTGCTCGACGTCGAGATGGATGCGGCGGGGGACTGGCTGGAGCGCGGTTGAGCAGGATCATTGCTGGGTCTCGGGGCGGGCAACGGATTGCTATGCCTCCGGGTGACCACGCTCGCCCGACCACCGATCGGGTACGCGAGGCGCTGTTCTCGGCCATCGCTGCGTGGGCGGGTAGGGCCGCGGAGCCGGTTGCGGATTCGTTGGCCGGATTGGCGTTCTGTGACTTGTATGCAGGATCAGGTGCCGTGGGGTTGGAGGCGGCCAGCCGTGGCGCCAGTCGAGTGTTACTGGTCGAGCGTGACCCGCGTACCGCCCAGCTAGGCAGACGGAACGCCGAAACCCTCGGCCTGGCTGTCGATGTCGTCGTTTCGTCAGTCGAGCAGGCGCTTCGGAAAGCTCCATCTCATCCTTTCGATATTGTCTTCGCCGATCCGCCATACGAGTTGGAGACGCCAACTGTGAGCGATCAGATCCGGCAGCTCGTTGGCAACGCCTGGGTGGACCGGGGTTCATTGATTGTGGTCGAGCGATCCAAGCGCACACCGCAGCCGATCTGGCCGGATTCGGCTGTAAAGCGCTGGCATCGGGCCTACGGTGAGACCATCCTGTGCTTCGCGGAATTCGATCCGGAGCGCGACGGGCCTGTCGAGGAGGTGCGATGACCCGAGCCGTGTGTCCAGGGTCGTTCGACCCGGTAACTCATGGGCATCTCGATGTCATCGAGCGGACCGCACGGATCGTCGATGCCGTAGTGGTGGCGGTCGGGACCAACATCTCCAAAAACGCTCTCTTCAGGCCAGACGAACGGGTCGAAATGCTCGCCGAGGAGTGTGCGCAATGGAGCAACGTCGAGGTGACACTCTTCGAGGGACTGCTGGTTGATTTCTGCGCCGCCAATGACATCGACATCATCAGCAAGGGCTTGCGAGCCGCCGATCTCGGCTACGAGCTTCAGATGGCTCAGATGAACCGGCAGCTGACCGGCGTAGATACCCTCTTCCTGCCTACGGCGCCGCAATGGGCCTTTGTCTCCTCCTCCTTGGTGCGTGAGGTCGCAACGCTCGGCGGGGACGTGACCTCCTTTTTGCCCGGGAGGATTGCGGCACGCACTATGGAACGGGTCGCGTCTCGCCATACGGGAGCAACAAGCGATATGTGAGAGCAGGCTCATCTGCGCGACACTAAGGAACAGGGGAACTCGGAAAGGGGAACGAGCGTGGCGGTTCTGGGGGTAGGACCTTCCATGGTTGGGCGCGTTACGGCTGAGCGGAGGCTGGCGTATCTGCGCGAGCTGATTCTCAACGCGCGAGCGATGCCGATGTCGGCATCCTGCGTCATCAATCGCAACGAAGTCTTGGCTGCGATCGATGACGTGATCGAGAATCTGCCGGATGAGATCGCCGATGCACAGCAGATCATCGACGCCTCGGCATCCAAGGTTGCCGAAGGTGAGGAAGAGGCAGGTCGGATCCTGGCTGAGGCGCGAGATCACGCCGCGAACCTCGCGCAGCACAGCGAAGTGGTTCGAGTCGCTGAACAACAGGCTGATGGGATACGGGCTGAGGCGGAACACGAGGCAGCTGCGCTACGGCGGGAGATCGACGAGTTCATCGATGCCCGCATGGCGAGCTTCGAGTCCGTGCTGCACAAAACCACGAGCCAAGTGCGTACCGCTCGGGCGCGGCTAGCGGAACGCAGCGGCTTGGATACAGGCGAGCTTCCCAGGTTGGACAAGCGCACGTTCGCGGAGTAGTGGGCTCAGAGCAGGACTCCCGATACCTATCTGGCCAGGCTCGATGAGTGAGAAGCGGGGTTTGGCTCTGTTGGCTACTCGCCGGTAAGGTTGGACCCCGGTCGCGACGAGGATCGGGGCCGCTCGGCTTGGAAGGATTGCGATGAGTTCGCCGCATCGCCCGCTGAACACCCGTTCGGGCTTGGTCCTCGACACCCACGAACTGGGCCGTCGTGCGGGCGCGATGAAGGTGGTTCGGGCATCCGTCGAGGCTCCAGCGGACCTGGGAATCAGCGTGATCGGCGTACCACCCGGATCACCGGTCGAGCTCGATCTTCGGCTCGAGTCGGTGGTCGAGGGAGTGCTGGTCAGCGGCAGCGCCACGGTGCAGGTCCGTGGAGAGTGCGTACGGTGCCTGGGTGAGATCTCCGACGAGCTGGAGGTCGATATCCAAGAGCTGTATGTCTATCCAGGAGTCGAGCCGGACGATGACCTCGCTAGCCGGCTGGAGGGCGACCTCATCGACCTCGAGCCGCTGCTCCGCGACGCGGTGGTACTGGGTTTGCCATTCCAACCCTTGTGCCGGGATGAATGTTTGGGGTTGTGCGTCGAATGTGGCGCCAATCTCAACGACGATCCCGACCATCGGCATGATGCCCGTCTCGATCCCCGATGGGATGCGCTTCGCGGCCTTGAGGGTGGAGATCGCGAACCTTACGATGTTCTAAAACCTGCCTCACAGGCAATGAAATTTCCGGGCCAACGGGGCCCGAGGGACAAGGAGTGAAGTCGTGGCAGTTCCCAAGAGGCGAATGTCGCGAAGCAACACGCGACACCGCCGTTCCCAGTGGAAGACGTCGGTGCCTGCGCTGGTGACCTGCGCGAATCCTGCCTGCCGCGCGAAGCATCTGCCCCATGTGGCGTGTCCGTCATGCGGGCAGTACGGGCCTCGCGGCGCCCGTCGACAGGTGCTCTCGTCCTGATCCGGTCAGAGGCGACTGCTATTCGCCTATTCGCTGGAGACCTCCTGAGCGAGCTCGGGATGAGTGTTGATCCCGAGCTGCTCGACCGCGCGTTGACGCACCGGTCGTACGCGTACGAGCAAGGTGGACTGCCCACCAATGAGCGGCTGGAGTTTCTCGGCGACTCGGTGCTCGGTCTGGTCGTAACCGAGCACCTGTTCATCACTTATCCAGATCTTTCGGAGGGCCAGCTCGCCAAGCTGCGCGCGGCGGTGGTCAACTCCCGCGCTCTGGCCGACATCGCCCGCCAGCTAGACCTCGGCGCCGTCATCCACCTGGGTCGGGGCGAGGAGAGCACCGGTGGCCGGGATAAGTCCTCCATCCTCGCCGACACTATGGAGGCGGTGATCGGCGCAGTCTTTCTGCAGCACGGCATCGAAGCTGCCCGGGGGCTGGTGCACCATCTGTTCGATCCCTTGATGGCGGAGGTTGCCACTCGCGGCGCAGGCCTGGACTGGAAGACCAGCCTTCAAGAGATTGCCTCGGTGAGTGGTCTTGGCGTACCGGTCTATGACGTCGTCGAGTCGGGACCTGATCATGCCAAGACGTTCCAAGCCATGGTCAATATCGACGATCAGAGCTATGGACCTGGCGCCGGCCGGAACAAGAAGGAAGCCGAGCAGAACGCAGCGGCCATGGCCTTCGCCGCGCTGAAGGGCAGCCGCGGCCCTGGTCCGGTCGCGGCCCGCTAGCGAGAGGATGCCCGAACTCCCTGAGGTCGAGGTGGTACGCCGCGGCCTCGCCAGTGGTATCACCGGACGCAAGATCGCCGGCGTGCGGGTACTCCATCCGCGGCCGGTACGTCGTCATCTACCTGGGCCGGCAGATTTCGAGCTGCAAACCACCGGCCGTACGTTCGCTGAGCCGCGGCGGCGCGGCAAGTACCTGTGGTTGCCTCTTACCGACGGCGACGCAATCTTGGCTCATTTGGGCATGAGCGGGCAGTTTCGGCTCGCTGATGCTGATGCGCCACTGGTGCCCAACACCCGAATCATCTTCGCTTTCACCGACGGCGAGCCTGGATTGCGTTTCATCGATCAGCGCATGTTCGGCGGTCTTTCGCTCTCGCCGGGGGGCGCCGAGCTGCCGCCCGAAATCGCCCACATCGGTCGCGACCCGTTCGACCCCGAGTTTGACTTGGCTGATGCCGTGGCCCGCTTACGCCGACGCAACACCGTCATCAAGCGCGCGCTATTAGATCAACAACTAGTGTCGGGGATCGGCAACATCTACGCCGATGAGGCGCTGTGGGCGGCTCGCATGCACTACGCCCGACCGACCAGAACGATGTCGCGTACCCAGGCCACCGGCGTGATCACGGCCGCTGAGACCGTCATGCGCCGCGCCTTGGACGACGGCGGTACCTCCTTCGACGCGCTCTACGTCAACATCAATGGATCCGGCGGCTACTTCGATCGCTCGCTGGCCGTCTACGGGCGGGAGGGCAAACCATGCCCACGCTGCGGTACACCAATCCTGCGGGAGCCCTTCATGAACCGCTCGTCCTACCGGTGCCCGCGCTGTCAGCGGCGGCCTCGTCGGAGCTAGTCCTACGCCCACGACGTTCGATCGCTCTCGCCACCACAGCGGCGAGGGCCGCGCCCAAGTGCCCATCGGGATCATGAGGCTGGGCACAACGAGGAGGAGCGAGCTGATGGCATCGCCCAGGTTGCTGCCAATGATGGCGCCGATCGGAATGTCACCGTCCAGGAAGAGGCCTCCGCCGGTGTGATAGCGACGGATCGACTCGAGAATGTAGACCGGAAAAATCATGACGCCGCCAAAGACAAAGCCTGCGACGATGACCTGCACTGCGGCACGACGTGCGGGCTCGACGTCGGAATCCAAGCGCGAGTCGGATCGCGCGCCGCCGTGCTGAGGAGAAGCGAGCCGACATGCTCTTTCGTCGGCGAGCGACGACGAAGTCGGCGGATTCCAAGCGCGATCCGCAGCGAGCGGAGCGAGCAAACAAACACAGCGCGAGCCCTCCGCAATGGATGAGGCATTAGCTGCGAGCGTCGGCAGATCGCGCTCCGGCGTGCGGAGGAGGAGCGAGCAGACACGCTTTCGTCTGCGAGCGACGACGACGTCGGCGGGTCCCACAGCGCGATCGCGCGAGCAGCTTCAAATTAAATGGGTATTGTTCAACGGTCGTGAAACGCCTGAAGCACTACGTGCTCGTACGCCACGGGCACAACTGGATCCTGCTCTTCCGGTTCGCCCTCGTTGGCGCGTCCGGGGTTTTTGTCAACCTATTCGTAGCGATCATGTGCAAGAAGCTGGGCCCTGACGAGAACAGCATCTTCTTCGACCTGCCGCTCACCGACTTCAACGTGCGCTGGTACCACGTTTACTCAACGATCGCGTTCTTGGTCGCCAATCTGTGGAACTTCGAGCTCAATCGGCTTTGGACCTTTCGCAGCGCAAAGCATGCCGGCTGGTTCCGCGAGTACTTTCCGTTCTTGACAGTGGGCATTCTCGCCCAGATTGTTGGTCTGGGCATCCTGACGCTCTTGATGCACCCTGATTCGATCTTCTCGCTCTCGCCGACCATCTTCGACAACTCCACCGGCTTCCGTACCCGCTTCTATTGGGCGCAGCTGATCACGATCGCGATCGTCACGCCGATCTCCTTCCTGTTGAACAAGTTCTGGACCTTCTCGTCCGTACGCGGTCAGCATCGGGTTGAGGCGGCGCCTGAGAGCGTGGAGAGCGAGCATCCGACTGCCGGTGTCTGAGGCCTGAGCCTCGCAGCAATGAGGAGACCCGCCCAGCGACCTACCAGGAGTCTCCGCGGCTGTCGGTTACAGTGAGGTGGCCCTTCCGCAGCCGGATCTTCGCCTGAGTTCACACCGTCGAGAGGTGGGA
>Ga0081455_10003492_pt1 | contig 18053 bp, 19 predicted proteins | sample TabmetS3T2R1_FD_70207 | JGI IMG/M metagenome (GOLD analysis project Ga0081455, IMG submission 70207) | Tabebuia heterophylla rhizosphere microbial communities from the University of Puerto Rico - S3T2R1 | ecosystem: Host-associated > Plants > Roots > Rhizosphere ...
GGGCCGGGCCGCAGCCCACGTCGAGCACCGGCCCGGCGACAGTCGCGAGCAGGTGCCTGTCGGTGGCGGTGGCAGGCGCCAGCCAGCGGTGCGGCTCGAGCGCCACGGGACAGCCGACCGCGGGGCGCGTGCTGGTTCGACAGGTCATGTGCATGCGACCGCGTCCACCGGGGCGCGCTCGGCTTCGGGGATCGGTCGGCGTAGCAGGTTCGCCGCCACCATCCGGACCGCCTCGGCGAATGGCGTGGCCGGGATGGTGGCGGCGACGGCGGTCGCGTCGGCCCAGGTGTCGATGTCCCGTTGCCGTCCGACCACGGTGACCCGCAAACCGAGGCGCCGTAGCCGGGCCAGCTGGGCGGCCCCGGTGGTGGGGGTGCTCATCGGAACGCCTCTGAACAGGTCGTGGGCCATCGGCGAGTGCCGGAGCCCGATTGCCCACCAACCGCCATCTTCTGCCAGGCCGAGAATGGCGTCGGTACCCGGTACGGCCAGCGTGTCCAGCAGCGCGTCCAGGCCGGCCGGCGTCACCTGGGGCGTGTCCATGCCGATCTGGATCCCCCCAGTGCCGGCGTCGGCCCAGGCGTTGGCCAGCCGCCGGGCGAACCCGTTCCCGTGCTGGTGCAGAACCTCGAAGCCCGGGGGGATCCAGGGGCCCGGTGGCCCAGCGAGGGCGACGATCCGCCGGCTAGCACGGCTGGCGGCGACGGCGGCCAGCGTCGTCACCAGGGCCGCCTCGGCGACCAGCGCCGCCTGATCCGGGGAGCAAGGGGGGCAGAGCCGGGTCTTGACCCGTCCCGGCGCCGGAGCCTTGGCCATCACCAGGACGTGGCTCACCGCAGGACCTCAGCCATGTCGCGTACGGCCCGGACCGTGCCCCGGAGCGTGCCGGTGACCTTGGAGCGACCGATCCGTGGGGCGTAGCTCACGGGCGCCTCCCCGATCCGCCAACCATCCTCGGCCGCACGGACGACCATCTCCAGGGGCCAGCCGAACCGGCGGTCCCGCAGGCCGAGGCCAGTCAGAGCCTCGCGCCGGGCGGCCCGCATCGGGCCGAGGTCGCGTAGGCGGAGCCCGTGGCGGTAGCGAAGCACTCCGGCGAGGAAGTGGTTGGCGGCACGGGTATGCCGGGGCCAGGCGCCCGGTGCGGCCCGCCGGGCGCCGAGACACAGATCGAGCATCCACGCCAGAACCGGGGCGACGACCGCCGGTAGGTCGGCCGGATCGAGAGAGCCGTCGCAATCCATGAAGCAGACGACGTCTGCGGTTGCGGCGCGGAGGCCGGCCTGACATGCAGCGCCGAAGCCCCGTTGGGGCTCGACCACGACGTCGGCGCCTAGCTCCCGGGCTCGGTCGCCGGACCCGTCGGTCGAGCCGTTGTCGACCACGATGGGCCGATAGCCGGGGGGCAGGCGTTCGAGGACCCACGGTATTGCGGCGATCTCGTCGAGCACCGGCAGCACGACGTTCACGCGGTCGGGCGGGCCCTGGACGGCAAGCGCGGCAACGCCCGTGCGAAGCCCCTCTTCGGCCAGCTCGCTGTGCGTCACACCGGGCTCCGTGGTGCCGCAGCCCGGTCGGGGCGGGTGGGTCGCAGCTCGGTGTCGTCCAGCCCGGCCAGCTCGGCCATCCCGGCGTCGAAGGGCACCTGCGCCCGGAAGCCCAGCACCGCCGCGGCCCGGGCCGGTGAGGCGAACACGTGGCGGACGTCGCCCGCTCGCCATTGCCCGGTCACCCGCGGTGACAGCTGCCCGGGGTGCGGGGCTGCGAGGCCCTCGGCGAGATCGAGGACGGTTCGGACCTCACCGCTGGCCACGTTGAACGGCCCTGTCACCGCCCGGGGGGCGGTCAAGGCGACCAGGTTTGCCCGGGCCACATCGCTCACGTGGACGAAATCCCGTTGCTGCCCCCCGTCCTCGAACACGTCCGGGGCGCGCCCAGCGGCGAGCGCCGACCGGAAGATGCTGGCGACCCCCGCGTATGGCGTGTCGCAGGGCATCCGGGAGCCGTACACGTTGTGGTACCGGAGCATCGCGACTGGGGACCCGGTCTCCTGACCCAGCAGGCGCGCGAGGTGCTCCTGGTGCACCTTGGTGGCGGCGTACACGTTGCGGGGATCCAGGGGTGCGTCCTCCGGGACGGCCTCAGGCACCAGCGTCGCTCCGCATCGCGGGCAGAGCGGCTCGAACCGGCGATCGGCCAACGCGACGGGGTCCCGCGCGCCCGGAGGCACGACGCCGTGAAGGGAGCAGCGGTAGCGGCCCTCGCCGTAGACCACCATGCTGCTGGCGAGCACGAAGCGGCCCTGAAATCCGCCGCGGGCGAGCGCGTGGAGCAGCCAGGCGCTGCCGAGGTCGTTGTCGCCCACGTAGGCGCCGACGTCGGAAAGGCCACGGCCCAGTCCGACCCGGGCCGCCTGGTGACAGACGGCCTCGAGACGTCGAGGAATGGCCGCTGCAACCGCCTGGGCATCGGTCAGGTCGATCCACCGGTAGTCGGCCCGTGGATTGAGGTAGGCGGGCGCGCCGGCGTGGGCCGCGGGGGACAGGTTGTCGAACACGACCACGTCGGCCCCGGTGGCGACGAGCAAGTCGACGACGTGGGACCCGACGAACCCGGCGCCGCCCGTCACGAGCACCTTCACCGTTGCGCCTCCCCGTAGAGGACGTCGAACGGAGTCGCCGCGTCGAACGACGGCTGGGCGTCGAGACCGGTGGCCAGCTCGACAAGGTCGTCGACCAGGCCGACGAGCTCGCAGCGGGCCCCGGGATCGAGCCCGACCGCCCGGACCAGCCCGCTCCGGAGCTCGTCGGCGAGCATCTCGAGCAGCGCCCGTTTGGCTTGAACGTTCACCACCGGGCCTCCAGGACGACAGACAAGACGACGGCCGTGAGGCCGGAAGCGATCAGCCACGGCTTGCGCTCGGGGAGGGCCTCGGTGGCAACCGCCACCCACGGAACGAACGGCAGCCAGATCCGCTCGACCTCGCCCTTGGAGAACCCAGACAGGTCGGCCACAAGCACGCAGGTCATGGTCGACCCGGCCACAACCGCCAGCGGCTTCGCGCGTCCCGCCCGGACGGTTCGCAGCAGCCCCGCTACGGCCGCCGGCCCGACGGCCGCCGCGAACACGACCAGGTTGGCCACGAGAAAGACGAAGTACGGCCGATCCTGGGCGACCCCGCGCTCATATGCAGCCCGGGTCGCCTCCAGCCCACCCCACCAGTCGAAGCCGGCCGCCCGCACCGCCACATACGCCAGGCCAACCACCGCGGCACTGGCCGCCAGTGGCGCGAATCGCCGACGCCACGCAGCCACGGCCACGGGCACGCCGCCCAGCAGCACCAATCCGTACGACAGCATCAGCGAGGCGGCTCCGAGGACCCCCGCAGCCAGCGCCAACCACCACGACACCGGGCCCCGGCGGCCAGTGCTCAGCACGGACAGCGCCACCGCCCACGCCGCCACCCCGGCGAACAGGGCGTCGGCCGACGACCACCAGATGGCGGCCGGAGCCAGCACGAGCACGGGCGCGAGCCGGCGTGCAGCCACCTCGCCGGCCAGGTTCCGCGTGGCGACCAGTACGGCCGGCACCGTCGCCGATCCGCCCACGAGCACCAGGGCGGCGATCACGCCGACGCGGGCCAGGCCAATGGCATCGAGGCCGAGTAGCAGCAGGACCATGCCGGGCGGGTGCCCCTGGACATGCAGCGGCCAAGCCGCATGGTCGGCCAGGAATCCGTCCAGAAATGTGCCGGGTGAGCCGGCGTCACTGATCGCGGCGAGGTAGTCGTAACGCCCTCCCAAGCTTCCGAGCAGCTCGGCCGGCCCGTCCACCAGGGCTAGGGCCACCGACCACACCAGCGCGCCGAGCAGCGAGCCGGCGAGCAACCAGCACCAGCGGATGTGGGAGACGTACGTCGTCCTCGTGGCGACGGCGACCACGGCGGCCGCGACGGCGGCGGCCATCGCTACACCACCGGGCCAGGGTGGCAACAGGCGCCACTGTCCGGCGAATGGGGGGGCGCCGATGCGCGACGACGTCTGGACGGCCAGGATGCCGGCGAGGGACACCACGGCGGCCAGTCCCAGCAAGGCCAGGGTCGCCGACCGGGCGGCATTGGTGCTGGGCGCGCCCGTGGTTGCGCCCGCCCCATCGCACCAAGGCCCAAGCGGCGCCCCCAGACGCGCGGCGCTGCGCGACCCGACGGGGGCCTGTGAGCGCTCGCCGATCGCAGTGTGCGTCATCGGCACGCCTCAGCTCCGCACCCGATTCCGCCCAGCCCGCCCAGGCCAGCCGCGTCGCCGACGCCGCAGATGCGGATCGACGCGTCGGGAGGACGTGCGGCGATCGTCATGTGTGGGTGGCATCCGTGTGGATCGTGAACGCGGTGATCGAACCGACACCGCTGCTCAGGACACACACGAAGTGGATCATTGGCGAACATCTACCTTCCCTGCCGACGCTGGATGTCGACGGCGCCGCGACCCTCCGGGCCGCCGCATCCCATCGGGTCATGGTCTCAGGAAGGCGCTTGTGTGTTCTGGCCCCGGGCGGATGCGTAAGGAACTGTTAAGCGGCTCGACGGCGAGGTCGTGCGGAGGCTGCGCAAGGTCGTGGGGCGCGGCCGCCCGCCACGTCTCGGTGAGCACGTGAGGACCCGGGGATGTCAGTTGGGGCCGGTAGCGGTGCTGGCTCCGGCTCTGGCCAGGAGCTGCTGGATGTGGGTGGGGTCGAAGAACTCGACGGGTGAGAGGGTTCCGGCGACGACGCTGACGAAGGCACTCATCGCGTCGGGCTGGCCGTCGATGGCACCGAGCAGCTGCTGGACCTCGACCGGGGGTGGCTCGAGGGTGGCGAGCTGGTTCGTGAACTCGTAGATCGGCAGTGCGTGGCTGTCGCGGGTCTGCTGGTAGGTGGCCATCGCGTCGTCGAAGCTGCGCTCACCCCGGAGGGTCTGGTCGAGGGCGGTGGCGCAGAGCTCGGCGTCGCGGAACGCGTCGCTGATGCCCTGGGCAGTGATCGGGTCCTTGGTGTAGCCAGCGTCGCCGACCAGCGCCCATCCGGGCCCGTAGGGCTTCCGGAAGAAGTTGGGGACCGAGCCCCCCGCGAATCGGGACTCGCGGGTGGCTCCGGCGACGCGCTTGGCGACGTCGGGAACGAGCTCGAGGGTCTTGAGGTAGTTGCCTTGGACGTCGGCCTTGTAGGCCGCCGCTTCGGCCTGGGGCCAGCCGAGGACGAGCAGGGTGAGGTCGTCGTTGGTCGGGAACATGCCCCAGCCCCGGTCAGGCCGAATGTAGGTCTGCATCCCGTCGACGGGCAGCCCGCTCCAGTACGCGTAGAAGCTGGTCTGACGCATGGGCATCTCGTTGTACCGGTCCGCCTCGACGGCCCGAGCGACCCGCGAGTTCCAGCCGTCGGCGCCCACGACCACCTGCGCGTTCTCGGTGAAGTTGGTGCCGGCTGGGTCGCGGCCCCGGATGCCGACGACGGTGCCGTGGTCGTCGAACAGGATCTCGTCGACTGAGAAACCCTCGCGGATTTCGGCGCCGGAGTCGCCGGCGGCGTCGACGAGGATCTTGTCAAGGACGGTCCGCCGGGGTGCGTAGGCGACGGTGGTCGAGGTGCCGTCCTGGGGCCGGGGGGTGCCGCAGATGGTGACGGGCCCGAAATCGAGCGAGTAGGTCTCGATCGGGGGACAGCCGGTGGCGACGACGTCGTCGAGGACCCCCCAGCGATCGAGGGCGGCGACGCCGGGGGCGTGAATCAGGTGGGTGGAGAGCGTGTCGCTTGGGAACGTGGCCCGGTCGACGACCAAGACGCGGTAGCCACGGCGAGCGAGCAGCATGGCGGTGGGTGCACCGGCGCAGCGTGCGCCGACAACGATCACGTCGTAGCGGGGGTGCGTGGGGCTCATCTGTCCTCCTGGTCGGTGGTGTCGTCACGATGACGCCGACCAGCCCGGGGCGGATCGGTGAGGTCCCCTATTCGCGTGCTGGTTCCGCGTGCGCGGCGCGTGCCGCGCGTGTCGCGTACGCGGCGGCCTCACCGCGGCTACGCAGGCCGAGCTTGGCCAGGATGTTGCCGACGTGGTGCTCGACGGTCTTGCGGCTGATGTAGAGCCGCTCGGCGATCTGGGGGTTGGACAGGCCGTGGCCGACCAGGTCGAGCACCTCGGCTTCGCGCTTGGTCAGCTGGCCGGTGGTCTTGGCTGGCGATCCAGTGCGAACGCCGAGCGACCGCAGCACGGCAGCCGCGGCGTCGGCCTGGCGGGCCGCCTGCAGCCGTTCGAAGGCGTCGAGCGCGGCGCGGGCCTCGGCGAGCGCGACGTCGGGTCGGTCGGTCACGAGGGCCTGGGAGAGCTCGAGCCGGGCCCGGGCCAGCTCCATCGGCACCTGGGCTCGGGCGAATCCGTCGAGCGCCTCCCGCAGGCACGCCTGGGTGTCCCCGTCACCGGTGGCAAGGCACACCCGCCCCTTGGCCAGCGCGGCGACGGCGCGCACGTACGGGCTCGAGGTGTTGGCGCGCTGTGCGAGCCGCCCCGCGGCGTCTTGCGCGGCGTCCAACGCGCCCGTTTCGAGGTGGACATCGACCAGCAGGGCGAGCAGCGGCACGGCGGCCGCGCCCGTAGGGTCGTGCTGCTCCAGGGCGCGTTCGAGGACGTCGCGTGCCAGCGATGGTTCGCCCTTGGCGAGGTGGATCCCGGCGAGCGGCCGGGCGGCGTCAGGATCCACGTCCAGGCCGGCGAGGAGTTGTTCGGCTTCCTCGTAGCGTCCCTGGCGTACCCGGAGGTCGGCGAGGCGGATCAGCGCGCCCTGGCGCAGCCAGGAGCGTTGCCCGAGTCCCCAGAGCTGGATCGCTTCCGTGAGCGCCGCATCGGCCTCTGTCCAGCGCCCCGCTGCCGTCAGGATCCCGCCGTAGTGGGTGCGACAAAACGCCGACACGGCCGGGAGGTTGCGTCGCCGGGCGATCGCTTCGCCGACACGGATCCACTGGTCGGCGCGTACGACATCGTGGGCGTACTCGCAGGCCGAGAAGAGCTGGCAGAAAATCTCTTCGACGACCTGGAAGTTGTCGACGTCGTTCCCGGCAACTGCGGCGAGCGCCTCGTCGAGGAGCAACATGCCCTCCTCGGTCCGGTCGCTGTGCACCAGGCTGGCGCCGAGGTAGGCGAGTGTCACGAATTCGAGGTCGACGTCGCTCACTCGCTGGGCGGCGGCTAGGGCTTCGCGGAATCTCTCCTCCTTGCGGGCCCGGTCCGCTTCGAACATGCCGAGGTTCAGCGCGACCCAACCCGCCTCGCGGGCGTCGCCGGCCTCTGCCACCAGTGACTGGGCTCGTGCAAGCCAGCCGTTCGAGACCGCCCAGTCCCCGACGATGGCGCCGTACATGTAGGCGAGGGTCCGCGCCACCCTGACCGCGCCAACCTGGTCGCCATCGTCACGATGCTCCGCGTAGGCCCGCTCCCATGTCTCGATTGCTCGAGGAAAGTCGAGCTCCAGGTACGCGACGCGGGCCAGGCCTTCCATCGCATCCCCCGAGGGCCCCTCGCCCAGGGCTCCCTCGAACGCCCGGCGCGCCCCCGAGGCGTCGCCGACACGCAGTGCCGCACGACCTTGTTCGATGAGGCTCGGGACCGACGTAGTCATCGCACGATCATCTTCGTCTCACAGGCGACGACAGCGGTAGCAGGAGCCTCGCGCGCGGATCGCCGCGCAGTCCGTTTGGGTCCGTGAGATCTGCGCGGCATGTCAGCGGTGCGCTACCGGATGGCTGCCCGATGGACGAGCTCGTTGCGGTGCAGGCGGTCGTGGCCGGCGCTGACCGCATATGGGAGTTGGCTGTGCCGGTTGCGGTCGATCAGCAGCATGCGCGCGGCGGCGTTCGCCCGCTCGGCGCCGCCGAACCGCTCGAGGACATAGATCGCGAGATCGAGGAAGGTTGTGGCGCCGCCACTGGTGATGACGTCACCGTGGTCGATCAGCAGCCGCTGCGTGGCCACGGTGACCCGCGGGTACCTCTGTGCGAGCTTGTCCGCGTACAACCAGTGGGTCGTGGCGGCGCGTCCGTCGAGCAAGCCTGCTTCGGCGAGCAGGAAGGTTCCGCTGCAGCTCGCTGCGATCGTGGCGCCCTCGGCATGCCATTTCGCCAGCCAAGGTGCCCACGCCTTGTTGAGGTCGAACGAGGCGTCGAGGTCGTCGTCGAGCCCGGGCACGACCACGACATCCATGGAGGCGACCTCGGCCGCCGCCAGATCTGGCCGGGCGGTGACGCGGTCGCGATACTCGACCGGCGCGCCGTCGAGACCGATCAGCTTGATGTCGAAGATCGTCCCCGTGGCCGGCCGGCCCCTGAGCACGCCGTACGCGCGATCGGCGCGACCGATCACGTCGAACAGGCCCAGCGTCGTGATCGACGAGCACTCGGACGGCGCGACCACCCCGATGGCGAACACCACCTCAGTAGACCACTCACCGTGCATTGTCGGAGGCTGGCGGATTCGGCCCTGAGGTTGTCCGATCTGACACGTCCCAGGTGCGCCGGAACGCCCTAGGTTGCCGGTGTGGAGTCAGGGGGTTGAGACATGAGCGCAACCGTTGTCTACAACGACGACTACGGCTCGGTGATCGACTGGGCCGACGACGACTTCGTCGAAATCCGCTGGTACGACACCACCACGGAGATGTCCGCGGAGCAGTTCAACGACTGGCTCGCGGCATTCGCAGGAGAGGTCGAGCACGCCGGCCGCTCCGGCGTGCTCGTCGACGCCACGCAGTTCCGAATGGACATGTCGGCGATGGACTTCGCCTACCGCGACGCCAACATCATCCCCCGCTACAACGCAGCCGGCGTCAAGAGGTTCGCGTTCCTGATGCCCGCAGGCATGCCCGCCGTCGGTGCACCACCGGCGCCCGAGGGCCCGGCTGCCTTTCCGACCGGCTACTTCGAAACTCGCCCCGCCGCGCTCGCCTGGCTCGCCGGCGCTTGACCACGGACATCGAGGTGATACGCGGTTTGGAGTAGGAGGGTCTCCCGGTCGCCACCTGATCCCGAGGGCGCGTCTGCGTGGGCGACCCATCTTCCAACACGTCGGCGACAAGCTAAGACCGGCCGGCTATCGGCCCGCGGAGGCGACCATGCGTGCCTGTCCCAGTCGAGCGAGGGCCGGCCTCGAGGTGTTCGAGGGCCGAACGCACCTCCGCGGTCCGTCGGGCGCCTAGCTCAGTCTCCCAGCGGCGCTCGATCGCGATGGAGGTCTCCTGGATGAGCTTCGTGAGCTCCCGGCCCTTGCTGGTCAGCCGCACCACGCGTGCTCGTCCATCCTCGGTGCCGGCGACTCGTTCTAGGTACCCACGGTGCTCCAAGCCATCGAGGAGGTGGTTCATCGCCTGCTTCGTCATCAGCGTGCGCTCGGCCAGCTCGGTCGGCCGTACGCCATCGGGGCCAGGGGTCTGGAAGACGTAGATGTGCGCCGGCGTGATGTCGTCGTAGCCCCGGGCGCGCAGCTCGTCGGTCAGTTCGGCGCGGATTGCTAGATGAAGGCGGCGGATGAGCGTCACAAGGTGGAACGAGTCCATTGACCGCGATCGTACAGTCGTTGTACGGTTCTTGTGGTACAGACACTTTACGAGGTTCGGGAGTGCCCATGTTCGATACGGAAGCGTTCGTGGCAACGTGTCGCAGTGCTGTCAGCGAGGGCGAGCCGCGGCTGGCAGTCAAGGACGTCCTGGCAGCCGCGATGGCCGACGCAGCGTCGGTCGCACGGGTGCTCCCGCCTAACCGTGCCGAGATCGTGCGCCTACACGCGTCTGCCGAGCTGACCATCCTGAAGGTGGTGTGGGCCCCAGGTATGAGCTTCGGCCCTCACGACCACCGCATGTGGGCGGCGATCGGCATCTACAGCGGCGGTGAGGACAATTCGTTCTACCGGCGAATGGACAACACGCTCACGGCCTCTGGCGGCAAGTCGCTCCGCACGGGCGACGTGGCCCTGCTGGGAGATGACACCATCCACGCGGTAACCAACCCGACGACCGACTTTGCCGGTGCCCTCCACATCTATGGCGGCGACCTATTCAGCACACCGAGGAGCGAATGGCGCGGCCAGCCATATCGGGAGACACCCTACGACGTAGATCACGTGCTGCGGTCCTTCGAGGAAGCCAATGGAGCAACCGGGAGGTCGTAAGAGATCTGTCTGGATGACCGCCAACGGGCCACGGACCGCATCTACCCCCGGGGGGCCGTCCGGTACCTGTTGCCGTCTGGACCGACCGCGCGCACCGACGCGCCGTACGGCGCCTAGCTCCAGGCGCGCCCCGCGCGACGGTCTGGCCCAGATGATCTGTGCTGGTGTTTTGGCGCGCTCCGCCCGTTCGCCAAGTGCGCGAGATCGGCAGATCTGGCGTGTCGTGCATTGGGCCGCGATTGCGTGGTTACGGTCGTGACTTGCGCAATTGTCCGTACGTATCGGTCGGCTTGGTCAACCCTCTACGGCGTAGAGGCGCCATGCTTGGGGAACGCCCTTGAGGTCATGTTCGCCGCGATCGACGAAGTCGATGCCGGACCCGGCGGTGAGATCGACGACTGTTCGTGAGACCAGGACCTGGCGTGGTTCTGCGCGTGAGGCGACTCGGGCGGCGATGTTGACGGCGATGCCGGCCACGTCGCCGCCTCGTTGTTCGATCTCACCCGTGTGGATGCCAGCTCGGATGTCGATGCCGAGTGGACGGACGGCGTCTCGGATGGCACATGCGCACCGCACGGCACGTCCCGGTCCAGAAGAGGGTGACAAACCCGTCGCCGGTGGTATTGACGACACTTCCCCGAAACCGCTCTACCTGGCGCCGCACGACCTCGTCATGCCTGTCAAGCAGTCGTCGCCAGCGCTGATCCCCAAGCTCGGCGGCGGTGTCTGTTGACCCCACGATGTCGGTGAAGAGCACGTTGGCAAGTAGTCGGTCAGGGACCGATCCCGCCGCCGCGCCGGTGAGGCACTTCTCGATCTCATCAGCGAGGCCGTCCAGATCGCCGACCCAGTACAGGTGGTCGTCCCCTGACAGGACGACGTGGCTTGCGTTCGCGATGTGTTCAGCCAAGAAGACGCTCTGCTGGGGCAGGATGTAGGGGTTCCCGGCATGGGCGATCACGAGCGTTGGCGCGGAGATCGTGGGAAGCACCGACGTCAAGTCGGAATCACACACGAGGCGTTGGATGGCTACGGCGGCGCCCGGACTCACGGAGAGGCGCTCAGCGCGTGCTAGCCGACGACGAAACGTGGGATTGTCGGCTTGGCTAGGGGCGACGAGCCGCGTGAAGTCGCCCGTCCCCCAGCCCTTCTCCAACCAGTCCAAGAACGAGTCGATCGTCTCCGGAGGAACCGCCCACGGCTGGTCATCGGACTGGCGAAGTCGGGCGTACGCGTCGACAAGCACCAATGCTCGGGTCCGCTCTGGGTAGCTCGCGGCGAACAACAGGCTCACTAGTCCACCGTCGCCGTGACCTATAATCGCCGCGTCGGGCCATTGCGCTGCGTCAATCACTGCCCGTAGGTCGTCCATCCACTCTTCTAGCGTGGGCAGCGCGTTGAGCGCGACCGGATCGGATAGTCCTGTGCCCCGTTGGTCGAAGACCAGCACTCGACAGAATGAGCCGAGACGGTCATAGAACTGAGCGACCCCAGGTTCTTCCCACGCTGCCTCAACGTTGTTCCACCACCACGGCACGAATATCGCGTTGACAGGGCCATCGCCGAACAACTGGTAGGCGATATGGACGCCGCCGGTCCTCGCGTAGCGCGTGTCCGGCGTGGCGTTCATCGCCGCACATTCTCCCCCACTACCTCTTCCGACGCACTACGGACCAACCGAACCCAGATCCGGTGGCGCCACGCAGACCCGGTGACGCCCGCGGCCACGAACACCCACCTACGAATCAGGCCCGCCTTCGTCGTGACGTAGGAGAGCCGCAGGTCGCGACGGACGAAATGTGGGCGGCGACGTGGCGCCCCGCCGATCGGCAGTTACGCGTGCTTCCAGAGCAACGTCGAGAAGTGTTTCTCCGACGCGTCCAAGGTCCGTCCTCATACGGGCGTGCCGTTTGCGAAAGCGCACTGAAGCCGACGAAAATCTCTTCGATGCGGTACAGCTTCTTCGAGCGTGCCGTCGGTACGCCCAAATGAGCGCGACCGGCCGTGCAAACCGCCCCCCGCGCTTCCTACGTTGGGCGAACGCGAGGCTGATGCGGGGGCTTGAACGCGGGCGGGCCCCGGCGTTCATGCGACTTCTCACCGTGCGGGGGCGGGTGACCGGAGAACCGCACGCGACACCGGTGGTGCCAGTGATTCGTGACGGCAACGTGTGGGTCGTGTCGCCGTACGGAGAGGTCGCTTGGGTCCGCAACGTCCGACGAGCTGCACAGCTCGAATTGCGGCGGGGCGAGGAGCGCATCTTGTACGAGGCGCGGGAGCTCGGAGCACGCGAAGCAACGCCGGTGTTGCGTGCGTACCTCACGATGCCCACCCATTGGGTCGTGCGCCGCCACTTCGATGTCACGAAGCGTTCGTCCGACGACGCGATCGCAGCCGAAGCCGACCAGCACCCAGTCTTTGCGCTCACACCGGTCTCGTGAGGTTCAGCATTGTCTCGAACCAACGCCAATGGCAGCCACGCGCACCGATTGCCCGAACCGCGCTCCTGTCGCCTGTCGCATCGTCAGCACAGAACGACGTGCGCGAGATCGGCAGCTATGGGTCACCTGGGATCGACCGCTCGACCCCTTCAGCTTCGCGCGCCGAAGCGTCCGAACTCAGGAGTCGATCACAGGTACGAGCAACTGGGCTCGATGCTCGGGACCCCAATGCAGCGTGCATCGGCCGCGTGCGCTCGGCTGATACCACGCCGGGAACCCGCCGAACAACGGGTTGCGCGGCGCGAGCCAGCGGCCGGCGACTACGAGTCGTAGCTGTTCACCGGCGCGAAAGAGCGTCGCCGACGGTCCGAGCGCGATGTCGACCTGCACGATCACGTCCGGCGCGAGTGGTTGCGGATCGGCAAGGGTCGGGACCGGCTCGAATGGTCGCGACTGCGCGTCGTCGAGCGCACGCAGCGATGCCTTCTGCCATCCGCTCGTGACCCGATCGCGTCCGTAGCCGTACGAACCTTCGAACGGGACATATGACCGGCCGCGCCACTTCTCGACGCCGGCGAACAGGCTTACGTCGTCGGTGTTCTGGACCGAGACGAACAGTCGCAGGCTCATCGGTCCTGCGAGCTCGGTGTCGGACCGTACGGTCCACCCGATGCGCACGCCGCGCGACCGCGTGCCAAACGTGATCGCGCCACTGCTTGTCGGCGCGTCGCGCGCCAAGCCCTTGTTGGTGAAATACAGCGGCGTCCACGCCGTGCGTGCGAGCGGCCATTCCTGCTCCTCGCGCGTCTCAGCGATCTGAACGCGAGACTCGCGGACTTCGAGACGTACTGGTGGCGGAGGAGGCACGTCGTCGCCCTTGAGGTAGCGATCGAAGAATGCCAGCTGCACGCGCTTGGCCTCGTCTGAGTAGAACGTTGACCATTTGCCGCCGCGGTGCGTGTAGAGGAACTTGTCGCTCGAGCTGATTTGTTCGAACCCGCGGAACGAGCCGCGCGTATGGAGGTTGTTGTCGGAGAAGCTCCCGCACACGAGCGTTGGCACCTCGATGCGCTCGAGGTCGGGAACAAGCGCTAGATAGAACGCGTCGCGTGTCGGCCGCCGTTTCTGTTCGGCGCGGATGGAGTACCGCTGGCGCACGCCGTGCAGCCCCGCGCTCCAGATGCGCGTGAAACCGTCTTCGCGGATCCCACCTGGCCGCAACAGGTCACGGTACGCGTCGGTGAAACCCTCCCACGGACAGATCGCCCCCAGGCTCGGCGGTCGCAGCGCTGCCGCCTTCCACTGCGAGACCGCGAGATACGACACGCCGATCATCCCGACACCGCTGCACCACGGCCGCGCGCCGGCCCACTCGATCAGGTCGTGCACATCTTCGCCCTCGCCATCCGACAGCAGCGCACTCGTGCCCTCCGACGTGCCGGCGCCGCGCAGATCGCAATTCACCACCGCGTATCCCTGCGCAACCCACCACGCAGGATCGGGCGCCTCCCAGGTCGTGAGAGTCGAGAACCGGAACTTCCCCGTCTGGCGCAAGACCGAGAACTGAAACGAGATCTTGTAGCCACGGCGTCGTTTGACGGGCACGCGGTCCTTGCCGTACGGGTGCGCGCACAGCAGCGTCGGGAACCGGCCCGCCCCGGACGGTCGGTAGACGTCGACGCGAAGGATCGTCCCGTCGCGGATCGATACCGCGACGTCGTGCTCGATCACGAGATCCGCCGGTGGCTCGTACACGTCAATAGGCGGCCTTACGAACGCGCGCACGCGGATCGGGACATACGACAACGCCCCCGGACGCCGCCACGGCCGATCGAGCCCCGGAGCGTCGTGATCACGCACGAGACCGAGTTGCCGCACCTGTTTGCATCGCACACGAGCCACTCGCACAGATTGCCCGGACCGCGCTCAGACTGCCACCGAGGTCGGCAGTACAGAACGCCGTGGCGCGAGATCGGCAGTTCGGTGTGCCTCGCACTTCAGGCTTCTCAGGAGACTCACGTCGGTCACCGCGGCAACCACCGAGACCGTCATCGAGCTGAAGTCGATGAAGGCGTTGCTGATGTCTGAGCGGCTCCGGACGACTACGTCGCGGACGTCCACGATGTTGACCACACTCGCTCCCCGGTGTCGCCGTGGCTGGACTCAGTGGCACTCAGGGGTTGGTGCCGAGCTCAGTCGTACTACCGCCCCGGGGCCGGAGCGGCTGCCGTCAGCTCCGCTGCCTCCGCCTCGATTCCGTCGGCGATCGTCTGCACGTGCTCGACGATCCCGGGGTCGGCGCAGATCCCGAACGACAGGGTGTCGCCGAGTGAGACCACGGCCACCCGTACCGCATGCCGCTCGCCGATCTCGGCCAGCCCGTACAGCGCTTCGACCGGAGCGGTCAGCAACGTCACCGGGAGCCGAGGCCCGGGCACGTTGGACACGTTGACCGCGAAGCTGCGCGGGCTCCGCTCGATCCGTACGCACAGCTGCTCCAGCGAGGGCGAGATGTCGCCCAGGTGTCGCAGTAGCGTGTCCATCCGCTGGGCGTCGTCGTCGGCCTTGCGTACCGAGGTCGCTGCCTGTGTCTCGCGCAGGCGGGTCACCGGGTCCGGCTCGTTCAGCGGCAGGCTGACCGTGAAGAAGGAGTCCCGGTTTGCGGCGTCGTCGCCCTCGTGGTGCAGGCTCACCGGCACCATCACCCGGACGACGCCGAGGTGGCCGTGGTGTTCCAGCACCCAGCGCCGAAGACCTCCGGCCACGCTGGTGAGGACGGCGTCGTTGAGGGTTGCCCCGCACAGGTCCTTGGCCGCGCGGTGGAGCCGCGCCAGCCCGGTCGAGGCGAACGCGACCTCCCGGCGGGTCCCGATGCGCCCGTCGAACGGCGAGGAGTCATGGGCTCTGGCGAACTCCCGGGTAAGGAAGCCGACCAGGTGTCCGCGGCGCCGTACATCGTCATCGGCATGTGACGTCGCATGGTGGTGCGCCGGTCCGGAGGCCTTCTGCCCGGCCGACGCGTCCCAGAGCAGGTCTTGGGCATACCGCATCAACATGGTGCCGTCTGCCAGCGCGTGGTGGACGCGCCAGACGAGTGCGGCTCCTCCGCCACGTACCGGGATGAGGTCGAGGCGCCACAGTGGCCGTGACCGGTCCAGCCGTTCGGCGAAGAGGGCGGCGACGACCGAGCTCACGGCCACAGGGTCCGTCGGCGCCCCGGGCGCCTCGGCGACGTGGGCGGTGACGTCGAACCGGTCGTCGGGGACCCACGCCGGGCCGTCGGCGGTGTCCGCCAGCCGGCGGGTCAGGGCCGGCGTCGACGGGAGACGCTCGGCAACCCTCGCGCGCAAGGCATCCAGGCCCGGGGCCCCCGGCCCGACGCGGATCACCTTGCAGGTGTGGCCGACGACGGTGGCGCTCTCCAGAGCGAGGATCGCCTGGTCCTCCGGCGTCAGTGGAAATGCCTCCACGCCGACATCAGTCCCCGACGAGATTCGCGACGGGAGGCCAAGTCCCATCCGACGGCATGTCGAGAGGGTCGGCAAGAACCTCCCGCCAAGGTGGCGGGCTGAACGGCTCACCCCAGTAATCGGTCACCTTCACCGCTTGTCCGTCTCGAAGCTCGGCGACGGTGACGTTGCGATACACGCGCCCATCGCCGTAGTCCGTGCTCCACTCGACCACCACCATGTCGCCACAGACGTGTCTCCGGCCGACGCCGAGCCGCAACCCGACGAAGTGGGACTCCACCTCGGCGATTCGCTCGCGCCCGCGAATCGCTTCACCGCTTTGGGGCCATTGCCGCACCGCATCTTCAGCAAGCGGGACCCCTAGCACGCGTGCCAGGCGAGTCTCGTGAGCAGCTTCCGCCATCGTGTCGACCTCCGCTCCTTGACCACTTACAGCACCGCGCCCGATCGCGACGCATATTGCCCGGATGGTTGTCTGAGCGCACGGAGCTGCGGGTCGCCGTAGCTTCGGGGAGCTCGGCGGGCGGTCTCAAGAATGCCCTGCCCACCGGTCACTGGTTGGCTTCAGAGCGAACTGGCCGCCTGTCGGGTTCTCGCTGCGGCGTGGCTCGAAACAGGCGCGAGCAATCGACCCTCATCAGGAGTGCCCGCCGTGGCATCACCACTGGCTGAGCCACGAGGAGGGCTTCGTGTTCATCATCGGGATCGACCCCCACAAGGGGTCCCACACCGCGGCCGTGCTTGACCGCACCGAAACCGTGATCGGGGAGCTGCGCGTCTGTGCGGACCGACGGCAACGAGACCAGCTGCTCCGCTTCGCCGCCAGCTTCACGCCCCGCACGTGGGCCATCGAGTCAGCCTCCGGGCTGGGCGCGTTGCTGGCACAACAGCTGGTCGCCGCGGGTGAGACCGTGCTCGATGTGCCACCGACCCTGTCGGCTCGCGTGCGCCTGCTCGATTCCGGCTGTACCGACAAGACCGACCCGCACGACGCCAGGGCCGCCGCGATCGTGGCGCTACGTCACAGCCGGCTGCGTCAGGTCAGCGCGGTGGATCACACCGCAGTGCTGCGGCTGCTGGCGGACCGGCACCACGACCTCACCGGGCTGCGCACCCAGGCGATCTGCCGGCTCCACGCCCTGCTCTGCGGCTTGACGCCAGGTGGCGCCGGCCGCCTGTTGTCGGCCTCCCAGGCCGGGCGGATCCTACGCGGCGTCCGTCCGTTGGAGCCCGTCGAGTACGAACGCAAACGGATGGCGCTCGAGCTCCTCGGCGATGTACGCCGGTTCGACAACCAGCTGATCGCCACCAACCAACGCATCGTCGAGGCCGTCCTCGCGTCGGGCACCACGGTGACCGACATCCACGGCGTCGGCCCGCTCGGCGCCGCGATCATCTTGGGTCACACCGGAGACATCGGCCGGTTCCCCACCAGCGGCCACTTCGCCCGCTACACCGGCACCGCCCCCATCGCCGCGTCCAGCGGACCCAAGCAACGCCACCGGCTCAACCCCCGGGGCAACCGGCAACTGAACCGGGCGCTGCACGTCGCCGCCGTGACCCAGATCCGCAACGACACGCCCGGCCGTGGCTACTACCAGCGCAAGCTCGACGAGGGCAAGAGCACCAAGGAAGCGCTGCGGACCCTCAAACGCCAGATCGCCAAGACCGTCTACCGGCATCTGGTCGCTGACGCTCACCACTGAGCTCTAAAGAGCCCGGGAGGGCAGGAGGGACGACTCGTAGTCCAGCGTGACCGGCCTTGCACCCTGAAGCCGGCTCTTCGGATAAGCCACTCCCGGACCCGACAACGACGCTACGCCCCCCACCGGCGGGCTGCTTCAACGCGCCCTCCAACACCCCCTTGACACAAACAGGCTTCGTTGTGAGCGCACGCCGCCTTGCCGGATGTCCGGCACAGAACGCCGGCACGCCTATCGGCGGATCTGGGCGGGT
>Ga0081455_10003493_pt1 | contig 18053 bp, 9 predicted proteins | sample TabmetS3T2R1_FD_70207 | JGI IMG/M metagenome (GOLD analysis project Ga0081455, IMG submission 70207) | Tabebuia heterophylla rhizosphere microbial communities from the University of Puerto Rico - S3T2R1 | ecosystem: Host-associated > Plants > Roots > Rhizosphere ...
GGACCGAGCGCCGAAGCTGGTGAAGGACGCCGAGGGTGGCGACGCCTGGCTCACCGCGGTCGGCGGCGACCCCGACAGGATCGAGCCGGGCCGCGGGGCCTGCATGATGATTTATGCGCCGATAACCGCCGAGATCACCGGTGACTGGCACGGGACCGCGATCGACTGGCAGCACACGTACGGCAATAGCTGTGAGATGAAACGGGCATTGGGCGTGTTGTTCGCTTTCTAGACGCCAGTGCGGTGCCGAGCGCATCGGCGCGGGGCCGATACGCTGCCCTTGTGGAAACCGGAACGACGCGAACTGCCCGGCCGCTCGTCAGCGCTCGCACCGCCGCCGTCTGGGCGGTGCTCCGGCGGGAACTCGACCGGCACGCCGGGCGCGAACTCACGGTGGTCGACGTCGGCGGCCCAGCGGTAGCGGTGGGCGACGCACTCACCACCACCGCCCCGGACGGCGCGGTCTTCACCACCGCGGCCGGTGGCACCACCGGCGTAGGCTGCGGCACCGCCGACCTCACGGCAACGATCTCCACCAACCCAGCCGCCCCCGGCACCGCAACCGGCGCGCTCCGCGTCCTGTCCTTCACCGACTGCGGCTCCAACATCCGAGGCTGCGGCAGCCCCGTGCTCACCTTCCAGAGCCTCCCGTACGCCGTCAGCATCGGCAGCAACGGCACCGTCACGATCACCGCCCGCCCGGACGAACCCCTCCGCCTGATCGCCGGCTGCCGCACCCCCCTCGGCCCGGTCACCTGCGTCTACCAACCCGGCGCCGCCGGCTACACCGCAACCCTCGCCAACACCGACAAGTCCCTGGTCTTCACCAACGTCCAGTTCACCAAGAACTCAGGCCCGGCGGTCTGCCCCACCCAACTCTTCCTCACCGCCACCTACGCCCAACTCCAGGACGCCAACCAAACCGTCTTCCTCAACTAAGCCGCCCCGGCACGTTATTGAGCCGGTCGGGTGATCTTTGTTCCCGGCTGTGCTGGTTCCGCCCTGGCGGGAGTTATGTTTCCGCCGTTTGTGCCGCTGCCCAGCGTCTTCGCCGGGCAGTCCGACGGGCGCAGGAGGGGCGTGGGTCGGTGGGGCGGTTATGTCGTGCTGTGCTCGTGGGGCTGGTCGGGCTCGCCGGGCTGGGTGTGGCGCCGGTACGGTGGCCCACCGCAGCCGGAGCGGAGCCCACAACGCCGGCGAAAGTGACCGATGCGGCAACAGCTTCGGCCGCGGCGCGGGCGTCGGGCGTACGGGTGGAGGTGCCTGACCAGGGGTCGGAGACCAGGCGGGTGTTCGCCAATCCGGACTCCACCTTCACCGACGTGATCACGGCCGCGCCGGCGCGGGTGCGGGCCCCGAACGGATGGGTGCCGGTCGACACCTCGCTGCGGATCGGCGCCGACGGCCTGGTCCGCCCCGGGGCCACCGTGGTCGACATCGCCTTCTCTGCCGGGGGATCCGGCCCACTGGTCCGGCTGTCCGACGAAGGCCGGTCGCTGTCGCTGGGATGGCCGACCGCGCTGCCGGCGCCGGTGTTGAGCGGTGACACCGCGACGTACGCCGAGGTGCTGCCCGGCGTGGACCTGAAGGTACGCGCCCAGGCCGACCGCTTCTCCGAGGTGCTGGTGGTCAAATCGGCTGCGGCGGCAGCGAATCCGGCCCTCGCCAGCGTGCGGTTATCGGTCTCCACCACCGGGATGTCGGTCCAGGCGGACGGCGCCGGCGGGCTGACCGTGCTCGACAGCGCTGGCGCCAAGGTGTTTTCGGCGCTGCCACCGTCCATGTGGGACTCGACCATGCCGGCGGCGGCCCCGAACGCGCTGGACCCGGCCGACCCCGGCATGGTGTCCACCGACCACGGGCCAGGATACGGTGCCCGCCGGGCGACGATGCCGGTCACGGTGACGCCGAACTCGCTCACTATCAGTCCCGATAGGACGGTCCTGACCGGCTCCGGCACGGCGTACCCGGTATTCGTCGATCCGGCATTCGGCCGGTACGCGCGGACTGCCTGGACCGAGGTCGACCAGCAGCACCCGACCTGGACCGGCGCGATCGTGGAGGGCGACCTGGCCGCGGCCGGCTACCAGAACTTCGAGCCGCCGCTGACGATCCGTACGTTCTTCCACTACAACCTGAGCGCGACGGTGTGGGGTTTCCACATCCTGGACGCCAAGCTGAAGGCGCACCTGGTCTGGTCCGCCTCGCACGACCCGAGTTGCCACTACTCGACGCCGATCCAGTCATGGGTGACCGGCGCGTTCACCGCCAGTACGAACTGGAACAACCAGCCGGCGTGGTCGACGCACCTGGGCGACATGAACATCATCGGCGGCAACCCGGCAAATCCCGGCTGCCCGGCGACCGACGTGGAGTTCAACGTGACCACCGGGGTGGCGGCCGCCGCGCGGGACCGCAAGGGCATCAACATCGGGATCAAGGCGTCCAACGAGTCGGATCCGGTGGCCTGGCGGAAGTTCTCCAACAACCCCGAGCTGGACATCACCTACAACCACCCGCCGAACACCCCGGCGGCGACGGCGATGCGTACGGTCAACCCGAACGCCTCGTGCGTGAACACCTCGGTCGCCTCACCCGCACACCTGAACGTGACCGCGCACAACGGCGTCACCTTCCGGCTCGACGCGGCCACCGACAAGGACCCGAACGAGCAGTTGACCGTACGGTTCGAGTTGTGGCGGTACGGCGGCAGCGGGGCGCTCGCCTCGACCGGCCCGGATGTGGCCCACAAGCAGAACTCCGGCACCGCATTCACCTGGTCGGTCGCCAACAACAGCACGAACTTTCCCAATCCCACGTTCACGTACGCGTGGAAAGCGCTGGTGTACGACGTGCACCCGACCACCGGCGCGCTGATGGACCACGCCGCCGCCTGGTCGCCGCTGTGCTACTTCGTGCTGGACACCGCGGCCCCGGACGAGCCGACGATCAGCTCGACGGACTTCCCCAGCGCCGACTACGGCAAGCACGCCGGTCAGCAGGGCGCCATCACCATCACGCCGCCCGCGGGTATCACCGACCTCGCCGGCTTCCAGACCGCCGTGGACCAGGCGGCGCCGACGTTCCACAGCGCGACCGGCGCGCTGACGTTGCCGGTCACGGTCGCGACGTCCGGCCCGCACCAGCTGTCGGTGAAGACCCAGGACTCCGCGGGGAACCTGTCCACGGCCGCGGTGTACGGCTTCTACGCGGGTTCGCCGATCGACGCCGCGGCGACCTGGCGGCTCAACGAAGGGGCCGGGTCCACAGTGGACTCGCTGGATGAGTCCGGCAGCGGCCAGGCAATGCCGCAGGGCACCCTGAACTCGGGCGTCACCTGGTCCACCGACTCCCGGTTCGGCGCGGTGCCGCAGTTCGACGGCACCGCTGGCGCGATCAGCACGACCCTCACCAGCCTGCACACGAACGCCGGCTTCTCCATCACCGCCTGGGTGAAGCTGACCGACAAGACCAAGCGGTACGTGATCGCCAGCGAGGACGGCAACTCCGCCAGCGGCTTCGCCCTCGAATACGCCCCGGCGCCGACCGACAAGTGGCGGTTCGTGATGACCAGCGCGGACGCCAACACCAACACGGTGCTCGCGGCCGCATCGGTCACCGCACCCGCGGTCGGCGTGTGGACCCACCTGGCCGGGGTGTTCAACGCCAGCACCCACACCATGACGCTGTTCGTCAACGGCGGCCTGCACCACAACCAGGTGAACAACGCGCCCTGGGACGCCGCCGGCCACCCGGTCGTCCTCGGCCGCGGCAGGAACGCCGGGACGGCAACGGGATTCCTGGCCGGACAGTTGAGCGAGGTCCGGGTGTACGCCCGGGCCCTGTCGTACGACTCCGGCCTGGGCGCCGGCGAGGTCAGCGACATCGTCAACCATTCCAACGCCGAAAACCCCACCGCCCTATGGCATCTGGATGGCAACGGCGCCGACCTGGTCGGCGGTCACCTGCTGACCCCGGCCAGCGGCACCTCGTACGTCCCCGGCCACGCCGGCAGCGCCCTGCGCCTGGACGGAACCGACCAGGGCTACGCCACCACCACCGCGGCGGTCATCACGACCGACCGCTCGTTCACCTTCTCCACCTGGGTCAACCTCGACAACGCCGACGACGGCTACACAGTGCTCAGCCAGGACGCCGAGACCGGCTCCGGGGTGAGCCTGCGCTTCGACGCCGACCTGGACAAGTGGGTCTTCAGCATGACCGGGCTCACCACTGACGGCACGCCCGCCGAGCAGTCTGTCGGCGTGCCGGCGCATCACCGCGCAGGCGTGTGGGTGCACTTGACGGCCGTGTACGACTCGTTCTCGCACCTGCTGTGGATGTACACCTCGGATCCTTCGCCGGGCGGTTTCGGGGTGGAGTCCGCGCATGTCCAGCTGGGCGTACCTGCGATCAGCACCGGGGCCTTTCAGGCGGGCCGGGAGTTGTTCCTGGACCCGGACACCCAGGCGGCCAGCTACGTCGGCGTTCTGCCGGGTTCGGTCGATGAGGTCGGGACCTGGTTGGGGACGATTCCCGCCGGCCGCATCAGCTAGTCCACAGCTCTGTACCGCTCGGACTCCTTGGAGGAGCAGCATGCGCACGGGCCTCGTACGGGGATCACGCCTCTGGTTCCACGGGTCGCGCAGGCGTGGTGTTGCCACCGTGGTCGCCGCGTCACTCGCGACCGCGCTGGCCGGCGCGGCACCTGTGGCGGCGGCGCCGCGAGCCGTTGGCCCGCACGCCCTGCCGGCGTACCGCGATACGGTCGTCCCGGTCCACGACGTCGCATCCCGGCCCGCGCCGCGACTGCGGGTAGACCAGGGCGCGTTGCGCGGGACGATGCCCGCCACGTGGCCAGCGGCGGGTGGCGCTGAGGTCGCGCCGGTCGCCGGGAAGCGCAGGGCCGGCGCGCTTCCGGTGTGGATCGGGTTGCCGGCGAAACCCGCGAAGGCGACCGGTGCTGTCCGCGCTGAGGTCCTGGACCGGGCGACGACCGAGCGTGCGGGCGTACGCGGTCTGCTGCTGCGCCTGACGCCCTCGACGGCCGGCCGGGTGGGCCTCGACATCGACTACTCGGCCTTCCGGAACGCCTACGGCGCAGACTGGTCCGCGCGGTTGGCCATGTGGGTGCTGCCGACCTGCGCGCTGTCCACACCCACGAAGGCGGAGTGTGCGGGCAGGTACGTGCCGGCCGGCAACAACACGCGGATCGGGCGCCTGAGCGCGGATGTCGATGTGCCGGCGTTGGGTGGCCTGGTGGCCGTGAACGCGATCACCGCGGGCAGTACGGGCGACTTCACCGCGACGACGCTGTCACCGTCGGCGTCCTGGCAGGTGTCCACGCAGAGCGGCGACTTCTCCTGGTCGTACCCGCTGCGTACGCCGCCCGCTCCTGGTGCTCTCGCGCCGGAGCTGGGCCTGAGCTACAGCTCGGGCAGCGCCGATGGGCAGACGGCGGCGACGAACAACCAGCCGGGCTGGACCGGACAGGGGTTTTCGCTGTGGCCGGGGTACGTCGAACGCCAGTACAAGTCGTGCGCGCTGGACGGCAACACCAGCAGCGGCGACCTGTGCTGGGGGAACGACAACGCCACGATGATGCTGGGCGGCCGCTCGACGCAGCTGATCCGCGACCCGTCCTGGTCCGCCACGAACCAGCTGTGGCGGCCGGTGAACGACGACGGCTCCCGCATCCTGCACAAGACCGGCGCGGTCAACGGCGATGACGACGGGGAGTACTGGGCGGTCACCACGCCGGACGGTACGAGCTACTTCTTCGGGCGCAGCAGGCTGGACGGCTGGGTCACCAACGACCCGGTGACCAACTCGACCTGGACCGTGCCGGTGTTCGGCGACGACGCCAACGAACCCTGCCACGCCGCCACTTTCGCGGCATCGCACTGCGTTCAGGCGTGGCGGTGGAACCTCGACTACATCGTGGACCCGCACCACAACACCGTCAGCTACTTCTACAAGAGCGAGTCCAACACCTACAACATGACCGGCGTAACCGCGGCGACGAGCTACGTACGCGGCGGAACCCTCGACAAGATCGTGTACGGGACGCGGTCGGACTCCCACGACACCAACTTCCTCAACGCCCCGGCCGTGGTGAACTTCGGCGTCGCGGACCGCTGCAACGCCGGCACCTGCACGCTGGCCGCGAACCAAGGGGCGAACTGGCCGGACACGCCGGTCGACCAGTTCTGCTCGACCACCTGCAGTAACCACCCCTCGCCCTCGTTCTGGACGCAGAAGAAGCTGACCAGCATCACCACGACGGTCCGTACCAGCAGCGGAACGTACACGCCGGTCGACACCTGGGACCTGCACTACACCTTCCCGGCCACGCAGGACGTGACCTCACCGTCGCTGTGGCTGCACGACATCGTCCATACCGGCAAGGCGAACGGCGGCTCGATCGCGCTGCCGCCGGTGCGGTTCGACGGCGCGGCGATGAACAACAGGGTCGACGGCACCGACACCCTGCCGCCGCTGAACAAGCTGCGGATCACCGCGATCCACAACGAGACCGGCGGCACGATCCAGGTCAACTACTACCCGGCCCAATGCGTTGCGGGGCAGCCGAAACCCGCGCAGGACGCGAACACCGGCCGCTGCTACCCGGTCTACTGGGTGCCGAAGACCGCGGCGCCGCTGACCGACTGGTTCCACAAGTACGTCGTGCAGAGCGTGCTGCAACTGGACGGTGTCGGCGGCAACAAGACCGCGCAGACCGACTACAACTACGTCGGCGGTGGCGCCTGGCACTACCCGGACAACGACGAGCTGTCCGATCCGGTCCACCGCACCTGGTCGCAGTGGCGCGGCTACGCGCAGGTCGAGGTGCGCAGCGGCAATCCCGCCGACCAGAACGACAACAAGCAGACGTACGCGGTCCACCGCTACTACCGGGGCATGGACGGCGACCGCACGCTGTCCGGCGGCACCCAGCCAGCAACGGTCACCGACTCCGACGGCACCGTCCACACCGACACCGCCAACCTCGACGGGTTCGAGTTGGAGGTGCGCACCTTCAACGGCCCGACCGGCGGCGAGGTGAGCCGGACCATCAACACACCGGCCCGGGTCGAAACGGCCTCGCACAGCACCGACCAGACCCGTACGGTCAATGCCGCCATGGTGCACACCGGCAGCACCGTCACCCGCACCGCGCTGGCCGCCGGCGGTTTCCGGACCACCCGGACCGACTACACCTACGACGGTTTCGGCAACCTGCTCACCGCCGACGACCAGGGCGACACCAGCTCACCGGACGACAACCGCTGCACCACAAAGGAATACGCCGCCAACACGGGTTCCTGGCTGGTGTCGTACGCCAAGCGGGTCAGCACCGTCGGTGTCCGCTGCGGCTTCGCGGTCACCTACCCGGACGACGCGATCAGCGACGTACGCACGAGTTTCGACGGGCAGGCGTACGGCACCGCGCCGACCGCGGGCGATGCCACCAAACTCGAGCAGGCAGCTTCCTACAGCGGCAGCACTCCGGCCTACATCAAACTGGCGGACACCACCTACGACGCCTACGGCCGTGTCACCTCCGTCTCCGACGCGCTCAACAGGGTCACCGGCACATCGTTCACGCCAGTGACCGGTGGACCGGTCACCTCGACGTCCAGCACATCCCCTGCCCCACAGAGCTTCGTGACCACCACAACGCTGGATCCGGCATGGGGTCTGCCACTGATCACCACTGACCCCAACAGCGACAAGACCGAACGTGCCTACGACGCCCTCGGCCGGCTGGTCTCGGTGTGGCTACCGACCAATCCGCGTCCCAACCACCCTGATCCGAACTTCACCTTCGCGTACACCATCAGCCAGACCGGCGCGAGCTCGGTCACCAGCCGGCGCCTCGACTCCATCGCCGCCACCGTGCTGGCCGGCGTCTCCATGTACGACGGTTTCCTGCGCCAGCGACAGACCCAGGTCCCGTCACTGTCCGGGCAGGGCGGCCGGGTCGTCTCGAACACCTTCTACAACTCGCGCGGCCAGGTGCGACAGGAGGACGCTGGGTTCGTCACGACCGGCGACCCCACCGGCACCCTCGTCACCGCGATCAACGACAACCAGGTGCCTGCACAGACCTTCACCGACTACGACGGCGCCAACCGGGTCATTGCCAGCTCCTTCGTCTCGTTCGCGAACGACAAGTGGCACACCAGCACCAGCTACGGCGGCGACCGCGTCAACGTGACCCCGCCGGCCGGCGGCACCGTAACCACGTCGATCTCCGACGCCCGCGGCCAGGTCGTGGAGCTGCGCCAGTATCACGGCGCCGCGCCCAGCGGTGCCTACGATGCCACCACCTACACCTACACCAAGGCCGGCCAGCTGAAGAAGATCACCGACCCGGCCGGAAACCACTGGGACTACGACTACGACGTACTCGGCCGCAAGACAAGCGAATCCGACCCGGACAAGGGCAACAGCACCCTCTCCTACGACAACGCCAGCCAACTCACCAGCAGCACCGACAGCACCGGCCAGACCCTTGCCCTCGGCTACGACAACCTGGGCCGGAAGACCGGTGAGTTCGTCGGTTCGCTGACAGGTACGCAACTGGCGGGCTGGACCTACGACGCCGGCCCGCACGGCAAGGGCCGCCCCTCCAGCGCGGTCCGGTACCTCAACGGAGCGCCGTACATCACCACGGCGATCACCAGCCACGACGCCGACGGCATGCCGATCAGCCAGAAAGTCGTCATCCCTGCCGCCGAAGCGCCGCTCAACGGCACGTACTGGACCGATTTCGGATACGGCAAGGACCACAGCGTCACGTCGATCTCCTTCCCGCACCAGCCGGGGCTGAAGGACGAGTCGATGATGTACGACTACGACGCCGTCGGTAACCAGATCAACATGACCGGCAGCGCCACGCCGCCGCTCAGCTACGTACCGGAAGCCCGCTACACCGCACTGGGCAACCCGGCGGTCCTCAACCTCGCCGCGGGCGGTCAGCCCGCCTCGGTCGAGTGGTCCTACGACGAGGCGACCCAGCGACTCACCGGCCAGACCGTCAAGACCGGCCCGGCAACCCGCGCCGTCACCACCTACGGCTACGACGACGCCGGCAACCTCACCACCACAACCGACACCGCCGACAGTGGCCCTGCCGACATCCAGTGCTTCGCCTACGACTACCTCCGCCGCCTCACCGACGCCTGGACGCCGAACACCAACTGCACCGGCGGCCCGACCGGCGCCACCCTCGCCGGCCCCGCGCCGTACTGGAACACCTACGGCTACGACCTGGTCGGCAACCGCACCTCGGTCACCAACCACACCGCTGGCACCACCGCGTCGTACGCCTATCCATCCGCCGGAAGCCCGCAGCCGCACGCGCTGCAGTCGGTGACCACGGGCGGGACGGTGACCAGCAGCTACGCCTACAACCCGCTCGGCGCCACCACCAGCCGGGCGGTGACCGGCCATGCCACGCAAACTCTGAGCTACGACGCCGAGGGGCACCTGGCCACGGTCGGCGATACCAGCTACACCTACGACGCCGACGGAAACCGCATCCTGACCAAGGACTCCACCGGTACCACGCTGTACCTCCCCAACGGCGAGGTGCACGCCAACCCCGACGGCACCACCAGCAGCACCCGCTACTACCCCTTCGCCGGCAGCACCATCGCCGTACGCACCGCCGCCGGCCTCACCTGGCTGGTGCCCGACCCGCACGGCACCGACACCCGCACCATCGCGCCCACCGACAGCGCGGTCTCGGTCCGCCGCTCCGACCCCTTCGGCAACCCCCGCGGCACCCAACCCACCGCCTGGCCCGGCAGCCACGGCTTCGTCGGCGGCGTCCAGGACAGCACCGGCCTCACCCACCTCGGCGCCCGCGAATACGACCCCACCACCGGCCGCTTCACCAGCGTCGACCCCCTCATCGACCCCAACGACCCCCAGCAACTCAACGGCTACGCCTACGCCAACAACAACCCCACCACCAACAGCGACCCCACCGGCCTCCTCCCGGCCCTCGCCTGCCCCGGCGACGACACCGGCAGCTGCAGCACCCAAGGCGCTGAAATAGGCGACCGCCACCCCGGCCAGGGCCACTCCTCCAGCGAAGGCACCACCTACAACCCAGGCAAGTACAAGAACACCGCCGCAACCGGCGAGCAGAGCGGTCCTGCTCCCGACCCGGCGGTACTGAAAGCGCGCCTTCGGGCGCAGCTGATCGCCGACTTGAACCGCGGCGACAGCAAGTACATCGGTGCAGTGGTTGGCGTCGCCGTCTTCGTCGGTTGCGAGGCGGCGTTCGGAATCGAGACGTTCGGCGCTGGCACCGTTGGCTGTGCCGCCGCGGCCGGCGCTGTTCAAGGTGCCATTACCTCGTCCGGCGAGGGCGGTAACCCCTTCATCGGCGCCATTGAGGGCGCTGCGCTGGGCGCCGCCGCCGCACCTCTGGCCGCTGCTGGCAGCAATTTGCTCGGCAAAGCGGCCACAGCGGCGCTGGGTCGAGGTGCTGCAGAAGCTGGGCCCTCGCTGCGCCTGACCTACAAGCCTGGCTGGACGGCAGCCCAACGTGCCGCGGCCGATGCGAAGGTTGCTGCGTTGAACGATGCGAACCTGATCGTCACGCCGGTGCGCCGGGCTACGGCCTCTGCGGCGTCGCGCTACCGGTCCGCTGGCGGTACCGTGCCACCTGGCTCCGACGTCGACCACATCATCGATCTCCAGTTGGGCGGTGCTGATGCGATCTTCAACATGGGCCCGTTGGACTTCTCGGTGAACAGAAGCCTTGGTGCTCAGATTGCTAACCAGATTCGTGATCTTCCACCGGGCACACGGATATGTAGCGTATCGATATGTGCGAGGTGAACAGAATGCTTGAACGGTTTGTCGCGAAGTTTCGACTCACGGCGGGTGAGTCGAAGGTATTCGATGGTGATGATGGCTCGATGAGGGCGCTGATGCGCAGCTTTGGTGGGTGCACATTTGAGAATGGCTTGTACAGGGTACACACCGAGGCTTCGGCCGAGGCCGCGACTGATATGGTGGGCGTAGCCTTCCCGGAGTTTCGCGGTAGGGTCACCTGCTTCGGGTTCGACTGGCTCGGTCGCCAATTCGCACTAACTCAGAATAGTGCCCAACTCGGTAACGTCGAAGTTCACATGTTTGAACCCGGAACAGGGCAAGCGTTGGAAATTCCAGTACCGTTCACCCGGTTCCACGACGGGGAGCTTGTGGAATATACAGAAGAGGCTTTGGCTCTCGGGTTCTTCACTGATTGGATGTCGACATCCGGAAAGACTGTGATCGAATTTGATCAATGCCTCGGATATCGTGTCCCGCTATTCCTGGGGGGGCGTGATGACGTGTCCAACTTGGAGATGTCGGATATTGATGTCTATTGGACGATCATGGGGCAGCTGCGCCTACAAGCGATGAAACTTCCGGAGGGTACGTCAATATCAGGCGTGCACGTCGAGAAGGAGTGACATACTCGCCGGCCGGGGTGGGTGTGCTGGTTAGCCGGCAGTGACGTCGACCATCCAGGTGACGCCGAACTGGTCGACGCACATGCCGAGCTCGTCGCCCCGCATCTGCTTGGATCGTGGCTTCTACGCCGGGCGTTCGGGAGGTGCGGTACTACAGCGATGGACGGTTGGGGTACGTCTCGTGATCGGTCCCGATCCTCAGTTGGTCACGCCCAGGTTTCGCGGCGACGATGTCCCGTTGCCAAACGCCCGCCTGCCTTGGTGGCCGCCGCTGTGACCGGAAAGATGCGGTTCACAACGACCCAGTACGTCCGGCTTGAAGGGTCACTGACTTCCGGTTTTTCAGTGCGATCGAGCTGCCCTGGAACTATTCGGAATCCACGGAAATTCATCTGCCGAGAAAATGCGACCATGGGCGGCTGGGAAGTCGAGGCCGTTCTGTGGTCGGAGGAAGCTGGATTGACCACTCGCTGTGCAGCGGTAGCAGTGGACGGCGAGGTCCAGGAGTAGAGCAAATGAGCCGGCGCTCGATTCGAACTGTGAGCATGGTGCAGAACGGGATTTTTGAGGCAAGATGGGCTTATGGCGCATCGGTGGGTTGTTGGGGTGGTGGCGGTTGGGTTAGTGGCGGTGCCTGGGGGTGGGGTGGCTCGGGCTGAGGGTGTGGGGTTGGGGGTGGTGGTGCGGCACGTGGGGGAGATTGCCGTGCAGGATGTGGTGGCGCAGCCGGGGTCGGAGCCGGACACGTTGGTGGAGCCGGATGTGGCTGTGTCGCCGGTCGATCCGGATGTGGCGGTGGCGGTGTTTCATGACGGGCGGTTCCCGGATGGTGGGGCCGTCGCGATCGGGTACGCGTGGACGCACGACGGTGGGCGGAGTTGGCGGCAGGCTCCGTTGCCGGGGGTGAGTGTGGCGACCGGGGGGACGGCGCCGCGGGTGTCGGATCCGGTGGTGGCGTTCGGGCCGGATGGCACGGTGTACGTGTCGACGTTGCTGGTGAGTTTGGGGTGCGACAGCGGGATCGCCGTGTCGCGGTCGACCGACGGCGGGCGTACGTTCGGGGCGCCGGTGATCGCGCATCAGAGCGCGGACTGTGCGGTGTCGGACGACAAGAACTGGCTGGTGGTGGACAACGGGCGGTTCAGCCCGCACCGGGGGCGGTTGTACCAGTTCTGGACCGAGTTCCTGACCGATGCGGCGGGGACCACGACCGGTTCGCCGCAGATGGTGCGTTGGTCCGACGACCGCGGCCGGCACTGGGGGCCGGTGGTGGCCATCTCCGAGAGCGATGTGGTGACGCAGGGCTCGCAGCCGATGATCCGCGCGGACGGCACGATCACCGACACGTATGTGAACTTCGGCGATGACGCGGGCGACGAAGGGCCGGAGCGACCGGGTCAGGGTGCGGCGGCACGAGCCGAGGACGAGGAAGAGGAGGGGTTGCTGCTGGTGGCCCGTACGTCCCGGGACGGCGGGCGGACCTGGAGCGCCGAGACGCCCATCGCCGACGACATCAGCGACGGGCCGGACGGTGTCCGCTGCTGCGTACCGTCCTCCGCCATCGACCCGGTCACCGGCCGCATGTACGCCACCTGGGATTCGGCCGATCCGGGCGCGGTCCGGATGTCCACCTCGCGCGACGGCCGGCACTGGTCGGAGCCGGTGCAGGTCAACCGGGACGATCGCGAGGGCGTCGAGCACGTCAACGTGGACGTGACCGCGTACGCCGGGCGGGTGCTGATCCAGTACGGCAGCCGGGACACCACTGTCGCGAATGGACAGTTCCTCCAGCAGTTCGGGCAGATCTCCACCGACGCGGGCCGGCATTTCGGTCGGGCGATCCCGCTCGGCCCGCCGTCGGACCTGCGCTTCGCCGCCCAGGCCCGCGGCATCTTCCTCGGCGACTACATCGGCAGTGCCAGCACCGCGGGCCGGGCGTACCTCGTGTGGTGCCGTTCCTCAGCACCACCGGACCCGACCGCCACGTTCCACCAGACCCTGTACGCGGCGGTCCTGCGGATCTGAGCTCAGCCGGCGGTGACGTTGACCATCCAGGTGACACCGAACTGGTCGGTGCACATGCCGAACTCGTCGCCCCACACCTGCTTGGCGAACGGCATCACCACGGTGCCGCTGTTGGACAGCTTCGCCCAGTACTCGCGGAGGGAGGCGCCGTCGGTCTCGTCCCCGGACAGGCTGACCGAGATGTTGCCGCCGGGCTGATGCTCCATGCCGGGCGGGGTGTCGGAGCCCATCAAGGTGAAGCCGCTGGGGGTGTCGAGCTGGCTGTGCATGATCAGGTCCGCACCGGGCGCGGACGCGTCGCCGAGTTCGCCGAAGGTGTTGAGCCGCAGCTCCCCACCGAAGACCTCCCGGTAGAACTCCATCGCCGCCCGGGCGTTGTCCTTGAAACTGATGTACGGGTTCAGCCGCGATGCCATGCCAACTCCTCCGTAGGAAAGTAGGTGCGGCCAACCTAGCCAACACCGGCACGCGGCGGCACGGCGGGCACGGCGACGCGCCGGCGTGCGGGGGTATCACGCCGGCGCATCGGTACCGGTATCAGCTGGTCGAGCAGACCGTCCCGTTCAGGCTGAATGTGCTCGGCAGCACGTTCGGGCCGTTGTAGTTGCCGACGAAGCCGATGTTCGCGCTGGCACCGGGCGCCAGGGTGATGTTGAAGTCGGCGCTGGTGACGCGGAGCTGGGCGCCGTCCTCGGTCCAGGTGCCGTTCCAGCCGCCGCCCAGCGACTGCCAGCCGGTCGGCCAGCGGAAGGTGAACGTCCAGCCGGTCACCGGGTTCGGCCCGGTGTTGGTGATGTCGATGCTGCCGACGTACCCGCTGCCCCAGTCGCTCACGTTGGCGAAGTGGACCGCGCAGGTGCTCTGCGCCGGTGCGCCGGTGGTGAAGGTCAGCGGCGGCGAGGCCCAGGACAGGCCGCCGGCCATGTCACGCGCCAGTACGTTCACGGTGTAGCGCTGGCCGGGTTCGAGGTTGGCGACGGTGAACGTGGTGCCGGGCGTCTCGCCCCACTGCTGCGTGGTCGCGCCGACCTGCCGGTACACCTCGTACTTGGCGATCGGCGCGCCCGTGGAGGTCGCGACCGGCCAGGACAGCGTGGCGGTACGGTCGGTCACGGTGCCCGCGACCGGCTGCCCTGGCGCGGTCGGAGCCGCGGTCGTGCTGGCCGGGTGCAGGATGACGGTGGTCAGCGAGTACGGCGGCAGCGTCTGGCTGGCGGCCGTACCGGTCTGGTCGGTCTGCACCGCACTCGCGCCGTTGGTGTACGACAGGACCGTCGGCGTCGCGGCCGCGGGGGTGAATCCGCTGTACCGCAGGGTGATCTGGCGCGCGTTGTCCGGGTCCTTGTTCACCAGCAGCACGGCCAGGTCGCCGTTGGCGCGGCGGGCGGCGTGCGCCGACACCAGGGATTCGTCGCTGCCGGCGCGTACGAGCTGGTCGCCGGGGCTGATGAACCTGCTCATCAGCTGGATCGCGTAGTACGGCGCGAACGGGGTGTTCTTGGCAGGCTCGCAGCCGCCCGCGACGCAGGTGCCGGAGGACAGCAGGCCCCAGTCGCCGTAGTCGGTCTGCCCGGCAACCGTACGCACCGCGCCCGGTCCATTGTGGACATCCCACCAGTTGACCGCGAACGCGCCGTTCTCCAGCAGGGTGCTGTACGCGTCGGCGGCGAACAGCGCGCCCGGCTGGGTGTTCGTGCCGACGCCGGAGGAGGTTTCGGTGACCGCGATGCCGATGCCGCTGGCGTTCGGGCCGGCGAAGTTCGCGATCTGCTGGCGTACCAGGTGCATCGCGTCGGCCAGCTGCGCGGTCTTGGTGAGCATCGGGACCGGGTCGCCGCCGGAGGCCGGGTCCACGCCGGCCGGGTACCAGTGCAGGATCACGAAGTCGATCTTCGGGCCGGCGATGGAGAGCACGGTCTGGTTCCACGGGCTGCTGTCGCCGCCGCCGGTGATCCCGTCCGGCCAGTTGGCGGGCATGGTGAGGACGGCGCCGATCTTGACCGACGGGTCGACGGCCTTCATCGCGTCGGAGTAGGCGACGACCTCGCGGGCGTACCCTGCCGGGGTTTTGTCGGCGTGGTTGTCCGCCTCCCAGTTCGCCCCGTAGTGCCCGTTGCCGTACAGCTCGTTGCCGATCTCCCAGAACCGCGCGCCGTACCCCTTCTCGATGTTGGCGTGCCGTACCCAGTCCGCGGCCTCGGCCGGCGAGCCGGTGCCGTAGTTGGCGATGATGATCGGCTGCGCGCCGGACCGCTTGACCGCACCCATGAACGTGTCGAAGTTGGTGTTCGGCGCGACGAAACCGCCTGGTGCGGTGTTGGTCTGCCAGTGGTAGATGTCGCCGTAGGAGCCGCCGGGGTACCGGACCAGTTGCACGCCGGCGCCCTTGAGCAGGTCAGCGACGGTGTCGGTGCCCAGCTGGTCGTCCCAGACGGCGTCGTTCACCCCGAGCCCGGTGTCCGGGACGGTGGCGAGTCCCGCGCGCGCGTTCACGGTGACGGTGACGGGCGCGGCGCCGGTGTCGGCCTGCGCGGCCGGTCCGGGCACGGCCGTGGCGACACCGGCCGCGAGGACGGTGCTGAGGGCCAGGCGGAGTCTGCGAGTACGCACGGCAGCAGTCCAATCGGGGGCAAGACGGTGGGGTGGGAGCGCTCCCACCACAGACGTTGGAACCCCCGGCGGTCACCCGTCAATGCTCATCACCCGATCGTGGTCCGCGGGCGCGCGTTCGAAGATCGACGAAACCGGTGGACGCGGGTGCGATGGTGGGCGGGGGAACGGAGGGAACGGTGGGGATCCAGAAGTTGGGGGAGCGGCTGCTGAGCTGGGCGTCGGTGCTGGAGGAGCAGACGCTGGAGCAGGCGCGGCGTACGGCGGGGTTGCCGTTCGTGTTCCCGCACCTGGCGCTGATGCCGGACGCGCACCTGGGCAAGGGCGCGACCGTGGGCTCGGTCATCCCGACGCTGCGGGCGATCGTGCCGGCGGCGGTGGGGGTGGACATCGGCTGCGGCATGATCGCGGTGCGGACCCAGTTCGGTACGGGCGAGTTGCGCGGGCGGGACCTGCGGGCGCTGCGGGTCGCGATCGAGCAGGCGGTGCCGCTGTCGGCCGGGCACCACAACGGCCGGCTCACCGACACCGCGGCGGTACGGGTGCGGGAGTTGGAGCAGGCCGCCGAGGTGGACTACGCCGGAGGTGGCCGCGCACTGGCGGCTGCAGCTGGGCAGCCTCGGCTCCGGCAACCATTTCATCGAGGTGACCGCGGATGAGGAGCAGCGGGTGTGGCTGTTCCTGCACTCCGGTTCCCGCGGCATCGGCAACCGCCTTGCGCAGCAGCACATCGCGGTCGCGCGCGAGCTGTGCGAGCGCTGGTGGATCCCGCTGGCGGACCGCGATCTGGCCTACCTGGTGGAGGGTACGGAGGAGTTCGACGCCTACCTGCGGGACCTGCGCTGGGCGCAGCGCTTCGCCCTGCTGAACCGGGAGGAGATGATGGACCGGGTCGTCGCCTGCCTGGAGAAGTGGATCGGCGAGCCGGTGATCGAGGCCGAGCGGATCAACTGCCACCACAACTTCTCCCAGCGGGAGAAGCATTTCGGCCGCGAGGTGTGGGTCTCCCGTAAGGGCGCGATCGAGGCGAGCGCGGGGCGGCCCGGGCTGATCCCCGGTTCCATGGGCACCGCCAGCTACGTCGTGGTGGGCAAGGGGGATCCGGTCTCGCTGAACTCGGCGCCGCACGGGGCCGGCCGCGTGCTGTCCCGTACGGCCGCCCGCAAGCGCTACGGCGTGGCGGACCTGCGCGCGGCGATGCGCGGCATCGAATACCGCGACACCGCCGCGTTCGTGGACGAGATTCCCGCCTCGTACAAGGACATCGACCAGGTGATGGCCGACGCCGCCGACCTGGTCGAGGTCCGGCACACCCTGCGGCAGCTGGTGAACGTCAAGGGCGACTGAGGTAGGACCACACGTCCTGCGGCGTCACCGGGGTGGCGGTGATGCGGTCGGCGATCTCCGGTACGGCAGCGGCGATCGCGTTGCCGATGGCGGCCGGCGGCCCGATCGTACCGGCCTCCCCGGCGCCCTTCATGCCACCGGGCGTGGTCGGCGAGGGCGTACTCAGCAGCCGCACCTGGATGTCGGGGACCTCGACCGCGCTCAGCAGGTGGTATTCGGCCTCCGGCTGACCGTCCACTGTGTACGCCACCTCTTCGGTGAGCGCCATGCCGATGCCCTGCACGATGCCGCCGACCAGTTGCCCCTCCACGATCGCGGGGTTGATCAGCACACCGGAGTCGGCCACCACCCAGTAGCCCTCGACCTCGACCGCGCCGGTCTCCGGGTCGACCGCGACGGCGGCGGCGTGCGCGCCGTAGGGGAAGGTGAACGCGGGCGGGTCGTAGCTGTAGCGCTCCTCGAGGCCGGGCGGCATGCCCTCGGGCAGGTCCCAGCCGCGCCAGGCGGAGGCGGCGAGCTCGGCGAAGGTACGGCGGGCCTGCGGGTCGCCCTTCACGCGTACGGTCTGGTCGACCACCTCCAGGTCCCCGG
>Ga0081455_10003494_pt1 | contig 18052 bp, 17 predicted proteins | sample TabmetS3T2R1_FD_70207 | JGI IMG/M metagenome (GOLD analysis project Ga0081455, IMG submission 70207) | Tabebuia heterophylla rhizosphere microbial communities from the University of Puerto Rico - S3T2R1 | ecosystem: Host-associated > Plants > Roots > Rhizosphere ...
CCCGCCGATCGGTCCCTCGGGGGATTTCGTGACGAGCCCACATGTCCATCCCGTGTTCGGGGCTCTCGTCGCCGAAGCGCTGCGGGATCTCTGGTCGGGGCTGGGCGATCCCGACCCCTTCCATCTGATCGACGTCGGGGCCGGCGATGGAACCCTGCTCCGACAGCTGTTGGCTGGGATGGCCGATCTCCCGGTTCGACCGATCGCCGTCGAACGCTCGAGCGGCGCCCGGGATGCCCTCTCAGCGATGGAGGGCGTGGAGGTCGTCGAGGTCCTCCCGGACGTCGCCGGCGTCGTGCTCGCGCACGAGCTCCTCGACAACCTGCCGTTCCGCTGGGCTCGGGGGGGCCGCGAGGTCCGGGTGGGCCTCGACGGCGATCGTTTCGTCGAGGTCGAGGTCGCCGCGTCCCCGGGGGAGATGCAGGTGGCGCCCGGCATCGACGAGACGACGATCCCGACCGGGGCCGCCCAATTCGTCACGGAGGTCTTCGAGCGAGGTCCGCGATACCTGCTCGCGATCGACTACGGCGAGGAGAGAGCGGTCGCCGGCGGGCCACACGGATATCGTTCGCACCTCGAGGTCGACGACCTGCTCGATGAGCCGGGCACCTCCGACATCACGTCGGGGGTCGACTTCACGGCCGTGGCGCAGGCAGCACGCGACGCCGGTGCGACGGTGTGGCCCACGATCACGCAGTCCGAGGCGTTGCGAGCGCTGGGGTTCGACGCGTGGATCGCGACCGAGCTCGAACGCCAGCGGGATCTGCTCGGGACCGGCCGGGGCAGCCAGGCGGTCAGGGCCTGGGGAGGTCGGAGCCGGGCATCCATGTTGGCCGATCCCGCTGGCCTCGGACGGTTCCGATGGTTCCTCGGCGCATCGCCGGAACTCACCGCTCCGGGCTGGTGGCCGACCTAGTCGGGCGAGCGTTCGCCCGCCGTCGGCGGCTGGGCCTCAGGACATCGCGCGAAGCTTGCGGGCCCCCGGGGACTCCATCGCCGCGGGGTCGGACACATCGATCGAGATCGCGTACGTGTCCGGGTCGGCGACGTGGAACGCGCGACGGAGCCGGCCGACGAGCCGGTTGAGCTGATCGACCGCGGACGCATCGCCACCATCGCCCCAATACGGATCCATCTCGTCGGGGTCGAGCGAACCGGGGGCGCGGACCTTGCTCCCATCGGTCCGGAGCACCACGCAACGACCTTCGTGTTCGTTGCGCTCGCCGACGAACCCCTCGTAGCGGTCCCAGGGGATCCGTGTCGAGCGGAACACGTCGTGGACCGTGACGCCGCGCGCGTCGACCTCGAACCCGAGACGTGACAAGCGGAACGTCAGCCAGGAGCACCCGAGCAGCACCGCGCAGCCGAGCAGGCGGATCGTGAGCGAGAACGGCGAGAGCAGGAACGCGGCGCCGAGCCCCGCCGGCACCAACGTGGGCACCTGCGATCCGAGCCGCCACCCCTTGGCCCACACGTCCACGCCGCCGCCGCGCAGCACCCGTGTGCGGAACAACCCGATCGTTTCCATGGCGGAACCCCCTCTGGCCGTGTATCGGCACGAGGTCCCCCGGAACTCAAGGCGTGATCCGGCGCAACTTCTCTGGGCCCGCACCCAGGCGCCCGAGCGTCTCGGCTCGCAGCGCCCGTGTCTGCGCCTGGATCAGGTAGAACGTCGCTTCGCGCGACAGCCGTTGCGCGGGATCCGAGCTGGACATCGCGCGGCCTCCACTCGCGGCGACCAATGCATCGGTGGCGCGGCGCGCAACCGCCAGCCCCCGGTCGCGCTCGGCGGCACCTTCCGCGATCACCGCGTCGAGATCGCCCAGGCGCTCGCCTGACGCGAGTGCATCGCCCAGGAGGGTCGCCACACGATCCGCGTCGGTGCGCGCCCGATCGAGCTGCCCCTCCAGATCCGATCCGACCTCGCGCACCCGATCGTCCCCGGTGACGAGAGCTCGCTCGACGAGGAGACGGATCGCGCGTGCCGCGACCCCGAGCGGCGCGGCCGGCGGCATCGCGGATCCCACCGCGTCGCGGAGCGACCAGGCTTCGTCGGTCTGGACCCCGACCACGTCGTCCGCCGGGACCAAGACGCCATCGAACCCCAGCGCCACCGTGCTCGTCGCGCCCATCACGGCGAGTGCCTGCCGCAGCCCCGGACGGAGATCGGATCGCTCCGGGAGCCGATCGAGCGCCACGGTCACGACCGAACCATCGTCCGCGCGAGCCATCACGACCAGCACGTCGATCAGCCCCCACCCTGTGATCCACGGCGCCTCGCCATCGAGCCGCCACGCCTCACCCTCGCGTGTAGCGCGGACCGCCGGCGGCCCCGAGCGGCGCAGGTACGCGAACCCGATCCCTCCGAGCGCCGTCCCGTCGCTGAGAGCTCCGAGCCAGCGTTCCCGTCCTGGTCCGTCCCCCCCGGCGACCCGGCGAACCGCACCGTGGTGCTGGGCCCACACGAAGGCCGTGGCACCGCATCCACCGGCGATCGCCTCGAAGACCGGCCGCGCCTGCGCGTGCGTCGCCCCCAGCCCACCGACGACGAGCGTGGGGGCTTGGAGACCGTTGAGACCCGCGTCCTGCAACGCGCGGAGATTCGACCCCGGAACCACCGGCGCGACGTCGGTGTCCTGGGCGGCTGGGAACAGGATCTCATCCGCGATCGTCCGAGCGCGTTCAACCGCGGCGTCCAACGCGGCGCGGGTCGCCAGCGTCATCGCCGCGAACCTCGATGAACGATACGAGGAGCCACCCGGCGATCCGCGCTCAGCGGTCGACGTCGCCGACGACGAAGAAGACCGATCCCAGGATCGCGATGAGGTCGGGCAACAGGGTTCCCGGCAGCATCGCCGGGATCACGCTGACGTTGGAGAACGAGGCCGTGCGCATCTTCAATCGATAGGGCTCTGGCTTGCCGTCGCCGACCAGGTAATACCCCATCATCCCGAGCGGGTTCTCGGTGCGGACGTAGGTCTCGCCCTCGAGCTTCATCGTCTTCGGGAGCTTCGCGGCCCGATACTCGCCGGGCGGCAGCCGGTCCATGCATTGTTCGATGATGTCGCAGCTCTGCTTCATACGCTCGACGAGCACCCAGAGCCGGTCGTAGGAATCGCCGGTCCGGCCGGTCGGGACCTCGAACTCGACCTCGGCGTACTTCTCATAGGGCTCGTCCTTGCGCGGATCCATGTCGACGCCGCTCGCCTGAAGCACCGGGCCCGAGGTGCCGTACGCGACCGCGGTCTCGGCCGGGAGGACGCCGACGTTTCGGCAGCGGGCGAAGATGATCTCGTTGCCCATGATCAGCCGCTCGAACTCGCGGATCGACGCCCGCACCGCCTCGAGCACCACCGCGCTCTGCTTGAGGAACCCGCGCGGCAGGTCGTCCTTCAGGCCGCCCACGCGACAGTACGAGTGGTGCATGCGAGCGCCGGTCGCCGATTCCATGAGGTCCTGGATCAACTCTCGTTCGCGGAACGCGTAGAAGATCGGCGTCATCGCCCCGAGCTCGAGCGGGTACGACCCGCTGAACATCAGGTGGTTCAGGATGCGGTTCCACTCGGCGAACATCGTCCTGATCCACTGTGCCCGCTCGGGCACCTCGATCCCGGCGAGGCGTTCGACCGCGATCACGAAGCCGAGCTCGTTGTTGAACGCGCTGATCCAGTCGTGCCGGTTCATCAGCACCAACGTCTGTCGGGTGTCGCGGTACTCGGAGAGCTTCTCCGCCGCACGGTGCATGTAGCCGATCACGGGCTCAGCACGGGTGATCATCTCGCCGTCGAGCTCGAGCACGACCCTCAGCACCCCGTGCGTGGAGGGATGCTGCGGGCCGATGTTGAGGATCATCTCCTCGGTCGCGAGGCTCCCGGAAGAGATCTCGACGTCGAGCCCGCCCCCCCGGATCATGCTCGTGACCTCGGACGACTGGAAGGCGGGGCGCTCTCGGATGTCGGCCATCGCGAACTATCCTAGCCGCCGCCGTTGCGTGCGAGCGGCCGGGAGGGAGGCCCCGCCCTAGACTGCACGCATGTCCGGCGGACCGCCCGACTCGCGTCGCACGATCCCCTCGGTGGACGCGCTGCTGCGGTCGGCGCCGGGGCGCCGGGCGACCGCAACCTTCGGACGACCCCTGGTCAAGCGTGCCCTCACGCTCTGTCTCGACCAGGTTCGGACAGCCGCCGCCGAAGGAGCTCCTGCGCCGAGCGAGGACGAGATCCTCGCGCGAGCGCTGGCGCTCGCTTCGCGGACGGCGACGGGCCTCACGCCGGTGATCAACGCAACCGGTGTGATCCTCCATACGAACCTTGGCAGGGCGCCGCTGCCGGCGGCCGCCCTCGACGCGGTGAAGCGCACCGCCCGTGGCTACTCCGATCTCGAGGTCGAACGGGAAACCGGCCGTCGCGGTTCACGCACCTCACGGATCGAGCTGCAGCTGTGCGCCATGACGGGCGCCGAGAGCGCCTTGGTCGTGAACAACGGGGCGGCGGCGCTGCTGCTCTGCCTCGCGACGCTTGCGAAAGGCAAACAGGTCCTCGTCTCGCGAGGCGAGCTGATCGAGATCGGGGGAGAGTTCCGCATCCCGGACATCGTGGCGGCGTCGGGCGCCAAACTGGTCGAGGTCGGCACGACGAACCGCACCAGGATCGGCGACTACCGCTCGGCCGTCACGGATCGCCTCGGGGCCATCCTGAAGGTGCACCCGTCGAACTACCGGGTCGTGGGGTTCACCGCGTCGGTCGGTGCCGCCGACCTCGCGACGCTCGGACATCGGCACGACGTACCGTTCCTGTTCGACGTCGGGTCAGGTCTCCTCGCCGACACGCAGGGGATGCCCTCGGACGAGCCGACGGTCACGGGCGCCCTCGCGGACGGCGCCGACCTCGTCGTCTGCTCGGGAGACAAACTGTTGGGAGGACCGCAGGCGGGCATGATCCTGGGACGGGTCGATCTCGTCGCGAGGCTCCGGCGGCACCCGATCGCCCGTGCCGTCCGCCTGGACAAGATGCAGGTCGCCGCGCTCGGGGCCGTCTTGCGGCTGGCGTCGTCGGGGCGGCGAGACCAGCTTCCGGTGATCCACATGGTGCGTGAGCCGGCCACCTCGGTGCGCCTGCGGGCGGCTCGGCTCGCGGAGACGGTGGGCGGGGATCTCGAGCACGCGCACGTCCATCGATGTGAATCCGTGATCGGCGGCGGCTCCATGCCGGGGACGACGATCCCGTCGTGGGGGGTTCGGATCCAGGTCTCCGACCCTCCTGCGTTCGCGTCTCGGCTTCGCAACGGGGATCCCGCGGTGTTCGGACGCGTTGAACAGGAGCACGTCCTGCTCGACGTACGAACCGTGGCCGACGACGAGGTGTCCGACGTCGCCCGGGCCATCCTGTATGCGATCGAGGGCGACGACCTCGACGACGAGGACTGATCGGCGCGGAGGCGCCCGGGGAACGCCCATGGTTGAGGACCTCTCTGACGGCCCGATGGTCCCGTCTTCGGAGCTCCGGGTCGTGGCGACGGCCGGACACGTCGATCACGGCAAGTCCGCGCTGATCGAGCAGCTCACCGGGATCGATCCGGACCGGTGGGAGGAAGAGAAGCGCCGGGGCCTCACGATCGACCTGGGGTACGCGTGGTGCTCGCTCCCGAGTGGCCGGGAGATCGGGTTCGTCGACGTGCCCGGGCACGAGCGCTTCGTCCGGAACATGCTCGCGGGGGTCGGCCCCGTGCGCCTCGTGCTGTTCGTGGTCGCGGCCGACGAGGGATGGAAGCCTCAGAGCGAGGAGCATCTCCAGATCCTGGACGTGCTCGGCGTCGCCGGCGGTGTGGTCGCGCTGACGAAGCGAGACATCGTCGATGACGCACGGCTCGAGGCCGCCCGCACCGAGATCCACGATCGCGTCGCCGGAACGGTGCTCACGGGATCGCCGATCGTCCCCGTATCGGTGAGAACCGGCGAGGGATTGCCCGAGCTGCGCGCCGCGCTCGACGCGATGGTGCGCGACGCCCCGGTTCCCGAGCCGGCGCGAGCACGACTGTTCGTGGATCGCGTGTTCACGATCGCCGGCGCGGGCACGGTCGTGACGGGAACGCTGACCGGTGAGTGCCTGGCGATCGGCGACGCCGTGTCGATCCTGCCCATCGAGGTCGGCGCGAGGATCCGCTCCCTCCAGACCCACCGGCAGCCGGTCGAACGTGCCTGCCCCGTCGCCCGGGTCGCCGCGAACGTGGTCGGTCCGAGCCGCGCCGATGTCGCGCGCGGGGACGTCCTCGCACCACCGGGGATCTGGAGACCGACGGCGGTGTTCGAAGCCACGCTGCGACCGGTCCGCGGCCTCGGCCGCGCCGTGTTGTTCCGCGGCGCCTATTCACTCCACGTCGGGTCCGCGGAAGCCACGGTGCGGATCCGGGTCTACGGCGAGGGTTCCGTCGGAACGGGAGGCCAGGCCTTCGCCCGCATCCGGGCGGATCGTGCGCTCGTGCTCGACGCGTTCGATCGCTTCGTGGTGCGCGACGCGGGTCGCGGGGAGACCGTGGCGGGCGGCGTGGTGCTCGACGTCGAACCTCCGGTCCGCGCCGGACGCGACCGGGAACGCCGGCTCGCGGCCAGGGCTGCGGCCGATCGGGACTCCCTCCCGGGCCTGCTCGTCGACGAACGAGGTGCGGTCTCGGCCGTCGACGCGTTCAGCCTGACCGGGTCGAGGGCCCCGGGCGGAGTGCACGTCGGTGGATGGCTCGTGCGCGCCGACGTCCTCGACGCGATCACGGACGCGGTGACCGATCGGGTCAGCAAGCACCACCGGGAGCGGCCGCTCGAGCCGGGGGCCCCGCTCACCGAGGTGCGCGACGAGATCGGGCACGTCATGCGACGTCGCCGGATCTCGATCGAGCCGGCGCTGATCGATGCCGTCCTCGAGCACCTCGATGGCCGAGGCATCGTGCTCGAGGGCGATGCGGCCAGGCTTCCGTCGCACGAGGTCCCCATCGGCTCGACCTCACCCGACATGGAACGCCTGCTGGCGGCGATCGGTGGATCGGGGTCGAGCTCCCCACCGACCGTTCCGGAGCTCGTCGCCGGCGGCATCCCGCGGGACGTGATCGAGGCTGCGGTCCGTGCCGGCACCGTCGTCCGGGTTGCCCCCGACCTCGTCTTCGCTCCGGAGGCCGTCGAGCGAGCCCGTGGTGTGGCGGCCTCGGCGACCGGCGGGATCACCGTGAGCGCGTTCCGCGAGGCGCTCGGCACGAGCCGGAAGTTCGCCCTGCCGCTGCTGGCGTACTTCGACCGGATCGGGGTCACCCGGCGGCAGGGAGACCTCAGGTTCCCGGGCCGCGTCGACTAGGAGCCGGCCTCCAGCCGCGCCGTGACCGCGACCTCGACGCACGCGCCGAGCGGCAGCGACGCCATGCCGACGGCGGCGCGGGCATGCCGCCCCTCGTCTCCCATGATCTCGATCAGCACGTCGCTCGCGCCGTTCGCGACCGCGGGATGCTCCACGAAGTCGGGAGCCGACGCGATGTAGACCGTCACCTGCGAGATCCCCGCCAGTCTCTCGAACCCGCCGAGGGCTCCGCGCAGCGCCGCGAGCGCTTGCAGGGCCGCCTGTCGTGCGGCCGCCGATCCCTCGTCCACGGTCACGTGCGCGGCAGGATCACCCAGGCGCCCCGGATGCATGAGGTTCCCGTCGATCGACGGAACCTGCCCGGCCACGTAGGCGGTATCCCCCGCGATGCGGACAGGGACGTAGGAGGCGACCGGTGCCGGGACCGGCGGCAGCTCGATGTCGAGGTCGGAGAGTCGTCGGGTGATCGCAGCGTCGTCCATGGGGCGCATCCTGCCATGCGGCGGACGCCCCGACGACCCCGGGGGTCGTGAACGCTGGGGAACGAGGCCATCCCGCCCGAGGTTCGACGCCTCAGACCGCTTCGCGAGCCCGCTGCCGCAGCACGGCCCGCCGTTCCATCTCGTTCAGCCCGCCCCAGATCCCATGGTTCTCACGGATCGCGAGGGCGTATTCGAGGCACTCCACGCGGACGGGGCAACCGACGCAGATCGCCTTGGCGACCGCCTCTCGCGCGTTCTTCTCGGCCCGGCGCTCGAAGTAGCTCGGCGCGAAGAAATAGACCGAGTCCTCGCCGCGACACGCGGCTCGCTGCTGCCAACCGGCGGTCCAGTCCTCCATCCCTACCCGGTAGTTCGGAAAGCGCAGGCTCCGAGATTCCACCCGGCGGAACCCGGACGAGCCGCGACGAACTCGCAACAAGCGTCAGTCGGCCGAACCGGCTGCGGCGCCGACCTCCTCGGGTTCCGGCTCCACCCGAAGCACCAGGCCGTCGACCCCGCGCACACGAACCTTCGTCCCGGAGGCGATCTCGTCCCCCCCGCTGCGGCCACGCCACAACGTCCCCTTTACGTACACCGGGCCCTCGGGGGACAGCGTCCCGCGAGCCTCGCCCACGAGGCCGATCAGGCCCTGCTGGGTGTTCACGATCCGATCCCGTGACTGGATCGCCACGGTCAGGCCGAACCCGTAGTAGAGGAGGCTCGCCACGATCGCCCCCACGATCAGCCATGGAGAGATCGCGATCGACCCGTCGACCCCTTTCCACGCCAGGAATGAGCCGGTCCCGAAGGCGACCAGGCCAGCGCCCGTGAGGATGCCGAACCGGCGGAGGCGAACGTCGGCGATCATCAGTCCGATCCCTCCGAGCACGAGCGCCATCCCGGGCCACCACGGTGGCACGACCCAGATGCCGTAGGCCGCGAGCAGCACCATCGCGACGCCGGAGAAGCCGGCGAACCCGAACCCGGGCTGCGTGAGCTCGAACGCGAGACACGCCAGCCCGATCACGAGCAGGAAGTAGATCATCGACGGTGACGCGACGCCGTGCGCGACACGCTGCAACGGGTTCATGTTGTCGAACGTGATGCGGACCACGCGCTCGGCCGCCTGGGCCTCGTCCGTCGCGATCCTCGTCTGCAGGGTGACCGGACCGGCGGAGGTCTGGACGGTCTCGCCGTCGACCGCGTTCATCAGCTCGGGGACCGATGCCGCCGCCTCCGTCGCGATGCCGAGGTCGATCGCGTCCTGTGCCGGCAACGGCTCGTCGAGCCGCTCGAGCTGCGTGTCCTTGTCACGCTCGTCGATCCAGCCCCGGATCGTCTCGTCGAGGCCGACCCACGCACGATCCGGGTCCGCGACGTCGATCGGGTGCAGCGGCCCCGTTTGCGATCCGGGGGCCACCGCCGCGAGCGACGAGGCGTACATCAACAGGAGGCCGGTGCCACTCGCCTTCGCGGGCGTCGGCCCCACCCACGCGATCACCGGCACGTCGAGGTCGGCGATCCGCTGCGCGAGCGCGACCCCGTCCTGATCGAGCGTGCCGGACGTGTCGATCTGCAGGACGACCACGGCCCCATCGGCCTCGGCGTCGTCGAGCCGGTCCTGGAGGTATCCGAGCAGTGGCCGGTCGATCGCCCCTTCCACCTTGAGGACGACCACGTCCGCCGTGTCCGGCTCGGCGCCCGACGCGGTGCGCATCGCGGCACCCGAGCTCGCCGGCCACAGGGCGAGGACACCGAACAGACACGAGAACAGCGCAACGCGACGCATGGGTGAGCCATCGTACCGGCGGATGCCCGGGAGTATCCTCTGCGCAACCCCATGGCCAGCACCTCTCCTCCTCATCGGCAGGACCCCCGGCCGCTGAGCGACCGGTTCGTGTTCAAGCCGCTCGCGATCGCGTTGCTGATCCCCGTGATCGCGCTGAGCGGCGCGTTGATGGCGCTCGTGCTGGCGCCGCCGTTCCTGGGTGCAGCGTTCGGTCTGATGCGGGTCGATGCGAAGCTCGACGCCGCCGGGGCGGACTTCACGCGGATCCCGCGGTTCCCCGAGCGCTCGACGATCTACGCGAACGATGGCCAGACCGTGCTCGCGACGGTGTTCCTGGACAACCGTGAGCTCGTGCGGCTCGATCACGTCAGCATGCCGGCGCAGAAAGCCGTGCTGGCGATCGAGGATTCGGGCTTCTACGAGCACGGGGCCCTGAACTGGTCCTCCCTGTTGCGCGCGATCATCGAGAACGCCCGGGCGGGCGAGGTCGTGCAGGGCGGCTCCACGATCACGCAGCAGCTCGTCAAGAACACCCTGGGTCTGGACCCCTACGACCGAAGCTTCGAGCGCAAGTTCCAGGAGCTCGCACTCGCGATCCGAGTCGAAGAGAAGTACACGAAGCAACAGATCTACGAGCTGTACCTGAACCAGATCTACCTGGGCAACGGCGTCTACGGGATCGGCACGGCCGCCGAGTTCTATTTCCACAAGCCCGCGTCGAAGCTCACCCTCACCGAGGGTGCCACGCTCGCGGGCATGGTCCGGGCGCCGGCGGACTACGACCCGCTGACGAGACCCCACAAGACGCTGATCCGGCGCAACGACGTCCTGAACCGGATGATGTCGCTCGGCCTCGACGGGGACCCGATGGGGATCCCCGGGCAGGTCGCCGAGCGCGCGAAGGCCAAGCCCCTGGGCCTCCCGAAGGATGCCGGGTCGAAGCTCTCGACGAAGAACCAGCCGTTCTTCGTGAAGTACATGGTCCGGCAGATCCTGAACAACGCCGACGGCGCGTACGACGCGCTCGGACGCAGCGAGAAGGCGCGCCAGCGCACGCTGTTCGAGGGCGGGCTGAAGATCGTCACGACGTTGAACCCGCAGTGGCAGGCGTACGCCCAGGCAGCCGCGAACGCTAACTATGCCGTCGCGATGCCGTCGAACGGTCGCGCGCATCCCGACACCTCGATCGTCTCAGTCGACCCCTCGAACGGGGCGATCCGCGCGATGCTGTCGGGCAAGGACTTCCTGCACGACAAGCTCGACCTCGCGACGACCCCTCACCCCACCGGGTCGTCGTTCAAGCCGTTCGTGCTCGCGGCCGCGTTCGAACAAGGGGTGCCGCCCTCGCAGACGTACTCGACGACGTCGCCGTTCTGCAGCCCGCTGTGGGACGACGAAGACCACTGCGTCGAGAACGCCGAGGGCAGCGGCCACGGCAAGGTCGACCTGTGGACCGCCACGGAGGATTCGATCAACGTCGTGTTCGCCCAGTTGATCCTGGACATCGGCCCCGAGACCGTGCCGCCGGTGGCCGAGAAGATGGGCGTCACCGCCGACCTGCCGCCCGTGGCGTCGCTCGCGACCGGGTCCGCCGAGGTCTCGCCGCTCGACATGGCGGTGGGCAACGCCACCCTCGCGAACGGTGGCGTTCACTGCGCGCCGTACACCGTGCAGAAGATCATCCGCGACGGGAAGCAGCTCTACGAACACGAGGCCGACTGCGAACGCGCGATCCCGGCCGACATCGCGCATCTGATCACCGCGATGCTCGAGCGCGTGCCGATCTCAGGCACGGCCGCCGGCGCGTTCTCGGTGGGGTGGGGACCCTGGCCGGTCGCCGGCAAGACGGGAACGGCCGATCTGAACAAGGCTGTGTGGTTCAACGGCTACACACGACAGGTCGCGACGGCCGTGTGGGTCGGGTCGAACGGGAACCCGTACTCGCTGGGGTCGGTGTTCGGCGGCACGGTCGCCGCGCCGATCTGGCGCGCCTACATGATGCAGGTGATGAGCGGACAACCGGTGGAAGGATTCCCCGAGCCGCCGGCCCCCGAGACCGCCACGGTGCCGAACGTGGTCGGCATGACGGCCGACGAGGCGATCGCCAAGCTGCAGGCCGCCGGCTACCGCGCGACGCTGCGCCAGGTCGACTCCGAGGAGCCGAAGGGGACCGTGATCGCGCAGGCGCCGGCGGGCGGCGCGGCGGCCGAGCTCGGGGTCGCCGTGCTGCTCGAAGTGAGCACCGGCGTCACGCCGACCACCGAGATCCCGCGGGTGGTAGGACTCATCTCCACCGAGGCGCGCGCCGCGCTGGAGGACGCCGGGTTCGTCGTGCACGTGATCACGAAGCCGGTCGGCGACCCGAAGGACGACGGCATCGTGCTGCACCAGTCGCCCGCCGCCGGCACCTCGGCCGAGGAGGGCGCGACCGTCACGATCACGGTGGGCAACAAGTAGCGCAGCGGGACCGGCAAGTTCAGCCGCCGAGCCGCGCCTTGACCTTCTCCTGCACCGCCGCGCCGTCGACGCGCCCCTTCGCCGTCCCCATGACCATGCCCATGACCTTGCCCATCTCCTGCATCGATGAGGCGCCGGTCGTGGCGACGGCCTCGTCGATCATGGCGTCGACCTCGGCGTCGGACAGCTGCTCCGGAGCGTAGGGCGCGATCGCCTCACGCTCGGCCTCTTCCTGTTCGGCGAGCTCGCTCCGTCCTGCGTCGCGGAACGCCTCGGCCGCCTCGTTCCGCTTCTTGACCTCCCGAGCGGCGACCTCGCGCACCTCGTCGTCGGAGAGATCGTGCCCGAGCTCGACCTCGCGGTAGCGGATCGCGGACGTCAGCATGCGGAGCGCGCCGAGACGCACCCGATCGCCGGCCTTCAGCGCGGCGTTCGACTCCTCCTGGATCTGGGCCTTCAGAGCGGGGTCCGTCACTACACTCCTCTCGTGCTGCCGGTGCTGCTCGCGATCGTGGGGGTCGGCGTCGCCTGCGTGGCCTACGGCGTGCTGATCGAACGCCGCTGGTACCACCTGGTGCGCCACCGCCTCGACATCCTACCCACCGACGGTCCGCCGACCCTGACGATCCTGCACCTCTCCGACCTGCACTTCGTCCACCACGAACCGGCGAAGACGATCAGATTCCTCGCCTCGCTGCCGGCGGCGGACGTCACGGTCGTCACGGGCGACTTCCTGGCCGAATCCGAGGCGGTCGAGACCGTCGTGGAAGCGCTGCGACCGGTCCGCGGGCGGCTGGCGTCGTGGTTCGTGCTCGGTTCGAACGACTACTACCAGCCCCGACCGCTCAACTACGTCGCGTACTTCCAGCGGCAGCGTCGGCGTCGACGCGCGGCGTTCGGGCGAGCTGACGAGCTGGCGGCACAGCTCGTCGCGGATGGATGGCAGGACCTTACGAACGTGCGTCACACCGCGCAGCTCGACGGATTGCCGGTCGAGCTCATGGGCTTGGACGACGCACACATCCGGTGGCAGGACTACCGGGTGGCACCCAGGCGCGTCCCCGACCGGTTCGGTGTTGCCGTGATGCACTCACCGGACTCGGCGCCCGAGGCCGCATCCCTCGGCTACGACCTGATCGTGGCGGGCCACACGCACGGCGGACAGGTGTGCCTGCCGATCGCGGGCGCCCTGGTCACGAACTGCTCGATGCCGCGCCGCATGGTCAAGGGCGTGATCCGGATGGGGAACGCGATCCTGCACACCTCGCCGGGGCTCGGAACCAGCAAGTACGCCCCGTTCCGGTTCTGGTGCCGCCCCGAAGCGACCTTGTTGGAGCTGGGGCCTCGTCCTGCAGGGATCTGACTCGCTACACTCGGAGGTTCGGGACGTGGCGCAGCTTGGTAGCGCGCAGCGTTCGGGACGCTGAGGTCGCGGGTTCAAATCCCGCCGTCCCGACCCGAGCGAGCGCGAGGAGGCGGGCTGCAACGCCCGCCTCCTGCGTTTCCTGTAGGTCGTCGTGGGACTCTCTTGAGGAATCGTGCCTTACCTCGACGACCTGCGCAAACGCTTCGTCTCGCGCAAGTGCGTGGTGTCGGGAGTTTGACGGGTCCCCAGGCGTTCGCTAGCCTCGATGCCCGTAAGGCTCCGTACCGGCTCTCGGTTATCGGAGCCTTTGCCTTTGTCCGCCGAGCCGAGGGGGGAAATGACCGGGGTGTTGAGGCGTTACGCGCGACTCGCCGTCGCCGTCATCTTCGTCCTCCCCGTGATCGTCGGTTCCCTCGCCACCTCCTCCGCAGCGACCCCCTCCAAGGCCGACGTCGACAACGCCAAGGCCAAGCTCGCGGACCTGAGCCACCGCCTCGAGGCCGTGATCGAGCAGTACAACGAGGCCCGGGTGCAGCTCAACGCGATCCAGCAGAAGCTGGACACCGCTCGGCAGGAGAAGGAACAGGCGGAGGCCGAGGCGAAGGCGGCGATCGGGCGGCTGCAGGACCGGGCGGTCGAGGCCTACACCGGCGCCGGATCCCAGGTCGACGTGTTGCTCGGCGCGCAGGACTTCACCGAGTTCTCCGACCGGCTCGAGTTCATGGGCGCGCTCGCCCAGCACGACGCCGACCTCGCCACCGACGCGGAGGTCGCGCAGCAGAAGGCGCAGTGGGCGGCCGAGCAGTACTCGAAGGCGCTCGCCCAGCAGAAGTCCGAGCTCGCGCAGATGTCGTCGCATCGCGACGAGATCGTGAACATGCTCGACCAGCAGAAAGCGCTGTACGAGCAGCTGAACAGGGACTACCAGGACTACCTCCAACGGCAGCGCGAGGCCGCAGCCGCGGCGGCGGCCTCACCGACCGGCTCGACCGACTCGAGCGGCGGCTCGGACCCCGGTGGCTGGACGACGCCGCCCGCGCCGCCGGTCGGCTCCGGTGCTGGTGCGGCGATCGATGCCGCGAAGTCGGTGCTTGGTGCCCCGTACGTGTTCGGCTCCGCCGACCCCTCCGTCGGCTTCGACTGCTCGGGCCTCACGATGTGGGCCTGGGCGCACGGTGGGGTCTCGCTGCCGCACTCGTCCCAATCACAGGCAGGGTCCGGCGTGGTGATCCCCTACTCGCAGCACCAGGCTGGTGACCTGCTGTTCTTCTACTCGCCGATCAGCCACGTGGCGTTGTCGCTCGGCGGCGACCTCATGATCCACGCCCGCCATCCCGGGCCCGGTGGTCAGGTCCAGATCGGATCCGTCTCCGGGTACGGCACACCGGTCGTGCTCACCGTTCGCGTCGGCTGACACCCGCCACCAACGTTCGCAACCGGCGGACCCATCCCGACTAGGCTTGCGCGTCGATGGATGCCGTCCGAGCCGACGACACGGACCTCGAGCTGATCGCTCGACTCCGAGCCGGTGACGAGGACGCGTTCATGGACCTCGTCGACACGCTCCAGCCCGCGATGCTCCGCGTCGCGCGGATGTACGTCTCCACCCAGGCCGTCGCAGAGGAGGTCGTGCAGGACGCGTGGCTCGGCGTGCTGAAGGGCCTCGACCGGTTCGAAGGCCGATCGAGCCTGCGAACCTGGATCTTCCGCATCGTCACGAACATCGCGAAGACGCGCGGCCAGCGGGAGGGCCGAAGCGTGCCGTTCGCGTCACTCGCCGGTGACGACCTCGACCAGCCCACGTTCGATCCGTCGCGGTTCCTCGGTGACGACTCCCAGTACCCGGGCCATTGGTCCACGTTCCCGCCGGACTGGTCCGGGGTGCCGGAGGATCGGCTGCTGGGGAGCGAGACGCTCGAAGTCGCGGGTGCGGCGATCGAGGCCCTGCCGCCGATGCAGGCGGAAGTGATCCGGCTCCGCGACGTGCTCGGCTGGAGCTCGGCCGAGGTGCGTAACGCCCTGGAGCTCAGCGAGACCAATCAGCGGGTGCTGCTGCACCGCGCGCGGGGCAAGGTGCGTCGCGCGCTCGACCGGTACTTCGAGAGCGAGATGGGCGCATGAGCACGGACGAGGACTTCCCTTGCCGGGAGCTCGTCGAGGCGTTGACCGACTACCTCGAGGACGCGATGCCCGCCGAGGATCGGGGCAGGCTGGAGGCACACCTGGCGATCTGCGAAGGCTGCACGACCGTGCTCGAGCAGTTCCGCGAAACGATCCGCGTGACCGGTCATCTCACCGAGGACGAGGTCTCCGGTCCCGACCGCGAGTCGATCCGAGCCGTGTACCGGGCCTGGCGGGCCGAACCGACCGGCTAACCCGGGCTCTCCACGGGGTCCCGAGCTCGTCCTACGCGAGGTCGGTGTCTGGTTCCATCGGAACCTGCGCTTCGCGTCCCATCTCCGACGGCATCGACCGCGCCCTGCGCCGGAGCAGACCGAGCGCGCCGGCCGGGAAGAGCAGCACCGAGAACAACGCGGCACAGGTGAGCGCCGCTCCGGTCGCCGCCGTGATCTTGTGGAGCTCGCGACCGATGCCGACCGCGACCAGGATGAACGAGAGCGACGTCGCCTGCAGGAGCGCCGCGCTCCACGTCTCCAGGCGGTCGAGGCTCGATCGGTACAGCAACGCCGGTAGCCCTCGCACCATCAGGAGGAGTCCCAGATAGAGCGGGACCCGCAACAGCGTGGACGGCGACTGGAACAGCGCATCGAGGTCGAACTGGAGTCCGCTGGTCACGAAGAACACCGGCACGAAGAACCCGAAGGCGATCGCGCTCAGCTTGGTGCGGAAGACCTCCGGGTCGTCGGCCCAACCCCGATGCAACACGGACAGGATCGCGCCGGCCATGAACGCGCCCAGGACGGTCTCCAGGCCGAAGTGCCCGGCGAGCACGACCGCCGCGAGCAGGATCATGATCGCCGCGCGGATCCGAAGCTGCGCCGTCGTGTCCTTGAGGCGGTTCAGCACCGCCAGGTAGCCCATCTGGTGCCAGAGCCGGACCAATCCGATGAACAGCCCCAGACCGAGTCCGGCGAAGACTCCCAACACCGCGAGCTGGGACGCGACCGACTTGCCTTCGGTCGAGAAGAACACCGCCAGCAGCGCGACCGTCATGAACTCCGCGATCGAGGAGTTCGCGACGACCAGGCGGCCGACCTCACTGTCCTCTTGCTCGGCGTCCTTCAGGATCGGGATCACGATCCCGACGGACGTCGACGACAGGGCGATCGCCACCAGCAACGGTGAGAGGACGAGCCCGGCCCCGTACAGCGCGAGGTTCGCGATCACGGCCAACACGAGCGACGCGATGAACCCGGTCGTCGCGAGCCGGAGGTAGCGACCCCGCAACACCGAGAAGTCCAGCTCCAGTCCCGCCATGAACAACAGGAACGACAGCCCGAGCGTGGACATGACCGTGACCACGTCGTCGACGTGGAGCAGATCGAGCACCGCCGGTCCGAGGATGATCCCGAGCGTCAGCTCGATCACGACCGAGGGGATCCGGAACCGTGGGAAGAAGCCGAGGGCGAGCGGAGCACAGAACGCCACCGCCATCACGCCGAGCAGGTTCGCGAACGACATGTCCATGCGGCGAAGGGTGGTCGCTCAGGGAACGGCGGTCAACCTGGATCGTTGGCCGGATCGTTGGCCGGATCGTTGGCCGGATCGTTGGCCGGTTCGGTGCCGCCTGGGTCCCCGCCCGAGGACATGATCGCGTCGAGGTCGGCGAGGCGAACCTTGGCCTGCTGCACGAGCGCGTCGTTGCCGATGGCCTCGGCCTCGCGGATCGCCTCAGCGAGGAGCTCGGCGGCCTGATGAGCCCGCTGGTCACCTCGGGCCGGAGTGGCGTACTTCAGCTTCTCGTCGGCCTTCACGATCAGCTCGAAGATCTCGTTGGGCTCCACCCGGCTGCTCCTCTCCCTCGGATCCGTCGAACGATACGTGTCACGGCCGCATCGTGGAACGGCATGGAAGGGTGAACATCCGTCGAACGGCGCGGGAACCTTCTCCCGCAACCCTGTTGGCTCCCGCGCCGTCGGCGGACACTGAGATGGAAAGCCACTCCCGCGAAGGGCGCTCGATGGACACCGATCACACGAACACCGAGGTCGATCCTCGCCGAGCGCTGATGCGCGCGCTGTATCGAGATCCGTACGACGTGTGGACGCCGCAGAGCCTCGCACGAGCCGTCGGACTGTCGCTCGGGCAAACGGTGAAGGTGCTCGCAGAACTCGTCAGCGAGAAGCTCGTCCTCCGACTGCCGGGGTCCGACGAGGAGTACACCGTCGCCGGCGCGGGTTACTAGTCCATCCTAGACTAGCTTCGTCTCATCGTGCCACGCGTGTCGAGCTCAGCGCATGACGGCGTCGACGAGCTCGACAGCTTCGCGTTCGATCGCGTCGGCATCCACGAGCCGACCCAGCCAGGGAGCCGGTAGACCGGACCGGCCGTGCAGCGCGCCCAACAGCGCCCCGGTGACCGCCGCGTTGGTGTCGGTGTCTCCACCGAGCGCCACCACCTCGAGGAGACCGTCCTGGAACCCTCGCGCCTCGCCTGCCGA
>Ga0081455_10003495_pt1 | contig 18048 bp, 16 predicted proteins | sample TabmetS3T2R1_FD_70207 | JGI IMG/M metagenome (GOLD analysis project Ga0081455, IMG submission 70207) | Tabebuia heterophylla rhizosphere microbial communities from the University of Puerto Rico - S3T2R1 | ecosystem: Host-associated > Plants > Roots > Rhizosphere ...
GCGCGCGAGAGGCTGGCGCGTTTCGGGGATCGCGTCGAGCTCGTCGTCGGAGACTTCGCGGAGCTCGAGGATCTCCTCGCCGGACGGGCCGAACCCGAACCCGGTGCGAACGGCATCCTCGCGGACCTCGGCGTCTCGTCGATGCAGCTGGATCGCGGCGAGCGCGGGTTCTCGTTCCGTCGGGACGGTCCCCTCGACATGCGGATGGGAAGGAGCGGCCGCAGTGCGGCCGACATCGTGGCCACGGCTTCGGTCGAAGAACTCACACGGATCTTCCGTGATTACGGGGAGGAGCGAATGGCGGCAAAGATCGCGCGCGGAATCGTAGCGGAGCGGACGAAGAGCCCCATCCAGACGACTCGCCAGCTCGCCCGGATCGTCGCCGGGCAGAAGGGGAGCCGGGAGAAGATCGACCCGGCCACCCGCGTCTTTCAGGCGCTGCGAATCGAGGTGAATCAGGAGCTCGTCGCCCTCAGCCGGTTCCTCGCCGCGGCGGTCGCCCGGCTCAAGCCCGGCGGCCGGCTCGCCGTCATCTCGTATCACTCCCTCGAAGATCGGATCGTGAAGGACGCCTTCCGCCGGGACTCAGGCGTGTGCCTCTGCCCGCCGAAGCTGCCGGCCTGCATCTGCGGCGCGCGGGCGGCGCTCAAGGTCCTGACCCGGCGCCCGATCCGTCCGGGCGAGCTCGAGCAGCACCGCAACCCGAGATCGCGGAGCGCCCGCCTCCGGGTCGCAGAGCGCACCGAGGAGAGCATTTCGCAGGCCGTCTAGACGAACCGATGAGCACTGTGTACTCCCAGACCAAGCGGGTCGAGAACCTGCACCTGACGCGCGAGCGAGACCGCCGCCGCGGCCGCGAGCTCGCGACCTTCCTCCTCGTCGGGCTGCCGGTGGCGTGCGCGCTGCTCGCGTACGCGGCCCTGCACATCGAGACGGTGCGGGTCGGCTACCTGCGCGAGTCGCGCCAGCGCGCGCTCACCGAGCTCAACGAAGAGAACCGCCGGCTGCGCGCCGAGCTCGGCCGGGCCTCGGCACCGGAGCGCGTCGCCGAGGTCGCGAAACGCGAGGGACTGCGTCCGCCGCGTCCCGGACAGGTGCAGTTCGTCGATGGCCAGAAGCCAGCCCCGCAGGAGCCCGCGCGGTGAACGGCGCCGGCGTCCGCCGCGGCCGCACGCGGCTCTTCGCGTTGATCCTCGCCCTGTGGGGCGCGGTGGTCGTCGCGCGTCTCGTCCAGATCCAGATCGCCGACGGATCGCGCTACCGCGCCAGGGCGCAGCGCCAGCAGGAGCGGCGCGTCGAGATCCCGGGCCAGCGCGGCTCGATCCTCGACCGGGAGGGCCGCGAGCTCGCAGTCTCCGTCGAGACGACGTCCGTATACGCGATCCCCGACGACGTGCGCCAGGCGCGCGCGGCCGCGGCGGCCCTCGCTCCGGTCCTCGACATGCCGGCGTCGGAGATCCAGGAGAAGCTCGCGACCGATCGCGGCTTCGTGTGGCTGCGCCGCCAGCTCGATCCCGAGGCCGCCGAGTCCGCGCGGCGTCTCCGGCTCCCCGGAATCCACTTCGTCAACGAGCCGAAGCGCTTCTATCCGAAGGGCCGTCTCGCGTCGGCGGTGCTCGGCTTCGTCGGCACCGACGGCGTCGGCCTGGCCGGGCTGGAGCATTACTACGACGGGTCGATCAAGGGAAAACCCGGCGAGCTCGTCGCGCTGACGGATGCGCGGCGCAGCCGCTACGGCGAGGCCGAGGACGAGGCCAGCCGCCCCGCCGAGGAAGGCGCCACGCTGGTGCTCTCGCTGGATTCCGGCGTGCAGTTCGCCGCCGAGAACGAGCTCGCCGAGGCGATGCGCGTCCATCGCGCCCGGTCGGGCTGCGTGGTCGTGATGGACCCGTTCAACGGCGAGATCCTCGCGATGGCCTCGGCGCCCGACTTCGATCCGAACGCGTTCAACCGCTTTCCCGCCGAGGCCCGGCGCAACCGCGCGATCGCCGACGCGTACGAGCCGGGCTCGACCTTCAAGATCGTCACGGGGGCGCTCGCGCTCGAGCAGGGCCTCGTGACCCTCGACGAGATCATCGATACGGGCGACGGCACGATCCGCGTCGCGAACACCACGATCCAGGAAGCCGACCGCCACCGCTACGGAGCGCTGACGCTCGCCGGAGTCTTCGAGCACTCCTCCAACATCGGTATCATCCGCGTCGGGATGCGCCTCGGCGCGGGCCGGCTGCACGACGGCGCGGAAGCGCTGGGCGTCGGCCGGCCGACCGGAGTGGATCTTCCGGGCGAGAACCCCGGCATCTTCCGGCCTCTGCCGAAGTGGTCCGGCCTGTCGACGGCCTCGATATCGATGGGCCAGGAGGTCTCGCTGAACGCCCTCCAGCTCGCGCGCGTCACCGCCGTCGTCGCAAACGGGGGCTATCTCGTCGAGCCGCACCTCGTGACGCGGATCGCCGAGCCCGGCGGCCCACGGAATGTCCGCGCCGTGCCCGTGACCGAGCGCCGGCGCGTGCTCTCGCAAAGGACGGCGGACGCGATCTCGAAGATCCTCGTCGGCGTCGTGGAGCACGGCACGGGCGCGAAGGCCGCGGTCCCGGGCTTCGCCGTCGCGGGCAAGACCGGGACCGCCCAGAAAGCCGGCGTCGGGGGATACCAGCCCGGCCGGCACGTGCCCAACTTCGCCGGCTTCGCTCCCGCCGACAACCCGCGCTGCGTCGCGGTCGTCGTGCTCGAGGAGCCTCAGGGCAAGTACTACGCCGCGGACGTCGCGGCGCCGCTCTTCTCGCGCGTGATGGCGCAGACGCTCGGAATTCTCCGCGTGGCGCCGCGCGAGCAGCGCGTGCCCGAGTCCGTCCTCGCCGAGGCGGCCCCGCCCGCGCGGTACCGCGCCGGCATCGAGCCGGCGGCGTCCCGCCTCTCGCCGGCGGGCCCGGTCGATCCGGAGCGGACGCCGAGCGTGCTCGGTTTCTCGGCGCGCGAGGCCGTCGCCGTGTTCGCCCACGCGGGCGTGCTCGCTCGGCTGCAGGGAAGCGGATTCGTCGTCGCCCAGGACCCGCCGGCCGGCTCGCCGCTGAAGGCGGGCGCCGTGCACACCCTCTTTCTCGCCGATAGCGCGGAAGCGCCGAGCCGGGAAGCCGGGCACCGCGCAGAGGAGTCGCCGCCGACCTCCTCGACTCCGTGAAGCTGATGGAACTCGTGGCCGCCCTTCCGGGAGCTGATGTCGCGCCCGGAGGGGCGCGCGGCGACAAGGAAGCTCCCGGAGTGCGGGATATCGAGGTCCGGAACATCCGGAGCGACTCCCGCCAGGTGGAGCCCGGGGACCTGTTCGTCGCGTTCGCGGGCGCGAAGACCGACGGGCTCGAGTACGTTTCCGAAGCCCTCGCGCGCGGAGCCGTCGGCGTGGTGTCGGACCGTCCGGCGCCCGCGGGGATCGCCGGCAATCGGACCTGGATCCAGGTCGAATCCGCGCGCCGGGCCCTCGCCGTGCTCGCGGCGGAGCTCCACGGCCATCCCGCCGAAAAGCTCGTGCTCGCGGCCGTCACCGGGACCAACGGGAAGACGTCGACGACGACGCTCGTCGAGGCGATCCTCGCGCGCCGCTACGGACGGGCCGGGCTTCTCGCGACGACCGTCTACCGGACGCCGCGCCGCACGATCGCGGCCGGCCGCACGACGCCCGAAGCCCCGCTGATCCAGGAGCTGCTGGCCGAGCTCGTCGCGGACCGCGTGCCCGCGGCGGCGATCGAGGTGTCGTCGCACGCCCTCGTGCTCGACCGCGTGACCGGCTGCCGCTTCGACGCGGCCGTCTTCACAAACCTCACGCGCGACCACCTCGACTACCACGGCACGATGGACGAGTACTACGAAGCCAAGAAGCGGCTCTTCCCGATGCGCAAGCCGGGGGCCGCCGCGGTCATCAACGCGGACGATATCTATGGGAAGAGGCTTCTGGACGAGGTTGCGCCGCCGGTCGCGAGCTTCTCGCCTTCAGGCGAAGCCGGCGCCGATTACCGGGCCGAGAAGATCCACTGCGACCTGACCGGCACCCGCTTCGAGGTCGTGCACCCCGGCGGGCGTTTCGCCGTGGCCTCGCCGCTTCTCGGCCGCTTCCAGGTCGGCAACGTCCTCGGCGCGGTCGTGGCGGGGCTCCGCCTCGGCGTTTCGGAGAAGGACATCGCGGCGGCGGTCGCCGAGGTCGGCAACGTACCGGGCCGCCTGGAACGGGTCGAGGCCGGGCAGCCCTACACGATCCTGGTCGACTACGCGCACACGCCCGACGCGCTCGAGCGGCTGCTCGCGTCGGTGCGGGAACTGTCGGACAAGAAGATCATCCTGGTCTTCGGGTGCGGCGGTGACCGCGACCGGGGCAAGCGCGCGCCGATGGGCGAGATCGCCGGGCGCCGGGCGGACATCGCGATCGCGACGTCCGACAATCCGCGCTCCGAAGATCCCGCGGCGATCCTCGAAGAGGTCGAGCAGGGTCTTGCCCGTTCGGGCGCGACGAAGCATCTGAAGATCGTGGATCGTCACCAGGCGATCCGCGCCGCGGTCGAGCTCGCGAATCCCGGCACCGTCGTCGTGATCGCTGGCAAAGGGCACGAGACGACGCAGTCGATCGGGGGCCGGGAGCTGCCCTTCGACGACCGGAAGGTCGCGGCCGAGCTCGCGCGGGAGAAGATGTCGTGAAGTTCACGCTCGCAGAGCTCGCGGCCGCCATCGGGCCGGACGCGCGCATCGAGGGCGCGAAGTTCGACGCGGCCATCATGCCCGATGGCAAACGGGCAGAGTGACCACGCACGTTCGACAAAACAACAATGGAGCAGCAGGTGCGAAACAAGGGAAACGGCAAGGAGCCACCGGCCGAGGCGGTCGCCGGCAATGGAATTCTCAACCGGCGCCTCTTTCTCGAAGGCGCGCTGTTCGCCGCCGCGGCGGGAAGCGCGGGCGCGGCTGCGAGCGCCGCGACTTGCGCGGACACCGCGGCGTTGATCTGTTCGTTGAGTTGCGCCATTTGCTCGGGCGTCCAAGCGCTATTCGGCGCGCTGACGCCGGCGCCGTCACTCGCTGAGGACGCGTTCGGCGTCGTCGGGTGCTCGGCTGCCCCGACCGGGGTACTCGCGCCATTGGCGGGCGCGGAGTCGTTCGTCGCGGTGATCGGCGCCGTCGCGACGCCGCTCGCCGCGAGCGGCGGGCGCGAATGATCGGCGCGGCCCCACATCGCCATCGACGCAATGAGCACCGTGACGCCGGCGGCAGCGGCCGCGTGCTCCCACTTCACCGCGCTGCGGCGCGGCCACTCCTGTTCGCGCGCGCGGCGGCGGAACTCCACCCAGTCGTACGGCGGTTGCCGCTCGCACGGCAGGTCGCGCAGTCGCTGCCGAATGTCATCGGCCAGCAGATCGCGGGAAGGAAATCGCACTAGGGGGCGCATGGCTGTCTGTCCGTCGTCGGTTCGAACCACTCGCGCAGGCGCGCGTGGGCGCGGGCGAGCTGGGATTTGGAAAAACTGATCGAGCGGCCGAAGGCCTGCGCGATCTCCTCGTGAGAGTAGCCTTCCACGTCGTAGAGCCACACGACCGCGCGCGCCGTGGGCGACAGGATCGCGAGCGCACGCTCCACGTCCAGCTGCTCCGCGCGCGAGTCCGGCACGACGAGGCGCTGAAGCTCCTCGCGGCTCAGTGCCTCGTCGTCGTCCCGGTCGATGACCAAGCGCGCGCGATGCCAGGGGGAGCGCAGATACATGAGGCACTTGGTGATGGCGATCCGCCGCACCCAGGCGCCGAGCGGCGCTTCGCCCCGGAAGGCGCCGAGCCGCTCGAACATCGTCATCATCGTGTCCTGGAACAGGTCCTCGGCGAGCGCGCGGCTCGTGACGATGCGGCGGATGAGGCCGAACGTGGCCGGGGCCAGGGCCGTGTACAGACTCGATTGCGCGCTTTCGTCGCCGCAGCGGGCCTTGAAGACCAGCTCTTCGGAAATGCAGATTTCGGCGAGTCGGCTCACGGGGGGTATAGATGCCGGCTTGAGCGAAAAGGTCGCGGAGTCACTATACTCCCGCCCCTCATCGCACCCCCTCGCTGCCCGAGTGGCGGAACTGGTAGACGCAGCGGACTCAAAATCCGCCGCCCTTAAAAGCGTGTCGGTTCGACTCCGACCTCGGGCACCAAGACTCTTCCGAAACGTTTCAACGCGTCCTGTCCAAACTTTTAGCTTCCGGATTGCCTGGAAGAATGCGTCCGGCGACATCCGACGATGTTCGCGGACAGCCCGCGTTTTGCGGGGGGAAAATTCCCCGGACTCCTCGAAACATCACGCGCAAGGTGTTCGACCTCTATGCGAAGGAATTGGCCAAGCGTTCCCCGCAGCGTCTACCGTCGAGCTCCGTTGCCGTTTGTTGGGCACTCGAAGAAGCATACGACGTTGCACACGGAAGGACGGAGTCGTGTCGAAGAGATTCAGTAAGTAGCTGTGATGAGACCCGGAGGGACAAATGAGTGAGCGATCGCCGTTGCGGATCAGCGGCGCCCTAGCATTCGTGTTGGGGTTCGGACTTGCGCCACTGTGGCTCGCGATCGCCTACGTCGCGATCAACGGCGTTGGCGCCCCATCCTTCTACTGGAACGCCGCGGGTTGGTACATCGTTTTTGCGCTACCGGTGTGTGGCGTCACGATCCTCATCGCGGCGGCGACGCTCGCCGCATATTCCTTCACGGACGGCGACGGGGTTCGTCGCCGAAACGTCGCGGCGGGCGTGCTCTTCGGGCTGTGTTTGGTTGCCAGCCTCATCGCGCAAGCGTGGTGGTCGAACCGCGACTCGCACGCACGGGACCTGCAAATGGAAGAGCGGGATGCGCTCGCGATCGTGAGGCAGAGTGAACAGGTTCAGCGCCTTATCGGAAATCCCTTCACCGCAATCCACATCGCAACGCTGCAGGGCGCGAACGGCACGCCCAGGAGCTATCTCTTTCAGGTTACGGGCTCGGAGATTCGGTATGCCGTCGTCAACGTGTCCCAAAAGTCGCCCGAGCGAACGCTCGAACTGGCATGCGTGCGCCGGCAGCGACCGGGCGGTGGCAACAGGTTGCCCGGATACTGCTGACACGAGAAGTGCCCGCAGTTTTATCGACACTGCCGCATTCGGTTGAATCTCGGTGGTCGTGGCTGGGCTTCGCCTGATCTCCGCTTCGCCACTCCGTTCGAGTGAGTGCGCACCGACCCGCCCTGGCTCCGGCCCGCGCCCGCCGTATTTCATCTCCCGACCGCCATTTCCCTATTTTTCGGACAAATGACGCCTCAATAAGCCACAATCCGGACATTCAGGCTGGCTAGACGCCCACAATGGCCCTAAATCCGGACACGCTCCCCGAGCTGGTCATCGTCGACGAAGCCGAGCCGGCCATTGCCCGCCGTGTACGCCGGCTTACCGCCGATGGCCGTCTGCGACGCCTGCATGCGGGCATCTATACCTCGAATCTCGACGCCCCCCTGCAAGCGATCGTGCTTCGCCATTGGCAACCGATTGTCGGACATCTCCTTCCTGACGGTGTCATCTCTCACCGTTCGGCCTTCGATGGAAGGCCGAACGACGGATCTCTCTGCGTTACACGTGGCAAGACGCGCAGAACTCTGCGACTGCCGGGACTCGACGTTCACGTTCTTCCGGGACCCGGGCCAAGACGTCACACGACGGCGAGCGACGCTCCATATGGATCGCTCTTTCTTGCGAGCGATCCGCGCCGCTACTTGGAAAACCTGACGCGTGGCCGCGGCTGGTCTGATCTCGTGCTCTCCCAGGAAGCCGTTGAATCAGCGCTCGATCGCCTGTTGATGGTGGGGGGCGAACGCCGCTTGAATCAGCTTCGGGATCAGGCGCGCGAGGTGGCGCAAGATCTGGGCTTTGAAGCCCAGTTCAAACGCCTCGATACGGTCATCGGGGCGCTACTTGGAACACAAGCGGCGCGGCATCTGAAAGCACGACAGTCGTTGGCACGCGCGGCCGGCCGGCCGTACGACCCACACCGCCTGGAAGTCTTCGATGCGTTGTTCAGTGACCTCAATCGAGCTGCGCTGACAGACGTTGCGGACGCAGCGCCGTCGGGCTCGGCGCGCGAGAATTTCGCATTCTTCGAAGCCTATTTTTCCAATTACATCGAGGGCACGACGTTCACAGTCGAAGAGGCCGAAGACATTGTCTTTCGCGGCCAGATCATCGAGAACCGAAGCGAAGACTCACACGATGTTCTCGGCACCTTCAACGCAGCGATCCTCGCGCCGTGGCGTGATCAACCGCCGCGCACCGTCGACGATTTCCTCGACTGGTTGCGAAACGTCAACGCACTCGTGATGCAAAAGCGGCCTGAGCGGAAGCCAGGGGAATGGAAGGACAAAGCGAATCAAGCGGGCAGCACGTACTTCGTCATGCCCGAGCTCGTACCGGGTACGTTACGTGAAGGCTTTGCGCGCATTGAAGCGCTGAGTCATCCGCTGGCCCGAGCCATCATGACGATGTTCGTTGTTACGGAGGTCCATCCGTTCGTCGATGGGAATGGCCGCACGGCACGGTTGGCGATGAACTGCGTGCTCAGTGCGGAGAAGGCGAGTCGTATCATCATCCCGACCGTATACAGGGAAGACTATCTGCTGCCTCTGAAAGCGCTGAGTCATCATATGGAGGCGCAGCCGCTGATCGCGTCTTTGAGTCGTGTTCAACGATGGTCCGCTGCGTTTGACTACTCGCAATCGAGAGTGCAGCTGCGCGAACAACTTGCGCACAGCAACGCCTTTCAGGAAGACCTTCGGAACTACAGGCTGGTTTTCCCGCAAAGCTGAGTGTGGAATGCCGGTCTTGAGCTTATGCGCAGGTTCGACTCCGACCTCGGGCACCAAAGCGAGCCGCACTGTTCGCGCAGTCGGTGGGACACCTTCGCGGCAGCCTGTAGGACAACGCGCTTACCTCGCGCGCCGCGCGGAACCTCCTGCTCCCCGTTATGTCGCACCCCATTTTGTTACGACGGCGAAATCTTGCTCGCGGAAGAAATGCCTCCACTCAACCGTTCTTCCTGTGAGCCGTTCGGACGGCCACTGAAACGGAGGATGGCTGTGAAACTACGCATTCTGATGCTTGCAGCGCTCGTCGCGACCACAAGCGGTTGCGCCACTGTGGGCGGAGCGCACGCGCTGGCCACGCCGTGGGGCGTCGGTGGCGTGTACTCATTTAAGGACAAGCCGGCCGTGGCCGGCCAGCCGAGTGAGCGCGACGTCGACGTGCAGGTCGCGCAGGCGCTCGACCATTACGATCCGCAACAGCCGGGCGACGAGGACGTGCGCGTCGCGAGCCGCTGATGACCACTGGACGCGAGGCGCGCGACTTGCGCGCTTCGCGTCCCGCCTCCCACAATGCGGCGATGAATTTCTGCAATCAGTGCGGCAGCCGCGTTTCCCTTCGCATCCCGCCCGGGGACCATCTCCCTCGCCACGTGTGTGACGCGTGCGGGACCATTCATTATCAGAACCCGCGCGTGGTGGTCGGCTGCGTGCCCGAATACGAAGGGCGCATCCTCATTTGCAAGCGTGCGATCGAGCCACGCCTCGGGTACTGGACCGTACCGGCCGGCTTCATGGAGAACGACGAGACATTGCAGCAGGGCGCTGCGCGCGAGTGCTACGAAGAGGCTCTGGCGGAGGTGGAGATCGGCTCGCTGCTGAGCCTCGTCACGGTGCTCGGCGCGCATCAAGTGCACGTCTTTTTCCGGGCCACGCTGCGCAAGCCCGAGTTCGGGCCCGGGCCCGAGAGCCTCGAGGTGAAGCTCGTCACTGCGGCTGAGATCCCCTGGGCCGACATCGCATTTCCGAGCACGAAATTCGCGCTGGAGCGCTACCTCGAGGATCGCCGCGCCGGGCGCGAGGACCACCACTACACGACGTTCGAGCGCCGCCGGCCGCCAGCTGCAGGCTGAGACCTCAGCTCATAACCGCTCGGCCGTTTCACGCTGCCGCGGACGCGTGGCACAATCCGCGCCCCTGCGCAGCCGTGCCTGCCCAAGTTACAGGCGCCGGCGGGGCTCTCTCGAGGACACTCAATGACGTTCGTCGTTACCGAAAACTGCATCAAGTGCAAGTACATGGACTGCGTGGAAGTCTGCCCGGTGGACTGTTTCCACGAAGGCCCCAATTTCCTCGTCATCGATCCCGACGAATGCATCGATTGCACGTTGTGCGAGCCGGAGTGCCCGGTCGAGGCGATCTACTCGGAGGAAGAGCTGCCGCCGGGGCAGGACAGCTTCAAGCCGCTGAATGCTCAGCTTGCGAAGCAGTGGCCGGTCATCACGGAGAAGAAGGACCCGCCCGCCGACGCCAAGGAGTGGGAAGGCAAGCCCGACAAGCTGAAGCTGTTGGAAAAGTAGACGGCCTGCGCCGCTGCCGCCCGAAGCGACGGCTAGAGTCCGTCAGGGCTGCGTCAAACCTTTAGCAAGTTGGCGGGTCGTCGAGGCGCAGCGCGAGGTTGGGGGAAGTCGCGGCGTCACCATCGAGCCGCATGCCCGAAGGGGCATGCACAAGGTTCAGCGGACGCAGGGGCCTCACCCCGGGCAACCTCGCCGAACCCCGCTGCCCCGAAGGGCATTGATCATCCCCGCTTCTTGAGGTGCTGGGCCAGCATCGCCGGCGGCAGATACCCGGGCAGCATCTCGCCATTGTCGAGCACGATGGCCGGCGTGCCGCGCACGCCCACGTCCTGACCGAGCGCGTACTCGCGTGCAACCGGGGACCCGGCGCAGTGCTTCGGCCCCGGAATCGCCTGATCGAGCTTCGCCTTCGTCAGCGCGTCCCCGCGGTTCGGCGAGCACCACACCTGCTCCGCCTTCTCCCACGACTCGGTGTCCGGTCCCGTGCGCGGATAGAACATGTACCGCACCTTGATGCCGAGCCGGTTGTACTCCGCCATCTGGCTATGGAGCTTGCGGCAATACCCGCAGTCGACATCGGTGAACACGGTCACCGTGTATTTGGGATCCTTCGGCGCGAAGACCACCATCTGCGATTCCGGCACGGAGCTGATGAGCTTCGCGCGCTCGGTGCGGCGGGTCTTCTCGGTGAGATTGTCCTTCGAGGCGATATCGATGAGATCGCCGTCGATGGCGTATTTGCCATCGCTGCTCACGTAGGCAACCTCGGCGCCCTGCGAGAATTCGTACACCCCTGGGATCGGCGACTCGCGCAGATCGTCCGGCTTGGCGCCCGGGATCTTGGAAGCGATCGTGACGCGCGGATCGGCGGCCGCTGCCGGGCTCTTTTGTCCCGCCGGGACCTGTGCCGTCGCCATCAACGATGTGCCGAGGGCCATCACTCCGAAGAGAAACCCCATACGCGTGCGGAGCTGTGCCATGTCGCGATCCTGCCGGACTTTCAAGTTGCGGGTTTGACCCGGTCGCCCGGCGAAGGTTCGTCGGGCTCGATAGGTGGAAGCATAGCAGAGGCCTGTTGCCGACTGCTTTCAGCGACTGACCGGAGAGTGGCCCGCCCTGTTACGGATGCGGTCGACAAGTCCGATGGCCGGACCCGACCGCGCCGAGCTCAACCGCGCGGATGGTGCTGGGAGTGCAATTCCTTCATGCGCTCCCGGGCAACGTGCGTGTAAATCTGCGTAGTCGACAGATCGCTGTGACCCAGCAACATCTGCACGACGCGCAGGTCGGCACCATGGTTGAGCAGATGCGTCGCGAACGCGTGCCGCAGCGTGTGCGGCGACAGCTCCTTGTTCACACCGGCCTTGCGGGCATACCGCTTGATGATGTGCCAGAAGGCCTGCCGCGTCATGCGATCGCCACGCCGCGTGGGAAAGAGATAATCGGTTTGGCGCTCGAGCAGAATCTCCGCGCGCGGTCCGCGCGAGAACTCGGCGAGCCAGCGCACGGCTTCCTCGCCGAGCGGAATGAGCCGCTCGCGATTGCCCTTGCCGAGAATACGGATGACGCCCTGATTCAGATTCACCTGCGCGCCGCGCAGGTTCACGAGCTCCGACACACGCAAGCCCGTGGCGTACAGCACTTCGAGCATCGTACGATCGCGGTTGCCGAGCGGATCGTTCACCGCCGGCGCCGCGAGCAGCGATTCGACTTCCTCTTCCGTCAGACTCTTCGGCAGCGAGCGGCCGATCTTCGGCATGGCGATCTGCGCCGTCGGGTCTTCCTTGATCGCGTTTTCACGCAGCAAGTAGCGGAAGAAGCGGCGGAAGCTCGAGAGCTGACGCGCCGTGGAGCGCGGCCGCGCGCCCGCGTGTACGCGGAACGCGATGAAATCCTGCAGGTCGGCGCGCGTCGTCTTCATCATCGGCACGCCGCGTTCGGCGAGCCAGCGCGACAGCGCGGTGAGATCGGCGCGGTAGGCGGCCAGCGTGTTCGACGACAGACCGCGCTCCATCCACACCGCATCCAAGAAGCGGGAGACGGCCGGATCGGTCGAATCGGCGCTAGTGGACGTCGGCGCGGCGGCTAATGCGGCGTGTTTGGACAAGACGGGCCTCGCTCCATCAGGAAGCGCACCCAGTATGGTGAGCACCTCGCGAACCTCGGCGTGACGATCTTCACATCCGTATGGGAGCATTAACATAAAGAGAACCAGTTCACACCACGCAGAACGACCTTGGTCGAAAACCGTACGCATGAGTGAGTCCAATTCCAACAAGATGTCCGTGCCTTCCACGCCACACCGCGTGCTCGCACGCGCCGTGTACGGCGTGTATGCCTATGTGATGTTCCTCGTGCTCGGGCTCTCTGCGCTTGCCGGCATGGCATTGCCCGGCCTCGAGCGCCGGCGCGCCGTCGCGCGCTCCATGTCCCGCGCGCTGCTGCGGTTCACCGGCATGCCGTTGGTGGTGAAGTCGCTGGAGAACGTGCCCGCGGGTCAGTGCGTGATCGTCTCGAATCATGCGAGCTATCTCGACGGCCTTGTCTTTACAGCAGCGCTGCCGCCTCGATTTGGATTCGTCATCAAGCGCGAAATGGCGGGTGTGCCCATGGCAGGCACGCTCTTGAAGCGGCTCGGCCATGAGTTCGTGGAGCGCTTCAATCGCAATCGCGGCGGCGTCGACGCGCGACGGGTACTGCGCACGGCGACGAACGGCAATTCGCTCGTGTTCTTTCCGGAGGGCACGTTCGATGCCCGGCCGGGGCTCGGGAAGTTTCATGCCGGCGCGTTCACCGTCGCCGTGCACGCAGGCTGTCCCATCGTGCCGGCGGTCATTCGCGGTACGCGCCGCGCGCTCCCGCCCAAGAAGGGCTGGCCACACCCGGCGCGCATCGAAGTCGAGTTCCTGGAGCCGATCGTGCCCGAGGCAACCGCGGCGGATAAGGCCGTCGTGGAGCTGCGCGAGCGCGCGCGGTCCGCGATTCTCGGCGAGCTGAAGGAGCCCGACCTGCAGGCCGTGGCCTGAAGCCGCTACATGTTTCGCCGATATTGGCCGCCGACTTCGTAGAGGGCGTGCGAGATCTGGCCGAGCGAGCACACCTTTACCGCCTCCATCAGCTCTGCGAACACGTTGCCGCCCGAAGCAGCAACACGTTGCAGCGTCTGCAGCGCCGCCGGCGCGCGATCCGAATTGCGCGCTTGGAACGCACGCACGGCCGTCACCTGATTCTGCTTTTCCTCCTCCGTCGAGCGAATCAGCTCCGCCCCCTTGTGCTCCTCCGAGGCATCCGTATCGGACAGGAACGTGTTCACGCCGATGATCGGCAAAGTGCCGTCATGTTTCTTGGTCTCGTAGTACAGCGACTCTTCTTGGATTTTGCCGCGCTGATACATCGTCTCCATCGCACCGAGCACGCCACCGCGCTCGGACAGCGACTCGAACTCCTTGTACACGGCCTCTTCGACGAGATCCGTCAGATACTCGACCGCGAACGAGCCCTGCCACGGATTCTGATTCTTGTTGAGCCCCAACTCGCGATTGATCACGAGCTGAATGGCGACCGCGCGGCGCACGCTCTCCTCGGTGGGCGTGGTGAGCGCCTCGTCATACGCGTTCGTGTGCAGGCTGTTGCAGTTGTCGAAGAGCGCATATAGCGCCTGCAGCGTCGTGCGGATGTCGTTGAACGCGATCTCGCGTGCATGCAGGCTGCGCCCCGACGTCTGAATGTGATACTTCAGCATCTGACTGCGCGGCCCAGCGCCGTATCGATCGCGCATCGCGCGCGCCCAAATGCGGCGCGCGACGCGGCCGATCACCGCGTACTCGGGGTCCATGCCGTTCGAGAAGAAGAACGAGAGGTTCGGCGCGAAGTCGTCGATCTTCATGCCGCGCGCGAGGTAGTACTCCACGATGGTGAAGCCGTTCGCGAGCGTGAAGGCGAGCTGCGAGATCGGATTCGCGCCGGCTTCGGCGATGTGATAGCCCGAAATCGAGACGGAGTAGAAGTTGCGCACCTTCCGATCGGTGAAGAACTGCTGCACGTCGCCCATCATGCGCAGCGCGAACTCCGTTGAGAAAATGCAGGTGTTCTGCGCCTGATCTTCTTTCAGGATGTCGGCCTGCACCGTGCCGCGCACGGCTTGCAGCGCTTCGGCGCGAATCCGCTCGTACACTTCGCGCGACACGAGTTGGTCGCCCGTTACGCCGAGCAACGCGAGGCCGTTGCCATCGTGATGCTCGGGCAACTCGCCCGTATAGCGCGGCTGCGGGCTGCCACGCTCCGTGGCCGCGCGATGCAGCGCTTCGATCTTAGCTTGCGCGTCGTTCCACAGGCCTTCGTTCTTCAGGTACCGCTCGACGCGCTGATCGACGGCGGTGTTCATGAACATCGCGAGGATCATCGGCGCGGGGCCGTTGATCGTCATCGAGACGGAGGTCGTCGGTTTGCACAAGTCGAAGCCCGAATAGAGCTTCTTCATGTCGTCGAGCGTGGCGATCGACACGCCGGAGTTGCCGGTGCGGCCGTAGATGTCCGGGCGCGTGTCGGGGTCTTCGCCGTAGAGCGTCGTCGAGTCGAACGCCGTCGAGAGGCGCGCGGCACCGTGTCCGCTCGCGAGATAGTGGAAGCGGCGATTGGTGCGTTCCGGTGCGCCTTCGCCGGCGAACATGCGCGTCGGGTCTTCTTCCTCGCGCCTGTAGGGATACACGCCGCCCGTGTAGGGATACGAGCCTGGCAAGTTCTCGCGATAGATGAAGCGCAGGATTTCGCCCCAGTCGCGGAACTTTGGCACCGCGAGCTTCGGCAGCTTCAGATGGCTGAGACTCTCGGTGTAGTTCTCGCCCGTGACGAGCCGATCGCGAACTTTGTACGAATACGTGTCCGCCGACGCCGCCGCGGCGCGCGCCGGCCAGTGCTTGAGCTCACCGATGGCCTCGGGTCCGACTTCGTCGAGCGCCGTGTTGTACGCCGCGCGAAGCGCGCGCCGCGTATCGTCGATCGCACCGCCCGCGGCCGCAGGTTCGCGAGCAGGCGCCGAAAGAGACGCTTCTTCGGTCGCACGCGTCGCGGCCGGTTCAGTCGACGCGCGCGACGTCGCGCCCACTCCAGCCTCGAATGTCGCACTGTCCGGATATCTATCCAGCGGCGCCGGCAACGCTGCATCGTTCAGCGCCTTCAACGCTTGGTACAACGAGCACGCCCGTTCAGCCGCAAGCGCCTGCTTCTCGATCCGCTCGGCAACCGCCCGTCCACCCTGCGCGATCTCTGCAAGATAGCGAACACGCGGCGCCGGAATGAGCGGATCCCGCGTCGTCAATTCGGTCGGCCCCACGTCCGATACGGGCCAATTCACGGTCTTGCAAATCGCCGCGAACAACCGATTCACGCCCGGATCGTTGAACCGACTGGCAATCGTCGGCAACACCGGCACATCGGCATCCGCGACCGACATGCGATCCGGATGATTCCGCCGCCACTGCTTGCGCACATCCCGCAATGCGTCCGCCGACCCGCGCTTCTCACTCTTGTTGAGCACGACCATGTCCGCGAAGTCGAGCATGTCGATCTTCTCAAGCTGACTCGCGGCTCCATACTCGCTCGTCATCACATAGAGCGAGAGGTCGACGAGATCGACGATCTCCGTATCCGACTGCCCGATGCCCGCGGTCTCGACGACGATGAGATCGAACCCGGCGAGCTTGTACAGGCCAATCACATCGGCGAGCACCGCCGAGGTCGCCATGTGCTGCCGTCGCGTCGCGAGCGAGCGCATGAAAATCGAATTCGCCGACAAGCTGTTCATTCGAATGCGATCGCCGAGCAGCGCGCCACCCGAACGCCGTCGCGTCGGGTCCATCGCGACGACTGCAATCTGCTTGTCGGGGAAGTGCCGCACGAAGCGGCTGAGCAACTCGTCGGTCAAGCTCGATTTACCCGCGCCGCCCGTGCCGGTCACACCGATGACCGGCGTGGCATTGCGCGAGCGGCCGCTCGCGCGCCGAATCTGCTCCGCCTTCGCGTCCGACCCCTCGCCTTCCAGCACGGAGATCATCCGCGCGAGGTGCCCGTGATCGCGCGCGTTCACCGGTCCGAAGTCGTACTGCGGCCGGCGCGCAGCGCGCACGCGCGTCATCACGTCCGTGATCATTCCGACGAGGCCCATGTGCCGCCCATCTTCGGGCGTGTAGATCTTCTCGACGCCGTGCCTCTCGAGCGCCTCGATCTCGTGAGGCGCGATCGTCCCGCCGCCGCCCACGACGACGCGGATGTGTTCCGCGCCCTGCTCGCGCAGCATGTCCACCATGTACGCGAAGTATTCGTTGTGCCCGCCCTGATACGAGCTGACGGCGATCCCGTCCGCGTCCTCCTGAATGGCGGCGCGCACGATGTCCGCGACGCTGCGGTTGTGGCCGAGGTGCACGACCTCCGCGCCTTGCGCCTGCAAGAGACGGCGGATCATGTTGATCGCCGCGTCGTGCCCATCGAACAGCGACGCGGCCGAGACGAACCGCAGCGGATGCGTGACGGCTGCCGTGGAATCGGGCTCATGGCGCACGGCCGCGCTGCCTTGGGGTTTGGCATTCATTCGTAGCGCCTCGGTCCGGGGTGGGAGCAGAAAACCTACTAGCCGGTAGGATTTTAAGCTACCATGGCGGCGCCCGTCGAGTTTCCCGTTTCAGAACCATATCAGTCTCCATGGCTTCCCGTTCCGCCCGTACTCGCACCGCAGCCGCCACCACCACCGCCGGGAACGGTGCGGACTCCGCCTCCGCCTGGCGCGAGGGCCGCAAGCGCCTGCGCGACCACGCAGTGAAGCGCGATGCCGTGATTCAAACCGCCGCCCGCGCCTTTCGCGAGAACGGCTTCCACAATACCTCGCTCGATGCGATCGCGGCCGAGCTCGAGGTCACCAAGCCGACCATCTACTACTACGTCACGAACAAGGAGCAGTTGCTGTTCGAATGCTTCGTGGCGGGCCTCGAGCCGATTCTGTCAGCGCTGCGCGACCAGAAGACCTCGACCGCGCCGGCGCGAGAGCGCCTGAACGCAGTGCTGCGGCAGTACGCGCAGGCCGTCGCGTCCGACTTCGGCTGGTGCCTCGTGCGCGCCGAGCATCAGGACTTGAGCGCGCCGATGAGCGCGCAAGTGCGCGCGCTGAAGGTCGAGATCGACCAGGGCATCCGCCGCCTGCTCAAAGACGGTCAGAAGGACGGCTCCATCGCGCCGTGCGATACGAAAATGACTGCCTTCGCCCTGGCCGGCGCGCTCAACTGGATCCCCCATTGGTATCGCGAGAAGCAAGCCTTGAGCGCCGCGCAAATCGCCGCTGCCTTCGTCGCCATCTTCGAAGAGGGCCTGCGGCCGCGCGCCGCGCGCCGAACCTGAGGAAACCACCATGTCCGATCACAATGTCGTCATCGTATCCGCCCAGCGCACGCCGATCGGTGCGTTTCAGGGCGTGCTCGCGCCGGTCACGGCGCCACAGCTCGGCGCGGCTGCAGCCAAAGGCGCGCTCGACAAAGCCGGCGTGAAGCCCGCTGATATTCAGGAAGTCATCTTCGGCTGCGTGCTGCCTGCAGGTCTCGGCCAGGCCCCGGCGCGCCAGGCGGCGCTCGGCGCCGGCATTACCGCGACCGTGCCCGCC
>Ga0081455_10003496_pt1 | contig 18045 bp, 21 predicted proteins | sample TabmetS3T2R1_FD_70207 | JGI IMG/M metagenome (GOLD analysis project Ga0081455, IMG submission 70207) | Tabebuia heterophylla rhizosphere microbial communities from the University of Puerto Rico - S3T2R1 | ecosystem: Host-associated > Plants > Roots > Rhizosphere ...
CGGCGTCTCGACCTCGGCCTGCTCGACGTCTTCGAGGAACGAGTAGAAGCCCGAGCCCCCGAAGACCCCGATCTCAGCCCTCGCCATCCGCCCCCTCGCCTGCGGCCTGGGCATACGCGAGCTGCAGGGCGGCAACCGACTGGTTGAAGTCCCGGATGAGCTCCTCCGGGACGACGTCCTCGAGGACGGGGGTGAGCGCGGTCATCGTGTCGATGGCGAGCTTCGCCTGCTGAAGGTCGCGGTCGTCCCTCGTGTCCTCCGTCAGTCCGAGGCGGCGGTAGCCGATCGACGAGATGGTGATCAGCGTCTGGATGAGGACGTCCTCGATCCGCAGGCGGCGAAGCTCCTCAGCCAGCTGCTGCGCAAGCTGCTCCTCGCTTTCGTGCTCCGACTCAGACATGGACGGCTTCCAGCACCTCCTCGGCGTAGATCTCCTCCATGCTCTGCCCGGCTTCGTGCTTCGCGATCTGGCGCTCGGCCGGAGTCGCAGCCGGAACGGTCAGAAACGACGCGATGCCGAGCTCCTCGGCCACCGGCATGGTCCAGTGGAGCACCTGCTCGATCCTGGCGCGAGCCGGCATGACCTCGCCGCTCCGCAGGTCGATCAGCTCGCCGGAGAGCCCGTAGCGGATCGCCCGCCAGAGGTTCTCTTCGATCAGCCGGTGCGGGTGGTCCGGCAGCCGCTCGCCTTCGTCGATCGCGCGGGCGATCCGCACCGTGAGCGCGTACATGAACGCGGCGAGCGCTTGCGACTCCCCGAGCTCCGGCTGGCCGTCGCAGATCCGCAGCTCGACGGTCGGGAACGCGAGATGAGGCCGCACGCTCCACCAGAGCTGCGTGTGCTCGGTGATCGACCTCGTGTCGTAGAGGAAGCGGACGTATTGCTCGTACTCGGCCCAGTCTCGGAACGCGTCGGGGACTCCGCAGCGCGGGAACATGCGCGTGAAGACCTCCGTCCGCGCGGAGTGCAGGTATGTGTAGACGCCTTCGACGAACGGTGAGCTGCCCGAGTAGGCGAGGAGCTCCGGAAGGAAGCCGCGGAGCGCGTTCGTGACGAGGATCGCCCGGTCGGCGCCCTTGATGCCGACGTGCACGTGCAGGCCGAACGTGTTGTTCCGCCAGACGACGTAGCGGAGGACCTCGTCGTTCCGCCGGTAGTGCGGAGTGTCGATGATCCGCTGCTCCTGCCACGGACTCCACGGGTGCGTGCCGGTGGCGCAGAGCGCGAGGTCGAGCCGGCCAGCCAGCTCGAGCAGCTGTCGGCGCCGTTCCACCATCAGCGCAGCCGCGTCCGCGAAGTTCTCGCAGCGGCCCGTGCGCACCTCGACCTCGGAGGCGATCAACTCGCCGACGAGATGCTCTTCGACCTCCGTTCCCTGTGCGGCGGCCTGGAAGTCCTCGAAGCGGTTGACCAGGCCAAGGTTCGCGGGGTCGAGAATCGCGAACTCTTCCTCGACTGCCACAGTGAAGTCCTGTCCGCCGTCGAACCCCTCGCGGGCGAACCGGATCTGTTCCTCGGGACTGAGCTTCTGGGCCTCACCCACGCGGCGAAAGTATCAGAGCGGCAATCGTCTCCCAGCTCCAGCGTTCCACCGCCGCAGAGCGGGCCGCGGAGGAGAGCCGGGCCCATTCCGAGCGCGGCAACGAGAGGATCGCGTCGAGCTTCGCGGCGAGGTCGACAGCGTCCCCAGGCTGAAAGGAGGCAAGAGCGCGGTGCTCCCCCGGATAGGCCGCTTCGAGCCCCTGGGCGACCTCGGCGAGGCCCGAATGGCGCGCCACGAGAGGCGGCGAGCCGCACGCAGCGGCCTCGGCGGCGACCATGCCGAAAGCCTCCGGGAAGACCGATGGAGTCACGCTCACGTCTGCGAGTGGCCAGAGGTGGCGGAGATGCCGGTGCTCGAGGGCCCCGGTGAAGAGCACGCGCTCGCCGGCGCGCCGCTCCAGGTCGTCGCGCGCGGGGCCGAAGCCGACGACGACCGCTCGCGCATCGACGTGCTCGAGAGCGTCGAGCAGCAAGTGCACCCCCTTCTCCTCGCTCAGCTTGCCGACGTAGACGACGGTGGGCTCCTCTCCGCCGAGGAAGTCGCCGAGCCGCTCCGCGTTCCCAGCATCCGGGTCCCGCTCCGAGCTCGGCGCCGGATCCCGTGCCGCCTCGTCGAGGAGGGATGCGAGCGCTTGCTCCCGCGGCTCCGGGTTGAACTCGTCGACGTCCACCCCGGGCGGGACGACCCGGACCCGCTCGGTCCACCCGACGACGTCTGCGATCACGGCACGGATGTGCTCCGAGCCGGCGAGCACTTCGCTCGCGCCGGCGAGCGATTCGCGCGCCCAGGCGCAGAGCTCCTCGTTGCCGCGCATGGAGAACTCGAGCTCGGAGCCGTGCGCCTTGACGGTGAACGGCATGCCAATGGCTGCGCCCACCGGGGCGCCGAGAAGCACGTGGTTCGTGAGGAGGAAGCCGGCCGGCAGATGATCGTGCACGGCGGCTGCGTTCGACTCGACGAACCGCTCGCGCTCGGCCTTGCTCAGGTCCTGCAGGTAGCGCGCCTCCAGATCCTCGTAGCGATCGAGGACGAAGACCGGCAGCGGCCCGTCGAGCGGCGGCCGAACGACGGTGGCACCGCCGAGGTCGTACTCCTCCGGGTGCGGCTCCTGGCAGAAGACAACGACCTCGTGCCCGAGCCTGCTCCAGGCGCGCGCAAGGGCGCGTGTGTAGACGTTCGACCCCGTCCCGCCCAGGAGGTAGCCGTGCCAGATGAGAACCTTCATGCGTGGAAGATCCTGACGCACCGTTGGTCGCACGGGCGCGACTAGGCGACCGGAGGGCGTTCGAGCAGCTGGTCGAGCGCCACCAGCACCGCCTGCTCACGCTCGCTGCACGGACTCTCGGCTCGGCCGACGAGGCTGCGGACGCCGTTCAGGAGGCCTTCATCCGAGCCTGGCTTGCACTCCCTCGCTTCCGAGGTGGGTCGCTCTTCTCCACCTGGCTCTACCGAATCGGGCTGAACGCGGCCCATGACCAGCGCCTCAAGCGCCGCACGGAGCCGCTCGACGAGCGGCGCGAGCCAGCCGATCCCCAGGACAGCTTCCTCGCGAGCGAGCTCTCGAGCGCGCTCCAGGCAGCGCTGAACCAGCTCGAGGAGGACTACCGCACCGCAGTCGTCCTCTACGACGTCCTCGGCTGCTCCTACACGGAGATCGCCGAGCTCACCGACGTCGCCGAGGGTACGGTGAAGTCGCGTATCTTCCGCGGGCGCAGCCGGCTTGCGGAGCTCCTGGGAACAAGGACGGCCGAGGAGTAGTCGAAGACATGGTGTCCGAGACCCACCCACACGACCTCGAGCTCTTCGAGTACCTCGAGGACGAGCTTCCCGAGAAGCGGCGCGACGAGATCGCGGCGCACCTCGCCACGTGCAGCGTCTGCGCCGAGCAGGTGGCGCTCGCCGTCGCCGGCAGGGAGGCTCTCCATAATGCCGGCGCGCTCGAGCTGCCCGCTGAGCGGCGGGAAGAGATCCTCCGGAGCCTCCGGGAGCAGAAGCGGACAGAGCCCCGCGAGCAACGCGCCTTCTCTCGCGAGCTGATCTTCGTAGGACTGGTGACGCTCCTTCTTGTCGCAGGTGTGATCGGCATCGTGGTGAGCTCGAACGGCGGCGGGGGGCTGGAGAGCAGCGCAGGCGGCACGGCCGCCGAAGACGCGACGGCAACCAGTGGCGCAGCCGGCGGGGCGGAGTCGGCGCAGGCCAAGTCGGCCCTCTCCTCGAGCGGGCCTGCGGCTGACGTCGCCGAGGAACTGCAGCAGAAAGGCTTCGACGCAGCAGTCCAGAACGACCGCGTGATCGTCCGAGGCGCGACGAAGCAACAGGTGCGCGAGGCGCTCGCGGACCGCGGCCCGGGCGACGTCGAGGTTGTGGTTAAGAACCCGTAAAAGCGGCAGGGAACGCGCGCTGACCGGCGAAAACCGTCGGTCCCATGCGGCCAAAGGCCTTAACCGCATGCCTCGCTGTCGCCGGAGCGCTCGCGCTGCCGGTCTCCGCACAGGCCGTCACGAACCCGCAAGTGCCGGGCCTCCAGGTCGCGCTCAAGGCGCGCGGCTTCTACGCCGGGTCGATCGACGGCATCGCGGGTCCGATGACCGCGAGCGGGGTGCGCCGTTTCCAGCGCCGTGTCGGCATCGTCGTCGACGGCGTCGCCGGGCCCATCACCCGCGGAAAGCTCGGCCGACTCGGTCGCCCGCTCTTCGGGGGACGCCAGCTGATCGTGAGCGGAAACATCGGCTGGGACGTCTCCGTCCTCGAGTTCTTCCTCCGGCGCCGCGGGTTCTGGCCCGGCAGCGTGGACGGCCATTTCACCGAGCGGACGCGGCGCGCGGTCATGCGCTACCAGCGTAGCCGCCATCTCGGCATCGACGGCCTCGTCGGCCCCCAAACCCTCGCCAGCTTCGGCGTGCGCAGGGCGGTGCCCCAGCCCACGCATTCGACCTCACGCCGATCCGGCCAGGGCGCGCGCGCACTGCTCACGTACTGGGCGCGCTACTACGGCCTCAGCCCGAGCCTCGTGAAGGCGCTCGCGTGGCAGGAATCCGGGTTCCAGCAGCACGTCCGCTCGAGAGTCGGTGCGCGCGGCGTCATGCAGGTCACGCGCCAGACGTGGGCCTACGTGGAGATGGTGCTGCTGGGCCGCAATGTCCGGCACGGCATGGACGGGAACATCCGCGTCGGCGTCGCCTACCTGCGCCAGCTACTGCACGAGTTCCACTTCAACGTGCGGCTGGCGCTCGGCGCGTACAACCAGGGCCCGGCGGCGGTACGCGCGCACGGCCTCTATCCGAAGACGCGGAAGTTCGTCGCGAACGTCCTCGCCCTCAGGCACCGCTTCTCATAGTAAGCGGGCTGGCCGTCCCGACGTTAAGGCACGAAAAGAGGGGGAGCCAGGATCTCTCACCTCGAAAGTTGCGGCCTCTTCCGAGGATGTCCTGTCTCCCCCTCTGTTGGTTCAGTTATCGGCCGCCGCGCGAACCGCTTTAGCTCATTCGAGGGACTTGTTCGCATCCGTTTCCATGATATTCCTGACTTTGGTCAGAAAATGGAAGCGGCACAAATTGCACAGGTGCGGAGCTTCAACCGAGTTGCGACCGAGCGGGCAGGCGCGCTCAGCGAGCGGTTCCTCGGGCGCACGCGGCCGCTCGGCCAGGCCCGCCTCCTCTGGGAGATCGGGCGCGACGGAGCGGATGTCCGTGATCTCCGCGACCTGCTCGGGCACGACTCCGGCTACCTCAGCCGGCTCCTGCGCGCCCTCGAAGCGGACGGGCTCATTGTCGTCCGCCCCGACGCCACGGACGGCCGCGTCCGCCGCGCGACTCTGACGCCGCGGGGCGAGCGCGAATGGGATCAGCTCGAGTCCCGCTCCGAGGCGCTCGCGGCATCGGTGCTCGAACCTCTGGGCGACCGACAGCAGCAGGATCTCGTCAATGCGATGGAGACCGTAGAGCGGCTCCTCACCGCGTCGCTGATCTCAATCGACTCCGAGAGCCCGCGAAGCCAGGCAGCGCGCTGGTGCCTCGAGCGGTACTTCGAGGAGATCGCCACGCGTTTCGACGCGGGCTTCGACCCTACGCGGAGCAGCGTTCCCGACGCGGGCGACATGGCCCCTCCAACGGGGCTTTTCCTCGTCGCCCGGCTCCGCGGTGACCCCGTCGGCTGCGGCGGCTTGCTCTGGAGCGACGAAGGGCCGGTGGACATCAAGCGGATGTGGGTCGCACCAACGGTCCGCGGACTCGGGCTCGGTAAGCGGCTGCTTCGGGAGCTCGAAAGCCGCGCCCGCGACTCGGGCGCCCCGGCGACGCGGCTCGACACGAACCGGAACCTCACCGAGGCGATCTCGATGTACCGCTCGTCAGGCTACGAGGAGATCCCGGACTTCAACGGCGAGCCGTACGCCCACCACTGGTTCGAGAAACAGCTCTAGGCGGACGCGCAGATTCGCCGCCCCCCGACCGCCGAGTCGGCTAGGTCAGGTGGAAGTAGAGCGCGTAGAGGAGCTCGACCGCGGGGCTGGTCGTGTGCACAGTCACGTCCCCGGGAGCATGTAGGAGCGCCTCGGTGTAGTTGAAGATGATCTTCACGCCCGCGCCGACGACGTCGTCGGCCACGCGCTGGGCCTGCTCCGGCGGGACGGCAAGGACCGCCACGATGATGTTCTTCTCGCGGATGGAATCCTTGAGCTCGTCGTAGTCGCGGATGACCGAGTCGCCGATCGGCTGGCCGACCTTGCTCTGGTCGGTGTCGAAGGCGGCCGCGATGTTGAAGCCGTGGTCGGCGAAAACCGTCGAGCTCGCGATCGCCTGCCCGAGCCGGCCGGCGCCGAAGAGAGCGATGTTGTGCTGGCCCTGCGTCCGGAGGATCTTGCGGATCTCGGAGATGAGGCCGTCGATGTTGTAGCCGACGCCCCGCTTGCCGAACTTCCCGAAGGTTGAGAGGTCGCGGCGGATCTGCGTCGCGTTGATGTTGGTGTATTCGCTCATCTCCTGCGAGGAGATGCGCTCCTGGCCCATCTTCTTGGCCTGGGTGAGCACGCGGAGGTACTGGCTGAGGCGCGCCGCGACGCCGACGGTGAGCCGCTCGCCGACCCGCCCTTCGCTCTCAGTCATGAGACCCGCCATCGTCATTGCTTGTAACAGGATAGCGACACCCTCAGCCCTGGCGCGGAGAGACAAAACGCGCCGCTGGAGCGGAAGTTTGTGCGACTACTACTCCACCCTGCGACGCAAGCCGTCGGGCGTGACGAAGTACGTGAAGGCCTCCTCTCCGTCCACGAGGACGACCGGGATCCGCTCGCGATACGACGCTTCCAGCTCGTCGTCACCGGCGATGTCCACCTCCTCGAGCTCGAACGGGATTTCCGCGCGGACGCTCTCGATCACGCGCCGCGCGCCTTCGCAGAGGTGGCATCCCTCCGCGTGGACGAGCGTGACGACGTGCCGATCTTTAGGGGTAGAGGCCACGGGTCATCGTCGCCTCGCAGACGCGCCCGACCGCGAGCGCATACGCGGCCTGCCGCATCGGCAGCGACCGCTCCTCGTGCGTCCGCCAGGTCTCGGCGAACGCGCGCGTGATGATGTCGTTCAGCTTCGCGTTCACCTCGGTCTCCTTCCAGAAGTACTCCTGCAGGCCCTGAACCCATTCGAAGTAGGAGACGACCACGCCGCCGGCGTTCGCGAGCACGTCGGGGAGGACGAGAATGCCGCGGTCGTCGAGGATCCGGTCGGCCTCGGGAGTGACAGGGCCGTTCGCGCCCTCGCACACGAGGCTTGCCTTGACCTGGTCGGCGTTCTCGCCTGTGATCACCTGCTCGAGGGCACACGGCGCGAGGACATCGCAGTCGACGAGGAGCAGCTCCTCGTTCGTAACCGACTCGGCTCCGGAGAGCCCGTCGAGACTGCCGGTCTCTCCCTTGTGGGCGAGGGCCGCGCGCACGTCGATGCCGTCCGGGTTGTGGATGCCGCCCGTCGAGTCGGAGAGGCCCACGATCGTCGCGCCCTGATCGGCCAGGATGAGCGCGAGGTTCGAGCCGACGTTGCCGAAGCCCTGCACGGCGACCCTCCGGCCCTCGATCGACACGTCCTGCTTGCGCAGAGCCTCGCGGACGCAGAACGCTGCACCGCGAGCGGTCGCCTCCACCCTCCCGACCGAGCCGCCCACCTCGAGCGGCTTCCCCGTGACGACGCCGAGGACCGAATAGCCCTTGTTCATCGAGTAGGTGTCGAAGATCCACGCCATCTCGCGTGGGCTCGTGCCGACGTCGGGAGCAGGGATGTCCGCCTCGGGCCCGATGAAGTTGATGATCTCCGTCGTGTAGCGGCGGGTCATGCGCTCGAGTTCCGAGACGGAGAGCTTCTTCGGGTTGACGACGACGCCGCCTTTCGCGCCTCCGAACGGGAGGCCCATAAGGGCGCACTTCCACGTCATCCACATGGCGAGCGCCTTCGTCTCCTCGAGGGTGACCTCGTGGTGGTAGCGGATCCCGCCCTTGGAGGGGCCGCGCGCGACGTTGTGCGTGCAGCGAAAGCCCTCGAACACCTGCACCGACCCGTCGTCCATCCGCGTCGGGATGGAGACAGCGACGGCCTTCTTGCACTCGAGGAGGACATTCAACATGCTGTCCTCCATCCCGATCTGCGCGGCTGTCTGGCGCAGCTGGCTTCGCGCCATCTCCCAGGGGTTCTCCTTCAGGTGCGAGGACGGGGCTTCGACGGTGGTCACCCAGAGCTCCTTTTCTTAGTCGATGATCCGGAAGACGGTGTCGGCGGTGGACGGTGGCGTGCCGTCGGCGGCATCGACGGGTTGGGCGCGGAGGCGCAGGACGTACGTGCCGGGCGCGAGCACCTTCCCGTCGGGGCCGCGGCCCGTTAGGCCGAACGCATAGCGGCCGGGAAGCAGGTCGCGCAGGCGGGCGATGACGCCGAGGCGCTTGCCCTTCGGCGTCCAGAGCTCGACGTCGAGGAGGCCGACCGGCTCGATCTGCTCGCCGTTCGGGCCGGCGGCGGCGCGTCCGGCGCGGAACGCGAGCACGGCCGGCGCGCTCTTCGACGGCGCGAACTCCCAGTTGGAGAGGCTGACGGAATCGACTAGGGCGCCCTGGGGGCGTGGCGCGATCGCCCACGGAATCCGCGCCGATCGCGCGCCGCGGGCCGACACGACGACCACGCCGCTCGCGCCGGCGCCGAGCTCGGCAGTCGCCGTGACGCTCAGCTGCACCGTCGACGATGCGCCGGGACCGAGGCTGAGGCGGGCGGGCTGCGCGGAGAACGACACGCGCGGGGGTCCGGGCTGGTCCGGGACGAGCCCAAAGCCGACCTCGAGCGGGCGGCTGGAGAGGTTCTTCACCGTCAATGTCTGCGCGGACAACCAGTCGCCGCCGCCCGCTCGACCGAATGCCACCGTTGCGGGCTCGACAGCCAGCTCGGCCGTCGATGCCGCTGCCGGGTCGAGGCCCCCCGCCCCTTCTCGCGTCGCCGTTTGCGCGCCGCCAAGCGGCTCCGCGCTTCCGATCAGGACGCCGCGAAGCTCCGCTGCAGTGAGCCCGGCGCGCGCCTGGGCGACGAGGGCCGCCGCCCCCGCCGCAACCGCAGCCGCCGCGCTCGAGCCGCTCACCGTCGAGTACCGCGGACTCCCGTCCGCAGAGGGATCGAGAGTCGCAAGGCCGACGCCGGGTGCGACCACGTCGGGCTTCACGCGGCCGTCGAAGGAGAGCCCGCCCGAGGAGAATCCCGCGACCGCGTCGAGATCGGGGTTCTCAGCAGTCCCGGCGGGGGCGAGCACGACGGTGACCGGCTGACCCTGGCGCAGAGCGTCCATTGCATCGGCTCCCCACTCTCCCGGAAGGGCCAGCACGGGAAGAGCCGTCGAGTCCTCGGAGTCCAGCGCGCCGGCAGGCAGTGCCGTCCCGTAGACGAGCAGCGCTGCGGCACCGGCCGTCTTCGCGTTTCGAGCCTTCGCTTCGAGGGAGTTCCCGTCCGCGGGCACGAGGACAGCGCGGCCCGCGACACGGCTCACGCCCGTGGTGTCGAAGAAGTCACCGAGCGTCGAGCCGGCCGCGTCCAGCTCGGACGCCTGCGTCGGGCTCGTGAGCGACGGGCCGAGCAGCCCCGCGACGTCCAGTGTGACCTGGGCCGAGATCCCCGTCTTCCCGAGGACACGAACGGGCTGCGCGGCGAGAGTGTCCCCACCGGCGCGGAGCCAGGCATTCGCAAGCGGCACGCGCAGGCGCGAGTCGCTTGCGCCGACGGTAAGCGCATCCGGAGCTCCTCCGGGTGCGCCGATGCCGCCGAAGCCGATGTCCGAACTGCCGTCGTTGCCGGCAGCCGCCACGACCAGTGTTCCAAGCTTCGTGGCTCCTTCTACCGCCCGCGACTCGGGGCTGTCGGTGAAAGCTGCGAACGGCTCCACGAGCGGAGCCAGTGCAACAGTTGCGGAGTCGGTCAGGGCGCCGTCGCCATTGGGATCCACGGCGCGCTCGAGCCCTGCGATGAGGTCGTCTCCACGGCCCGTGAGCGCGTAGCTCCCGTCCTTCCCCTGCTGCCAGCCGACGACGCGGATCGGGACGATTTTCGCCCCGGGCGCGACGGCGGCCACGAGCGCGGCCATCCGCGTCCCGTGCGCCTCGACGCGGCCCTGCCCTGCGGGGTCGGCTTCGGGCCAGGGCTTGCGATCGTCGCCGACGACGTCGTAGCCGCGCCGCAACCGGCCCACGAGGGCTGACTGGCCCGCGTCGACGCCGGTGTCGAGGAGCGCGACCTTCGAGCCGCGGCCGTCGAATCCTGGAAGGCTGACGCCGGCCTGGGCGCCTACGGCCGGCGCGCGCAATGCTTCGGTCTCGGCGGGATACACGGCTCGCACCGGATACACCCCGATGACGGATGGATTCCGGTCGAGCTCCGCGATGGCGCGCGCGTCGAGTGTCGCCGAGAACCCGTTCACCGTGCGCGTGAAGACGTGCTCGGGTTCGATCGGAATGCCGCGGTCGCGAAGGGAACCGAGGAATGCCTTCTGCTCCGCCTCGATGTCCTTCACCCACTGCCGTTGTTGCGCCGCGTCGGGCTTCTTGTTCGCGGCCTCGTTCCTGTCGGCGAGCGACGGCGACGACAGGACGACGATCATCCGCGACCCGAGCTCGACCTGCGGGCGGTCGCCGAAAATGGAGCGCCAGGCGTGCGAGGCGGCGTCGGTGACGCTCTGCCGGGCACCGCTGACGTTGCCGACCAGCACGAAGGCGGCGACCCCCGCGACAGCTGCGAGCATCCAGGCGCGCGCGAGCTCAGGCCGCCGTCGCGTAGGCATCGAGCGCAAGATACTCCGGAAAGGGGACGGCCGTTGCATACCTGGCCGCCGACGCGATCATGGCCGCGTTGTCGGTGCAGAGCGAGAGCGGCGCCAGCGCTGCGTCCGGAAGCGCAGAGCGAAGCTCCGAGTTTGCCGCTACCCCGCCGACGACTGCGATTCTGGAGTGCCCGGCCCGCCCCGCCGCCTCTGTCGCCCGCTCGACAAGCGCGCGCACGATCGCCCGCTGGTAGCTGGCAGCGAGGTCGGCGCGACGCGCCTCGAGCTCACCTTCGTCGAGGTCGCGCACGGCGTAGAGCAGCGCGGTCTTCAGGCCGGAGAAGGAGAAGTCGAGGCCGGCGACACGCGCGACCGGGAACCGGTACGCCTCGGAATCCCCCTCCCGCGCCAGCCGGTCGATCTCCGCGCCGCCCGGATAGCCCAGACCGAGCAGCCGCGCGCCCTTGTCGAAGGCCTCGCCGGCCGCATCGTCCAGCGTCGTCCCGAGCACGGTGAAGCCCCCGCGGTCGCGGACGTCGAGCAGCAGGGTGTGACCGCCACTCGCGAGCAGGCACAGAAACGGAGGGTCGACGTCCTGTGGCTGGAGGTAGAGCGAGGAGACGTGCCCGTGCAGGTGGTCGACCGGGACGAGGGGAAGCCGGCGCGACCACGCGATCGCCTTCGCCGCGGAGATGCCGACGAGCAGCGCGCCGATGAGGCCCGGGCCGCGCGTGACCGAGACCGCGTCGATCCCGTCGAGTGAAGTCCCGGCCTCGGCAAGCGCCTCTTCGACGACCGGCGCGACGAGCTCGAGGTGGCGCCGCGACGCCACCTCCGGGACGACACCTCCGTAGCGGGCGTGCAGCTCGGCTTGAGAGGAGACGACGTTCGCGAGGATGCGCCCGTCCTCCGTGACGACGGCCGCCGCCGTTTCGTCACAGGACGTCTCGACCCCGAGGAAGACCATCTAGCCCTCGCGGGCGGCGACCTGGCGGATCGGGTCCTTCCACATGATCAGCGCGTCCTCGCGGTTGTCCGTGTAGTACCCGCGGCGGACTCCGCTCGCCTCGAAGCCAAAGCGCTCGTAGAGAGCGATCGCGGTCGCATTCGAAACGCGCACCTCGAGCGTGTACCCACGGCGCGGATCGCCGGCGGTCAGCTCGAAAAGCTCGTCGAGGAGCCTGCTCGCAACCCTCTGGCGCCGGTACTCGGGATGCACAGCCACGTTCATGATGTGCCAGGCGTCCACGTACCGGGAGACGATGAGGTACGCGACGAGCCCGCCAGCGTCCGGGTCATACGCGCCGAGCGAGAGAGAGGACGGCTTGGCCAGCTCGCCGGCGAACATCGAACGCGACCAGGGCGTTGGATAGACCGCGTTCTCGATCGCGACGATCGCGTCGAGGTCCTGAAGGCTGAGGCGGCGGAGCTCCATCAGCGCTTCAGCGCCTTCTCGGCGTCGGGGACACGGAGGTAGATAGGCTCGGCGCCGTCCGCGCGCCCGAAGTCCTTCGCGAGCACGGCGGTGTACCGCGCCCAGGGGATGTGCCGGGGGTCGTCGTCGGACGCAATCTCCGCTCCGCGCGCCTCGAGCTCGGCGCGATAGAGAACGGCGCCGTCGCCCACGTACGTGCGGCCGGGCTCGACCTTCAGCTGCTCCGGCTTGAGGACCACCGCGACGCCCTCCGCGACCGTGAAGACCTCTCCACGCCGGCCGTCGATGACCGGCACCGCGCCCGGCGCGCCCGCGGCGAGTGCGTCCAGGGTGGAGACGCCGGCGACGGGTGCCCCGAGCGAGAGCGAGAGCGCCCGCGCGGTGACGAGGCCGATCCGGAGGCCCGTGTAGCTCCCGGGCCCCGTCCCGACGGCGATCGCATCGACCGCTTCGGGCTCGAGACCCGCCTCCTCTCCGAGCGCCTGGGCGTCCTCGAGCACCCGAACCGGCCTGGACGCGCGTTCGCCGATGACCTGGCCGTCCCGTACAAGAGCGCTCGTCGCCACGTCAGTGGCGGTGTCAAACGCGAGGATCAGCACCTGTAAAAACGCTCTTTTCCAGGGATTTTTCGTCGCTTTCCAGCACGATCAGTCTACGTGTCTCCCCAACGTGCTGCAAACCGACGCGGGCCTTTTCCGCTGGTAGGAAGCCGGCTCCTGCCTGCGGCCACTCGACGAAGACGACTGCGTCCTCGAAGTACTCCTCCAGGTCTCCCCACTCCGCATGCGACATACCCTCGAACCGATAGAGATCGAGGTGAGAGACGTCAACCCTCCCCCGGTACCGGTGGCCGATGGTGTAGGTCGGGCTGGTCACCGGCCCCTCGACTCCGAGCGCCCGCGCGGCGCCGCGCACGAAGGTGGTCTTCCCGGAGCCGAGCTCGCCCTGGACGAGAACGACGTCTCCCGGAGCCAGCCCGGCGGCGAGGCGCGCGGCGATGCGCTCGGTCTCCTCGGGCGAGTCCGACTCGAGCTCGGTCACCCGCGCAGCCTCGTGTGAGCCCGCCTAGAAGAGGCCGAGCTGCTCTGCCGGCGGAGACGCGGCCGCCTGCGTGGCGACCGGAAACTGGATCACCTGTGCCGGCGTGGCCGAGTGCTCGGCGAGCAGGCCTGGAATGCGGCGGAAGTCGTCCTCGAGCGTCCGCAGCATCGCCGGGGTGTAGAGCGCGGCCGCGGGGTGGTAGATCGGGTAAAGCGTGACCGCCAGGCCGCCGAGCGTCGTCTCCTGCGGACGGCCGTGCACGCGCGTGATGCCGTGCGGCTTTCCGGAGAGGAGCTTCGTCGCGAAGTTGCCCAGCGTTGCGATGAGCTTCGGCTCGATGAGCTCGATCTGCTTGAACAGGTGGCTCTCGCACGCCTCGATCTCGTCCGTCTGCGGGTCCCGGTTCCCGGGGGGCCGGCACTTGATCACGTTCGCGATGTAGACGTTGTCGCGCGTGAGGCCGATCCCGGCCAGAAGCTTGTCGAGGAGCTTGCCGGCCTGGCCGACGAACGGATAGCCCTGCTTGTCCTCGTGGAAGCCCGGGGCCTCGCCGACGAACATGAGGTCGGCGGCGGGATCGCCGACGCCGAAGACGACCTGCGTGCGCCCAGACGCGAGCCGGCAGCGCGTGCAGCCCGCGGTCTCCGTCGCGTAGGCCGCGAGCTCCGCGCGGCGGTTCAGTGCGTCAGGATCCGCAGCCACAGCCCCCGCCGCAGCATCCGCCTCCGGAGGATCCGCCGAAGCTCGGTTGCCCGGCGGTGCCGTGAGCCGCGAACACGGAAAGCTGGCGGCGCGTCTTCCCGGAACCGCACTCCGGGCAGTCCGGATCGCCGTCGTCCAGCCGCAAGAGCTCCTCGAAGTGGCTCTCGCACGACATGCACACGAACTCGTAGATCGGCATCGCCGAGGCAGTCTAGGCAGGTTTTCGGACGCACCGCAAACGAGTGCCGCTCGCTCCTGGCCGGCAGGCTCACGCCGAGCGAAGCCCGGCTCGGCCCGCCTGACGACGCCCCAGAAACGAGCGGGGCGCGGATCGTTATTCGGGCTTCTCGGAGTCCAGGTCGAGGGCGGCCGAGTTGATGCAGTAGCGAAGCCCGGTCGGATGCGGGCCGTCCGGGAAGACGTGCCCGAGGTGGCCCCCGCACGAGGCACAGTGCACCTCGGTGCGCGGCATGATCAGGCCCCAGTCGCGCTCCGTCTCGACCGCGTCCTCGCTCGCGGGCTCCCAGAAGCTCGGCCAGCCGGTTCCCGACTCGTACTTCGTCTCCGACGAGAAGAGCTCGGCGCCGCAGCCGGCGCAGCGGTACGTTCCCGGCTCCTTCGTGGCGTGGTACTCGCCCGTGAAGGCCCGCTCAGTGCCCTTCTCGCGTAGGACGCTGTACTGCTCGGGCGTCAGCTCGTCCTGCCACTCCTGATCTGTCTTCTGCACTTTCTCGGCCATGCCTTCACGTTACCTGGGCGGCTATGCTCTGGGTGCCCGGTATCCCTACGGAACTGGAGCCGTGTTCGAATCAGCATGTGTCGTCGGCGCTGGACGCGTCGGCAAAGCGGTGGCCGCTCGCCTCGGCGAGCGGATCCCGACCCGCGTCGCGGGCCGCAACCTCGATTGCGGGGACGTCGGGCTTGTCGTCCTTTGCGTGCCCGACCGCGCGATTCCGGAGGTGGCCGGCGGGATCCAGGAAGGCCCATGGATCGCGCACACGAGCGGCGCACAGCGACTCGACGCTCTCGCGCCCCATGAGCGGCGCTTCAGCCTCCACCCACTGCAGACCTTCACGCTCGACCGCGGGCCCGAGCAGCTCGACGGCGCGTGGGCGGCCGTTTCGGGGGAGACACCGGAGGCGCTCGCGGCGGGCGAGGAGCTCGCCGGACTCCTCCGCGTGAAGCCGTTCGAGCTGGACGACGAGATGCGGCCGCTCTACCACGCCGCCGCGAGCTTCGTCTCCGCCTTCCTCGTCACTTTGCACGACGTCGCAGCCGAGCTGATGGCGGCTGCCGGCGCGCCGCCGGAGGCGCTCGAGCCCCTGATGCGCCGCACGATCGAGAACGGCTTCCAACACACCGGGCCGCTCGTGCGGGACGACTGGGAGACCGTCGAGCGCCACGCCGAGGCGATCGGCGAGCGGAGGCCTCAACTCCTACCTCTCTACCGCGCGCTGGCAGAGACCGAGGCCGCCTTGCTCGGAGCGAAGACGCCGTGATGGCGCTCCGCACGATCGAGGAGGTGCGCGCCGTTTTCCCCCGCGGCGGTGTCGGGCTGGTGCCGACCATGGGCGCGCTCCACGCGGGGCACATCGCGCTCTTCGAGGCCGCCCGACGCGAGAACGACGTCGTAGTCGCGTCGATCTTCGTCAACCCAGCGCAGTTCGGGGCCAGCGAGGACTTCGAGCGCTATCCGCGGGACGAGAAAGGCGACGCCGCGGTCGCCGAAGCGGCCGGTGTCGACTACCTCTTCGTCCCTGCGGTCGAGGAGATGTACCCGGAGAGCTACGACACCTGGGTCGAGGTCGAGGCGCTCTCGGCGAGCCTCGAGGGAGACGCCCGGCCCGGCCACTTTCGCGGTGTCGCCACCGTCTGCCTCAAGCTCTTCAACATCGTCGGCCCTGCCCGCGCGTACTTCGGGCAGAAGGACGCCCAGCAAGCGGCCGTCGTCGAGCGCATGGTCGAGGACCTGAATCTCGACCTCGAGATCCGGATCGTCCCGACGGTGCGCGACGAAGACGGCCTCGCGGTGAGCTCCCGAAACGCCTACCTCTCGGCCGAGGACCGAGCCGCCGCGCTTGCGCTTCCACAGGCCCTGCGCGCCGGCGAGGAGGCCCACGGCCGCGGTGCCGACCCAGTCGAGGCCGCCCGCGCGATCCTCGGCGCGGAGCCCGGCCTCGAGCCCGAGTACGTCGAGCTCGTCCGGCTCGACGGGCGCGTCTATCTGCTGGCCGCTGCCCGCGCCGGGCGCACCCGGCTCATCGACAACGTCGTTTTGGAAGGAGACCCGCTGTGACCAGTCGCCCACGCACGGACGGAAAGCTCCCGCTCACCGAGCTCGCGGACATGAAGCGGCGCCGTGAGCCGATCGTGATGGTGACCGCGTACGACTACCCGAGCGGGCGGATTGCCGACGGCGCCGGAATCGACATCGTCCTCGTGGGCGACTCCGCGGCGATGACCGTTCTGGGAAACGACTCGACCGTTCCGGCGACGATGAAGGAGATGCTCATGCTCACGCGCGCCGCCGCGCGCGGGGCGGAGCGGCCACTCGTGGTCGCCGACATGCCGTTCGGCTCCTTCCAGGTCTCGGACGAGGAGGCGGTGCGTAACGGCGTCCGCTTCGTCAAGGAGACCGGCGCCGACGCGGTGAAGCTCGAGGGCGCAGGCCCCACGCTCTCGCGCGTCCTGGCGCTGGTCGGAGCCGGCATCCCCGTTATGGGCCACGTCGGCCTGACACCGCAGTCCGCGACCATGCTCGGTGGCTTCCGCGCACAGGGCAGGACCGCCGAGAAGGCGCGACAGCTCTTGCAGGACGCACGGGCACTCGAGGCCGCGGGCTGTTTCGCAGTCGTCCTCGAGGCAGTTCCCGCTCAGGTCGCGGCCCGGATCACAGAATCCCTCACGGTTCCGACGATCGGCATCGGCTCGGGTCGGGGCTGCGACGGGCAGGTGCTCGTCTTCCACGACCTGCTCGGGCTCTACGACGGCAAGGCCCCGCGCTTCGTGAAGCGTTACGCAGACCTCGCCGCCGAGACGAAGGCCGCGCTCGAGCGCTATGCGGCCGACGTCCGCTCAGGCGCTTTCCCGGCGGAGGAGCACACGTACTCGATCCCGGAGGACGAGCTGGCCGCCTTCGAGGAGGCCGTCGCACACAGCAGGTCCTAACGGGGATCGATTTTCCGCCGGAGGTCGTATCTTCGGCGACGTGCGGAAGCCCTGGACAGCCGTGCTGATCATCGCGATCGTGGCGATCGCAGTCGTCGCGCTCGTCGACGTCTTCCGAGGCGGCTCTGAACCGCCGAGGCGCTCATCCGAGCCGACGGGCCGACCCCGAGCCACGACGACGGCTCCTCTACCTGTCTGCGAGCACGATCAGCTCGCGCTCGGGCTCGAGGTCCTCGGGGCGACGAACGCAGTGGCCCTGCGCCACGTCGAAGGCCCCCCGTGCCAGGCGGTCGGCCTCACCCTCCGGGTCTACGTCACGAGCCACGGCCGGCGCTCCGAGCTTCCTCTGGGGAACGAGCGCGTGCTCGACGGTGCGTTGTCCCCTAACGTCGAGCGATCGGTTCCATTCAGCATCTGCAGCCCAGGTTCCGAGTTCACAGCCGAGGCGATCTCGGGCCCATACCGCGTGAGCGGGCCCGTCGAACCCGGGGGCGAGAACTGTGAAGCCGCCATCCGAGAAGTCTCGGTCGACCTCGGCCGGCGGCCCGGAACGATGGAATTCCACATCACGCCGCTCGATCCCGTCACACACACGACGAGCTTCGTGATCGACTTTCCCCGAAGCGCCGACCTCAGCGTGTCCGCGCGGGCCGGCTCCGGCTCGCTCCTTCAAGTGCTCGACACCCGTCGACCAGGACGTTGCCGCCACATCGGAGACCGAATGTCCTGCGTGGTCGACTACGGCCCTCTCGGCGAGGCCGCGCGCGAGCGGTGGGCGATCTTCGTCCACAAGCGGTCCGCAGGTCGCGCGCACGTCAGCTTCGCCATCTCGTTCGTCCCGGCCGGCGAGTGAGGCTCAGCGGCTTGCCAGCGGAATCAGGAATG
>Ga0081455_10003497_pt1 | contig 18044 bp, 35 predicted proteins | sample TabmetS3T2R1_FD_70207 | JGI IMG/M metagenome (GOLD analysis project Ga0081455, IMG submission 70207) | Tabebuia heterophylla rhizosphere microbial communities from the University of Puerto Rico - S3T2R1 | ecosystem: Host-associated > Plants > Roots > Rhizosphere ...
CCCCTGCAGACCGGCAAATTATCCTCGTTGGAGGTTAAAGCAAAAGCTTAGAGTTAAAGTTTAGAGTTAAAGTTAGCAGCAAACACAATAACAAAACTATAAATATGTCTGTAGAAATACCACTACCCCCAACCAATTGGTTAGGGGTAGTGATAAACGCAGAAACGGGTTATAAACTAATTATCAAGATTAATAATTAATGTATCATTAACGAGATCAAAAATAACCTCTTGTATATTTCTCTCTTGAAGACCTTCTCTAACAACTATCTTGGTATCTTCACTAATATAAGCACCAAGTTTACGCAACTTTTTATTATTCGTTTCATCCATAGTCTTAGTTCCAGTCTCGAAAGATCCACCAGGCTAGTGCGATGGTGCGATCATGGTAGATGTTGTCAGGGTTGTTGAGTTGTAGCCACTGCTCAAAGGAGAGTTCCATCAGTTAGCTTCTTCAGGAAAGAGAGCAGAGAAAATGTCTTCAGCATCGCTGTAGCTGATGTGAAGGAGCTTTCTTAGAGCAGTTGTGTTCCTTGCAACACCTACTCGCATACGATTTGCACCGTAGTAGACTGTAATCTTTTGAACGTCCTTAGTCTCAGTAGTTGCCTGAAGGAGGTAGTGACTTCCGTCAGGTGTGACGTAGTCATGGATAATTCTGATGACATCTACCTTGAAGTTCATAGATAGAGCATATCAATCATCAGCTAAAGAGTCAAGCGCTAATTTTTAGGATGGGGTTTCCGTTGCGTACGTCGCCTAGGTCTGCTGGCGCTAGGTCTTCGAGCTTCATTTTGGGAGCACCATCTGTGCAATCGTATTGCAAGGGAGGATAGTGGAGTGTCCTGCAAGGGATACACATTCCATCAGCTAAATCAAATAGGTGGGTTCTGTCTCCGCAAATTTTGCAAGGTTGGTAGTTGAAGACTCGTCTTCCTTTAGTCTCTGAGTACCAATAGGTCAAATAAAGCATTGCAATCCTTTGCTTGCTGTATATTAAGAGGAGCCACCAGCTTGGCGGCTGGTGGCTCCTCCGTTGTCTGCGCTTTGGGGTTGGGCTAGAAAGTTCAGGTTGGTACTATTGCTGTTGACGCCACCAATAGCAGCACCTTCCAATACATAAAGGAGTCGTCACTTGACTAGCCTTTGCTTTCACGCAGAGTTCTTAGCCTCATTGATCGCAAGGTATCTGATGAACCTGCAACCAAGAGAGTAGGTTCTGTTAAATGAAGATACGCTAGGTGAAGATGACGTTCTTTGTGATCTTCGTGGTAGACCGTATGCCAGCCACATCTACAACTGAGTTTCCAGCAGCCCAATAGTTTAGAGATGGGCTCTGGTGGGCTGATTGAATGGTTGGCACGGAAACGTCTAAGGGCTACTGATGGAGGAGCTTCCTGAAAGTAAGAAGAATCCATCAGTAGCCCTTGACGTTACTTGTTGCGCTCGGAAAGCCGAATAGCGTGGGTAGCGAACTTGAGTCCAGCCTTCTTAGCAATCTCAGGCCGATTTTCAGCAGCAATGCTTACCATTTCAACCTTGAGCTTACGAGGCTGCTTGCTCGCATAGTTGTAGAGACCCTGTCGCCAGCTTTGAACTTCCTTGAGACCTTCGTCTGTGTCCTCGTTGACGGGCAGACCGTTGGAGTCTGTGATTGCGAAGACAGTAAAGCTCTTAGCGTTCTTGTCGAAAGCAGCTGTAGCCTTGTCGATCAGCTCAGACCACTTGCGCCCCTTCTCAGTGAGTGCTCGTCCCTTGCGGCCAGCCTTCGGGAACAGAAGGTCTTCGTCTTCGATCAGGATGGCAGAGTCAGCAGAGGGAGGAGTATCTCCATTTGTTGCAGTAGGAGCAGTAGTCTGCGTAGGACGAGTAGGCGGTGGATTCCTTGTTGCCATGGTGGCGTCTCCTATATGTAGGTGGGTCCGCTGGTCAGGCTCTTAGACCTGCACTCAGGAGCGTTTTCTGAGTGTTGCTGACAGGGAGGAGCCTGACCAGCGGTAGCTATCGTTGCTAGCCCTGAGCACGATAGCAGGATCAGTCAGAGCTGTCAACTGTCACTCTGAGATTTCCAGCAAAACCTAGCTTGTCCTCAGGCTTTGCTGTTAGGAGATCGTGAAAGCTGTCATCTCGGAACCCTAGGTCTTCGACTCCCATATACACGAGTCGGTCCCTTTGCACTTGGCTAAGTCTTCGCATCGTTCCATCATCAAAAACCCAAAGAATGATATCAGCGTTAGATGAGACTGAGTCGCCAAATACTTTTGGTAGCCAGCTACTTTTTGTTCCATCAGCATGTGTAATAAAAGAAGGAGCATGAATAGTTTGTTTAAGAAGTGTTGTTAGCTCATCAATAGAAGGCATATCATCTCCAAAAAGACTCAGCAAAGTTTCCAAAGGAATAACATTGCGATCAACATTTCCAGTAATGCCAGCAATCCTACCATGACTTGTGTACTGCCAAATGTCCCACGTTTTAGGTCCATTAGTAGCAGCAGGTCTGATACTAGAAGGATCAGGATTAAGAGTAGAATTAGCGGTATAGGAAGGAAGCCACCACAAATAATTAGGAAGAAGAAAATGAATGCCAGTCCGCTTAAAGAAAGCACTACAATAAATAATAGGTTTTCTACCATCGAGCGCTTCCATATGAAGAAGCCATCTACGAGACCAGTCAGCAACAAAACCAACAGAATATGGCGCAAGATCTGAATATTCTTCAATATCCAACATAAACGGGAGGCTTAGCCCTGCCCCAGCGTTGTTGAATGCGTCTTCCGCTACCCGCTCAGGATCAGTGCTTGAAGGTCTCGCATAATGATAAGCCCCTATTGGTTTACTGCACTGCTGCTTATTGCGAGCATATGCCTGACCTATAGACAAGGGAGCACCATCTACTTTGCCACGAAAGAAACCATCAGATACGAGCGCATAGACAAAGCGAATATCAGGATTAGCATTGACTGTTGACCAGTCGATAATTCCCTGCCAGTTAGAAACATCTATTCCGTTAACCCACATTAGGTAAACTCCGGATAAGCAGCCCAGTGCCATCTAAAGTTACGAGCTGCGCCACCAGCGCTCGCATTTCTCATAGCTACGCACTGCCGAAATCCAACTAACGGAATACCTTGCGCTTGACCTTCTGTAACTGAACCTAAAGCACCGGTAGCAGGGTTAATTACTCCAAATGTCCATATCCGTTGGTCACTTGTCGTGCCAGAGGTATCATCGGGAGCTTTAGTAGCTATCCATGTTTCAACTTCAGCCACAGCAGGAACAGCACCAGTCTCAGCAGTTACGTGGTAATGAAATGTTCCCTTGCCGATAGTTTGTTCAGCTAATTCAACTAGCTTCGTAGTGCCAGGAAGAACCTTGATTCCTTGTGTCGTGCTGCTAATACTAGAAGAGTTTGGTTGACCTAGAAGAGAATCAGCTGAGTAGTTTGTAAGAGCAAAGATATTGCCTAGTTCGTTGCCGATTCCATAAGGAACTAGGTCATTTGCTACCCAAGCACAAAGGTTGATATCTGTAACGTTTGTTTGGTTTGCAGGGATCATGTAACTGATGCTGACGAATGATCCTCGTATGGGCAAAGCTACTTCGAGATATGAAGGAAAGACAGTTCCGTCAGCTATTTCGCAAGCTCCAACGCAGAGCATTCGTCCTGCAACTTCAGTAAAGGTCTGATTTTCTCTATTGAATTCAAGAAATACAATGCTGATAGTCACGGCACTTGTTTTATCAGCAGCAGCACCAAAAGAAGTTATTTCAGGATAAGCGTGCAAGTGTAGCGTAGACCAATCCGCTATATGTGCTCCCCTAATGATGTCAACAAAGTTATCAGGATCTTTAGGGAAGGTGGCTAGCGGAATAAGTGGTACGTCAGGTCTGTGAAGGTTGGTCTTCAATTGCTGTGCTCACATATCCCAAAGGGCTAATTAGTGCGTTACCAAGAAAATCAAAGAAGTCAAAACGGACCGTACTAGCATAAATAGTTGAGTTAGTAACAAGTTCCAGTACATCACCACTAGGTAAATGCCATCCATCAGGAAATTGTTTTTGGGAACTAGAGATTGCAACAGGAATAGATCCCACATTAAATAACCAAATACGACGTGCAGTCATACTGGAAGGAACAATTGTCAAGATTTGTCCAGCGGCAATAGAATAAACATTTCCTATATTAGAAGCTGAAATAGGAAACGTAGGGCTATTAGCATTGAAAGGCAAATGATGAGATTGTCCAGCGGGATCAATAGTCACAGCTTATGAACCCTCATCATGCAAAGCAAAAACACTCAAGTTTACGCTAATACTATTGTTACAAGCCGCCCAAACTTCACCAGTAGTATCAAGAGTTAGAGCATCACCTTTAGGAAGCAAACCACTATTGGTGTAAGTAACAACTGAGCTATCAGCTAAAGCAACTGAGTTTGTAGAGTCAAGATTTTTGATGATGACAGTCCTACGACGCTTGTTTTTACCAACAATGAGCTGAGGAGTATCAGTAACCGTAATCTGATAACTGCTGAAGCTAATGGAGCCTCTTGCAACAGTAATTAGAGGAGTATCGTTAACAATTTGTACGCCAACAGGATCAGAACCAACAACGTAAGTAGGAGTTAGAATATCTGTATCCGTGCGTGCACGTGTCGGGTCATATTCGTCTGACTCAGTATCAGCGTGCTTAGTCAAGCCAACCTCTGCAAGTACTTCTCTGAGAACATGCTTAAAAGAACTCTCGTCATAATCAATCATTTAATAGGCACCTTAGCTGCTACAGAAGCGATATCTCCAACAACATCTTTAACAAGACTAAAATTCAAGATAGCAATACCAACAAGAATTAATCCACCACCGATAATAACTTCAGCTATACGAATCACATTATGTCGATCAGTGATCCAAGTAGCGCCTTCAACGATCTTCTTTAAAGTATCAGCTATAGAAGACAGTCCATCCAAAGGATTAAATAATGCTTCAGTTGAAGATTGACTATCAGCTAAATAATCTAGAGGATTAGCGCCAGCTAAAAATTTTCTGTAGGCGCCTGTGTTGTAAGTTGTCCAGTCAGAGAAACCATGTTTTGAGTTATAGAGCTGTACTGCTGCCCTAACATTGATGGCAACATCTGTAGAGCTGTTAAGACCATGAACGCTATTGATCTGAAAGAGCCCACGACTAATAGAACCGTTAGGCTCATTAGCAATAGCATCAGACCTACCGCCACTTTCTGCCATAGCGATAGCTGCCGCAATCGGCGCAACATCAGCAGGTCCACCATAGAGCTTCCAAAGGTCCACAATTTGGCTGTATGTGTATGTAGCCATAACACTTTTCGACCGATCTTAGGATGCTTCAAACAATAGATAGTAAACCGCTGCTTAAAGGGAAGAGTCTCTACAGCCCATGGATCATTAACGCTCATTGTCCGTAATTCTTCGCATTCCACTTGAAAGGATAATTAGAAGAAGCATAGAACGTACCAGTTGCACCACTAGTTTTAACAGCAATACGAAAACGAATTAGACCGTTCTCAATATGTGTACTACTGGCAACAAAGCAAACTTCACCACCACGAATACAAAATAGATTATCAAAATACCAGGAAGGTTCACCATCAAAACCTGGTGAAGTAGTAAATCCTGTAGCTTGATAAGTAGCGATTGTTGGGCCAACCCCAGTAACTGTAACTACGTCAACAGCAGCTATTCCATTTCTAAGACCAACAGCATTCACACCAATATTGTCACCTTCTACAGCAGCAATCTGAAGTTCTGCAACGCCAGCTAATACAGCCCATGCTCCCCCTGTATCCGGTACAGGAGAAATGTCACCAGTTGTTACAACAGCTGAAGCTACATTAATTTGTGATCCTCCTGAGCCTCCGGTTGCATATCCGCTCATTGATTAGCTGTCCTGTTCTCCTGCCAGTGATATAGAGCAGTAAAGCCGACAATAGAAATCAAAGCTGCTGCAACAGGCATAGGACTTTTAACGACTACAGATGTCAGAAGCCCTAGAACGCCAGTGTATGTAGCTCCCATGATTTCGCCACCATAGGGAGAGGAAAATCGATCAGCTCCCACCAAGGACGTCATGGTCCTAGCGCCTTCAACGATAACAAATAGCGAAGCTGCAACAGCTATATTGTTAGAAGCTGGAAGCGTTCCACCTAGAGTAGAAATATCAGCTAAATCCATCAGCTAGCTTTCCAGTCAATGCGACCAGGTTGACGTTTCTCTAGCTCCTCTAGAGCACGACTAAAGTCAGTCCATTGCATATTCCAAGCAGGTTGACCATTCGTCCAAGATCCTACAGGACCTTTAAGAGCAGATTCAGGTAACAAGCCAGCTTGATAGCGCCTAGCAACCTCGTCTAGATAGACGAGAGGATCATTTGTCCCATATTGCAGCCCAACAATATCAGCCCAGGCAGGGTCAACAACACTAAATGGACTTGTCAAGTTAGAAGCATTAATTAAATCATAATCGCTGAGATGCTTAATAACATCAGGAGCATTACCAATAACTTGATATGTGCCCAAACTCTTCTGAATAGTTTGAACAGGCTCAGCGCTAGGAGCAGGAGGAGGAGGAGGAGAAGGAATAGGGCCGGCTAATGAAATAGCTAGATCAATAACTGCCTGTTCTTCTCTTGAAAGAGACATACCCTGTACATATTTACGTAAAGCAGTATCAGCCAAAGAAGTTGAATAACCCTTAGCCAACAGCTTGTTTAAAGCATCCCGATACCAAGAAACATTATCAGTAGTTCCAGCTGTCGGCTGACCGGTAACGCCCTTATTCAGCAAAGAAAGCAGTCCAAGGTTTCCGATACCTGGATCGGTCATATTTGAAAGCTCAGACTCAGAACTAGGTGAACTTGTGGGAGTTGATCGCTTACGCCACCAAGCAAAAGCAAGACCAGCACCAACAACTACTAGCCAGCCGCCAACAGGCAGAGGACCAATCTGTTTATGAAGAAACTCAAGATTTGGCTTAGGAGCATCAGCCATTAACTAAGCCTCCAAGCGCTAGCACGATCATCAATAGTACCAGTCGGCACCAAATATGCCGCTGAATCCCAAGACTGCGGTTGCTGTCGGTCAATGTTCGGTTGAACGCCAACAGGGTTCATTCCAGCAGGAGGGAATGTCCTACGACTGCCAGCAATCCAAGGAACATCAGATTGATCATCTCGATTAGCCATCACAGGGCGAGAGGCTGAAGGAGGCTTCAACTGACCCTTCAGCGCATAGTCATGCTGTGCTATCAGCTGATCATAACCTCTGTGATCATACCAGTGAGGTTGAACAGCAGGTCTCACGCTAGCCAAGTCATATTGAACGCCAGCACGCACACGATCAGCTGAACTTCCAATAGGAGTTTCAGTCAAGCAGACATAATTAGGGTAAGCGTGAGATGTAACTACATCATGTGGTAGAGCTTCAAGAGCAGTAGCAGTGAGACAATATCCAGACTTCCGAATGATCGGGTTGCCTTGTGCGTCAACCGGGGCATTAGGAACATCCTTAGGATTATCAAAAGTTCTATGAATATCAGGAATAACAAACTGAATACCAGTTCCAACAGAAGCATCAGACAAACGATCAATGTCTTTATCTTCTCTACCAGCAGCAGGCAATACCCGTTCATCACGGGAACCTGTAGGATCAAGGTCCTTACCAGGCAGAAACAAAAGACGACTAAGCCAAGAACGTTGACGCAATCTATTAGGCTGACGCACTCCCTTCTTCTGCTCTAGCTCATCAATGGAAATCGGTCCATGTTCATAAGGCATGGACTCGATTCCACCAGTGCCAACAAGGCCAAAAGGCTGTTGTCCTACACCTGCACTAGCTTCATATTCATAGGTGTAATCAGGAAAATTAGTGTAAGTAAACTGGTAGGAAGATCCTCGTAGACCAGCCCAGTTAGCAACACGTGGAATAGCAGAAGTTAGAGAATCAACAGCAGGAACAAATGGGTTCTGATGCTCGTCTCTAACTTGACGAGATGTATGGAGACTAGGAAGATTGCTCCTTCCAATCTGACCAGGATCAGAAATTTCCACTTCACCAGGAATTACATTTCCTGAGTGTACGGGATCATAGTCAGTTAGAGAGGATTTACCTCGTCTAATAACATCAGGCACCTTAATAAGATGCTGTGTTACCCAAGCTTGTAGTGGAGTATAAGCATCAGTCATGTTTGTCCCTTAGGTGTGAGAGGATCAGGAGCTTTCCCGTTCATCAGCTCACGTACTTCTGTGGCTGTATCAGGATGCTGTTTCTCAACTACAGCTCTCGTAAAATCAACCTTATTTTCATTACGCCTAGTAATGATAGTAAGATAACCAAGAACAATAGCATTGATAATAGCTATAACTGCTGACTGCCAATCACACTCAATCATTTACGCTGCTCGTCCTTGTGCAGCAGCAATCGAATGAGCAAACGAGTTACCAACAGCATTAATAACCTGAGCGCTATTGGCATTGCTAACAACAACAAAAACTAGAGCAACAGTAACAATTGCTCCTGCAACATCAAAAATTTGATTCATGCTGGTTTAAGCCTTTCACTCTTTCCAAGCATCTTCCCTTGATCAAACTTGGGAATACCAGGTGAAAGTGTTCCCTTTGCCAAAGCTTTAGCAAAAGCAACACCATAAGTAAGGAGTGCTCCAACAAAAATAAGCCAAGCAAACATCGTAGCTACCTGAGGAGCAACTTCAGCTACGAGCGTAAGAATGATGACGGTTGCGCCAGTGCCAACAGCTATTTTGATCAAATCACCAGGATCATTTAGCCCTTTGACATCTGGCGCACCGCTAACACGAGCTAAAAGAATAATTCCAGCGCCAGAACCTACAGCTAGAAGAATTGAACGATTAGCTTGTGTACTCGTCAATTTACTTGTAACAGGAGCAGCACCTTGCTTAATACCACTTTTTGTAGATTTAGCAAATTTAGTTACTGCTTCAACAGGTTCTGTAGGAGTAGCCATCAACTCTCTTTTAGGGTCCGAAAATAGTTTTCATTACTTCTCCAAATGTCGCACCGTTAAAGCCAATATAGATAAGGAGAAGTCCAGCAACTATAGAGATAATCCCTAACTGTGGCATTAGCCTTTAGAGAAGACAGTCATAACACGTGGGCCAAGAAAGAAGGTCACAAGTGCCGTAATCACGATCCAAAGCCAAGGAATGTTACCCATTTATTTAACTCACTTTCCAACAGAAAGATTGACTGAAGCAAAAAGCTTGCCCATTACAAACAAGAGAATGAGCGCTCCAACAACAATGGTAGCTACTCCGTATTCTGCGCCCATCACATAAAAACCTCACCAGCAGGAGCAACATCATTAGTCAGAATGTCAACTGAACAAGCACTGCCCCATGTGCCATTAATCTCAACACGAGTAGATTGCAGCGTCGGCAACCAACCGTCTCGGATCTCATGTCCAATCTTTCCGTCAAACTCGTGACAGAAGTCCCACACAAATACGCCGTTGTCTTGACCGTTAGCAGTTTCGATTGTAGCTGTATAGCCAGTGCGGTACTTGATACGGTCACGCCAAACAATCTTAGTGAGGTTGTCCAGCAGTCGAGAATCCCAAAAGGTTTGAATTGGGTCTGGCCAGTCAGTATTACCGTTAGCTCTAGTGGAAGACGACCTACGGTTCACAAAGATGACGTTTCGCACATAGTTACCCATGCGAGTAAGACGCAGTGTCGTAGCAGCAGCAGGAACCGTAGAAGTAGACTTAGAAAAATACTGAGTCGTACCGTGAGCAGGAGGAGCAGTCTGTTGCGGCCTACCCCTGAGATCTTCGCTAGGAGGCTGCGCCCAGGCTTCGAGATAAGCTCTCAGACGCACAGTCGGCAGAGTCGTATTCGGTGCAGTTGAATAGATTGTCGCAGAAGAAGCAAGAGTCACCTTCAGCTTATAGGTGCTACTTGCGTTCTGGTTTGCGAGACAGCCAAGAGCGTCCCGAACATTCAATTCAACAGGAATCTTAAGACTGAAAGCAAAGTTGCCGCTAGCACTTGCACCGACAGCTACCGCTGAGAAAGAAGAGTTAAGCTTAGGCTCTGTACTGAACTCATAACCGCCGTACTTGTTATGAAGGTACAGGTCATAGCCACTGCAAGGCCCCCAAATGGGAGCACCATTTACATCAGCAAGCTGAATCTCTTGAAGCGCAATGAATGGAGCATCTTCCTGAGCAGCAACCGTGACGCTCGCAACCCCACCAGTTGCTTCAGCCAAGAGAACGATGTTTTGCAGATAGCCATATGCAGGAACATCGTAAGGGCCAAGAGCAACAGCATTAGAAGTAATAATCTGACTGACGTCAACAAATGGCTCGATATGAGGCTTTGCAGCTCTCGTAAAAGGAACCAAACGTTGCGGTGGACCCTGCTTTCCAGCCTTCTCCTTAGCTGGCGCAGGTGGCGTAGCCATTGTGGCAGCGTTAGCCATCAAACTTCCTTTCATCAATAAAGGTAAGAAAGAGCCTTACCAATAGCATTATCAGACATATGTGCAGCAGCAGTACGCAAGAAAAATCCAACAATAAGAAGCATCAAAGTAAACTGCACTACGTCAACAAAACCAACGTGCACATGAGCATTCATTAGTTACTCTCCAATACCAGTAACATCCTCGGCATCAGCATCAATCACTTCGCTACCATCAGGCTCAGGCTCAGCCGCATAGTCTGAAACCTCGTCTGCCAGCAACAGCTGAGTAGGAATAGGTCCAAGCACTTCGACAAAATCTGTCGTAGAGCCATCACCATGATGGTTAGAAGAACACTGAAGAACGATGCCAACTCCAGTAGGAATACGGACAAACCTACCGCTTTGAAATGTTGCCATTAGGTAAATCTACTTTCGTAGTAAGCATAATATTATGCCTAGTATTCAAATAAAGAACATGAAATTTAGGCAAGCTAGCAACTTTAGCTTTAACGATCTTCGAGTTTAGAGCACCCAATCCTCCAATACGTTTTAGGTTATTCTCATCATTATCTCCATACAGAAATAGATGTGTAGCTTGATCATAAATTTCTGTAGGAACGAAAGCAGGTCTCTGAGTACTCACAACTAAAGATAAATAACTAGATCTTCCTTGAGTAAGAAGCATAATAATTAATTTCTTCATTTGAAGCATGTCACAAAAATATCTAGTCTCATCCATATAAATAGACCAGAAACCTTCTGCAAACATAAAATTTAAAGCTTTAGAGAATTCTTGTTTCTGTCTAACAGTATCCTTCTCATGAGCCATAGGTGGCCAGAGAAGAAGTCGATGATGAAGCTTACGTTGTTCCCATTTTTGAATTCTCTTATAACCTTGCTCCGTGAAAGAAGCTAAATTCTTATCTTTAGGCTTTGTTCCAAGAACTACAACATAATCTCGTCTAGGAAGAATCTCTTTAGCTAGAGTTGTCTTACCTTGGCCAGTAGGGCCAATGATTGAGACGTGCTCTCCCTGTTGCCAATTACGAAAGAAGTATGGTTTGAATCGTGCCCATTCAACATGCTGAACAGAAACGTCATCATTAGTTTTCAGCATGAGGATGATCAGGAGCAAAACCAGCAAAAAGACCAGCCAATTCAGGTGGAACCTTCTGATGATTTGCAAGAATTGGAATAGCAGTAAAGACGCCAGCCATAACAACCTCACCAAAAGCACTCGTAGTCATAAGTTTAGTAAGGAAGCTACGTACAGCCTTATTCTGCTGAGCGAGATGTGACCAGGCAACAGCATTACGACTTGCATTAGCACCAATAATCGTGCCATCAGTAGGATTGACCATGGTGACAACCATGGCAATCATCATAAAGAACTCTGTAAGCTCTTTCTCAAGATTTGTAGGCTTACCACGTAACGACTTGGGAGTACCATCAGCTTTAGCTGAAGAAATGTCATGAACTCTAGCCATGTGAATCTTCAAGCCACGTGACGTGTTGACGCTCTTACCGCATAGCTCACACGTGAGAGAATCATCTGAACTGACTGATTCTCCTAGATCTTCAAAAGCAATTTCTGATTCATCCATCATGCTCTACGCCTTCCAAAACGAGGCTTAAAATAAGGATGAGATGATCCGAGAGGAGGAGCATTATCAGGGCTAATAGGCTCCTCTGCGCCTTCATCAGGTAGCGCTGATGGGGGAGCAGTGCCCTGTGTTGAAGGCGCAGAGGTTGGGGGAGCCTGAATGACTACAACCTCAGGTGTAGCGGTTGCTTTCTTGGCTTCTTCAAGTTCTAGGAGCTGCAACAGGTGTTCATCGCAAACCTGGTGTGCGATGTCTCGCATATGTGCAGCAGCATCTAGACCAGTTGCTGTTATATCAGTAGAAGCAGGTTCAACTACAACAGTTGTATCAGGAGCTTCAGGAACCGAAGCAGCAACAGCAGAAGCAGCATATAGAGCAGAATCATTAACAGCTGAGTCGATTACGTCACCAACAGAAGAAGGACCTTGATCGCTCATAGGTCAATTCTCTCACCATGTCACGCACAGTGTTCTTCGAGACACGAGACTGACGCACCGCTGAAACCGGAACGCGATCCTCGTCTGTCAGGGTCCACCGCTGAGCTCGTGACGACTACCCTCCACAATGTCGCACACTCGTCGGACAGCTGTGATACGGTGCGAGGTGAAGTCCTCCCCCTGGTCGGCTGGCAGGTGTCAGCCTCGTGTCTTCGCTCAAAATTCATGCTCTGACACCTGCCAGCTAATCTAATGATAATAGCTTATTCTGCTAGCTGAGGAGCACTTAATTGGCTACTAAGAAGCCTGATGAAACTGTTGTTGAAGAAGCTGATGATGGTTCTATTATTGTCGATGGTGAAGAAGCACTAGGCCCCCCTACCGGCAAGAGCTTTCTTCCTGTCAAGGCTCGCTTTAAGACCGAAGATCTTGCAGAAATCAATTCATTTGAAGATCTTCATAAGATCGCTGCTTCCCTTGGTGAAGAGATTGTTGACTCTTCTGATGTTGGAAGCGGTTTTGTTGTTGTTGACAAGGATCGACTTGTCAACCGTCGGTTGATGATTCTTGATTGGAAAGAATCATTTGGCGGCAAGTTTGGTAATGCTTTCATGTCTGTCAACGCTATGTTGGAACATCCTATTAACGTTGAAGGACGTCAAGTCGTAAAGGTTGTCTTTACTGATGGCTCTAGCGGTATTGCTGCTGCTCTTAGAGCTTTCTCTAAGAAGTACGGTCGTACTGGATTCATTGATTGTCCGAATGGCCTGCGTGCTTCTACGTATACAACGCAGGATGAGAATGGGCGAGATGTTGAGTCTACGACTTACTATTTCTAAGTTTTGATGGTTTGATTTTTGGAGCGTATTTGCTGTAGCTATCGCTGCTAGCGAAAGGAGTGTAGAAAGCCCACCAGGCTGGCCCGCTGGTGGGCTTTCTCGTATACATCTGTGGCTAAACGTCGTGACTACAGAGCTGAAGAAGCACGGCGCAATGATCGGTTTCAAGCTGAAGGTTGGGACTCTTACTCTCAGTATAGATATGCAAGAGCTAAGTTTAAAAAGTCTTCTCCGGATACTCAAGGCAAGTACAATAGATTTCTTGCTTTAAAAGGTTTGAATCTTTCTAAGACTGAAGAACGACGTGCGTTTTGGGCTTTTTGGAAAGGTGTAATTGATCCACGTACTAGAGATGATACTAGTCGTGACTCTCCTAAAGCTCACTGGTTTACTTTCTATGATACTAAGAGAGTATTCCGTGATGCTGAAGGTAATCCATCTCTTGATAAGTGGGAAGAAAGATACCCAACGCTATCAATGGCAGCCTAAATGGCGGAATGGCTGGACTTACATACTGATGAGTTTCATAGACGTAAACTTAAGCCTGATCATTTGAAACAAAGAAGGAAACATAGAGGCAAATTTGACTATGGCCATTTCATCGGATGGGATGGTGAAGGAATCACAGATCCCTCTACCAACCATCACAATTACGTATTCTTTGCCAACAGTACAGGCAGGTCTATCACAAGCCCTGTTCAAACGGCTGCTGATGGGTTGTCCTCAGTGCGGAGTCTCCCCACTAAGAGAATTCTTGCACTTCTTATCGAAACGGGAACTGAATTCCCTAACGGAATTCACGTGGTCTATTACGGGTCATATGACTTCAATATGTTCTTGCGGGATGTCCCTAGAGACACTTTGGAACGTCTCAGACGAGGACACAGAGCCTACTTTGACAGATACAACCTTGAAGTAAGATTCAATAAACGCTTATGGGTAATGGACCGTCTAACAGGTACATCTGTAACACTTTGGGACGTAGGTTCCTTCTTCCAACAATCTTTCGTTAAAAGTTTAAAATCTTGGAAAGTTCCTTTACCTGATGGCGTTCTTGACAACATCATCAATCAGAAAGCTAATAGATCATCATTTACTTTAGATGATCTAGAAGAAGTTAAACAATATTGTTTTCAAGAATTAGATGGTCTTGTCTCTCTCATGAAACTATTTCTAGAGGCTTTAGAGCAAGCTGATATTCGTATCGGTCAATGGCACGGACCTGGTGCTATCGCTGCAAGTCTCTACACAAAACACAAGATAAAGCTACATAAGAAAGATTGTGGAGAAGATGTCAACAGAGCTGCACAATTTGCCTACGGCGGTGGAAGAGTTGAACTTATCCGCCAAGGACACGCAACCGGAAACGTTTATAATTACGACATTCGATCCTGCTATCCAGCAGCAATTACGCGTCTTCCTAGCCTTAATCATGCCTCTTGGAAACATCTTCCGAGAGAGGAAAACAAACCTTATAGATCCGTTGAAGGAAGAGAATTCTCTCTCTATTGCATACGATGGAACTTCAGACCAGGGTTGTCCTTCTATCCTCTGCGTGTCAGGAACCCTGATGGAACTATCTGTTTCCCTCGCTCGGGAATTGAAACTTGGTGCTGGACACCTGAATATGAACTCCTAACAGACTTCTTCCCTAATGAATTTGAAGTTCTAGAAGCTTTCATCTTTCAAGTATCTAACCCTGCAAGACCTTTCACATGGGTGGAAGATCTCTACAACAAGCGTAGAGAATGGAAGAGAGCTGGCTATGGAGCTGAGAGGATCGCAAAACTTGGATTGAATTCTTTGTATGGAAAGATGATTCAACAACAGGGTTGGACGGAAGATAAACTTCCTCCTTATCATCAATTGGAATGGGGAGGATATGTTACTTCTTCTGCTAGGGCACAGATGTTCCGAGCAGCATACGGAAACCCTGATGTTATTGGCTTTGAAACTGACGGTATTTTTACTACGTCTCCTTTGAATGTTGAACTAGGTGAAAATCTAGGTCAATGGGAAGTCAGTGAACACAGATCAATTACCTATGTTCAAACTGGTTTCTATTGGCTGGATGATAAGGTTCGTTATCGGGGATTTGATCCTAATTCTGTTTCTAGGGAAATGGTTTTAGATGGTTGGACTGCTGAGAAAAGTCATATAGATGCTACGCTTACTAGACATATTGGGCTTAATTCCGCTGCTCATACTGGCAAGTGGGACGATTGGGGCAACTGGATTACTTCTGTCCGTCAGCTTGATATTGGGTCGGCATCCAATAAAAGGATTCGCTGCTGTGATATGGGGAGTTGTAGAGGTTGTAAGTGTAGTCATAATCTTGCTCTTTGCTTGCATGACACTGTTCCTTATCCTGAGATAGTCACACATCCTTCAGAACCTTATCCTCTTGCCTGGAAACAAGAAATTCCAGAATGGAAAGAGTATTTAACAGAAGCTGATCTAGAAGAAAGTGATTTTAGTTTTAATTATGGTTAGAGCTTTGAAGACTGTTCTTCGTATTTGTCCTCAATGTAACGTTGAAAAACCTGCTTACATGTTCTACAGAAATACTATTACCAAAACACTGGACAAAATTTGTAAGAAGTGCAAAACCAAAAATGCTACTGATGCTTACAGAGCAAGAACGGGATTGTCGTAAATGGATCGTTCTTATTTGACTCATTGTGATCGCTGCAACAGATGGTTCCACATTAGACACCTAATCAGTTTATCTATTGGTACTTATAACTGGCGTCTCTGTCCTTCCTGTATGCAACAAGCTACGAGTGTTCTTAGAAGAATCATTCTAGATTACCCTGACATCCAATCAAGGAAGCCTGATGGAACCAAGAACCTTCAAACCTCAGGTGCGACGACCCTTTCGGCTACCAGAGTGTCCGATCTGCGGGATAACGTGTCGTAGCACTACTTGGCTGATGTATCATCTAGAAGCCAAACACGACAAACAAGAATTCGACAGCCACGCATCAGCTATCGACGCTTCAAGAGCTGAGATAGATAGAGCAATAGAAGAACTCAAACGATCTAGAAAATAATGTACTTAGCTACTTTCATATTGGTGTTTGCTAATTTGGTTGCAGCATGTTGGTCTCTCTTTATCGTTATTACCAGGGGGAAAGAGATACAACGCCTTAGAAGGCTTGTAAAGAGAATGGAGACTAGCCTACAAATAGGCTGCTATGACCGTTCCGAAATCGACCGATGGATCAGCGAAGCAAAGCTGATCTACAAGATTAAGAAGTGAGAAATGCTCACGAGCGCACCAAAAGAATTGGCTCAGATCAGCATGAGCAAAACTCTACCTACACGCAACCCTAATAGACTTCAAGCAAGAGTAACGCCAGCTCAATATAATGGATGGGTTGGTTTTGCTAAAGCACACGAAGTCACAGTCTCAGAACTCATTCAAGAACTCGGAAAGATGTTCTATGAATGGAATAATCAAGAACATATTGCATACGAGAACATGACAACAGAAGATCTCATCATACCACTAGCTGTCCTCGTCCAACGCATCAAACAACGCAAACTCTAATGCCTCTAGCAACAAACGCCCAACGATCAGCAATAGACCTAACCATCGTTCCACTAGGCGACGTCGGAAGCTGGGCAGTATGGAAAAACGCACAGATGCTAGAAGACTCATTCGCATCTAGGGAAATCGCCAATGCATATTGCAGGGGCTACGCAGAAGGATCAACCCTACTCGTCCGAATCTATGGATAACTAGTGACACTCCAAGAACTCATCACTAAACTAACAACATTTCTCGAATCAGACATAAAAGAATTTGATGTTGTAAGTGAAACTGGAACACCAATCGAGCATATCTCTATTGATGCTGATATGTGTCAAGTTATTTTAAAGGAACATGAATGAAGTCTATTCTAACAATTGATCAACTCATCAATAAACTTAGAACCATTGGTGAACAAAAAGGATATGATCTGCCAGTTTATGATGAAAAGGATTTAGGACTAACTATTGTTCAATGTAGAGACTACTTGAATGATACTCCTAGCCCAGTAGTAACACTAATCTTCACAGATCAAGCAGAAAGTATGCATTAAATGGATACGATGTCAGATGCAATAACGACTAAAGAACGTCTTCTCTTTCTAGCAGAATCAGTCGAATATTTGCTACGAGCGGTTGGACATCAAGGAATCGTTAGAACTCGAAAGCTCAAAGAAGTTGCTAACCTCATCAGCGAACTAAAAAGAGAAGTGGGAGCAGATGATTGACGTAGAAACATTTGCAGAAAGAGTAACACGCAACGCAGAAGAATTCAGAGACTACTGGCAAGCTCATTTTCCTGATGAATCATCTGCTACCTATAATGACTGGTTAGGAAGATTCTGGGGATGGACATTTAATAACCGTCAGCGTTCTGAACTTCTAGAAAATAAAGAACACTAATATATCTTCTCATGGGATATAGAAACCTACATGATTTATTTCATGGGCTATTAAGCTTAATGGAGAACTCTGCTGCTAGAACTAACTTCACAATAGATATTATTATTGAAGGATGTAGTAATAGAGCAGAATCAGCATACCATATTAAAGCTATGGATAGCTATGCCGAAGATAGACGCATCATACTTTACATTGATAATTAGTTTATAACCCGTTTCTGCGTTTATCACTACCCCTAACCAATTGGTTAGGGGTAGTG
>Ga0081455_10003498_pt1 | contig 18044 bp, 11 predicted proteins | sample TabmetS3T2R1_FD_70207 | JGI IMG/M metagenome (GOLD analysis project Ga0081455, IMG submission 70207) | Tabebuia heterophylla rhizosphere microbial communities from the University of Puerto Rico - S3T2R1 | ecosystem: Host-associated > Plants > Roots > Rhizosphere ...
GCACTTCGAGCGGAGCGCCAGGCCCCGGGTTGATGTTGAGCGGCGCCACGTCCGCCAGCGTGATTGTGCGCTGGCCGAGCACGCCACGCCTCAACAGCGACTGGTAGACCGCGAACGAGGTGGGCAGCCCCAGTTGATTCGAGTTCGCCGTCGCCAGCGCGATGTTGATGTTGCCCGGGTCGCCCGTCCCGCTCAGCTCGCTAGTTACGTTGGCCACCGCATTGTTGAGGAAGCCGGTGAAGATGCCGGCGCCGCCGCGGATCACTGTCTTGCCGTCGCCAAAGGGGTCCCACGAGAAACCGGCGCGAGGTTGGAAGTCCCTCTTGTAGGTCGGGACGAAGAACGGTTCGTCGTGAATCGAGTAGCGCAGGCCGTAGTTGAGCGTGAAGTTCGGCCGCAGCTTCCAGGCGTCCTGGACGTAGAGGCCGTAGCGGTTCGTCCACGAGTTGGCGGCGGCGTCGCCGAATCCCTGCTGATAGACGATCGGCAGTCCGAAATTGAAAGACTGCAGCGAGTTGATCGGCGCCGCCAGCGCCGGCAGCAGACTCGGCTGGTTGACAGCCAGAAAATTGCTCAACCCTGTCAGCGTCGCCGCCCCAGCGCTGTTCGCGATGATCTGGCTCAACGGGATGGCCGCGCCGAAGTTGAAGCGCCCGCCCAGGTATGTCTCGCTCGTCGAGGTCACGCGGTCGAAGAATATCGAGCCGCCGAACTTCAGCGTGTGATTTCCGAAGACCTTCGAGACGTTGTCGTAGATGTCGTAATGGCGCTCGATCGTCTCCGAAGGCAGGAAGATGTCGCGGCCGAAGTTACCATAGCCTTGGATGTTAATCTCCGGCCCGAAGGGGTCGTTGGGGAAGTAGCCGCCACGAGTATAGCTGTATTGCAGCTTCAATTCATTGAACGCGGTCGGGCTGAACTGGTAGTTGTGCGAGCCCACGACGCCGCCGTTGAATCCCGTGAACCGGCGGCCGCGCGAGACTGCCGTCAACGCCCCCGCCGCCTGGTTTTCAAAATCGCTGTCGGTCAGGTTGAAGCGCAGGTAGCCGACGCTGCGTTCGCTGATACTGTGGTCGAGCCGCGCCGAAAACTGCGTCTGCGTTTCGTCAAACGGGAACTGCCCGCTGGCGTTGGTGAAGAGCTGGATCGTGCTCGGATTCGCCGCCGCCGTCGTCGTCAGCGCGCCCCGCAACACGGCGGCCAATGGGGCGAATGTCTGGACGCCGCTCAAGTAGTTGAGCAGCGCGTTTTGCGACACCGTCGGCTGGAAGATGTTCGGGTCGCTGAGCAGGTTGACGAAAGCGGTGCGCGTCTGGCTCAGGCGCTCGACGGCCGTGAAGAAAAATGTCCTGTCCTGCCGGATCGGGCCGCCGAACGAGCCGCCGTATTGCTGGCGGTTGAAGGGCGATTGGCCGTTGGGGTTGAAGTCAAAAGCGTTGCGCGCGTCGAAGGCCTTGTCGCGGAAGAGGCCGAACGCGCTGCCGAAGATGTTGTTGCGGCCCGACTTCGAGACGATGCTGACCACGCCGCCCGCGGCGCCGCCCAGTTCGGCGCTGTAACTGTTGCGCACCACCTGGAATTCCTGCACCGCCTCCTGGCTGAGTGTCGCCTGCACGCCGCCCGACGCGCCTAAGGTCTCGGCGCCGTCCACCTGCACCATGTTGCCGCGGCCGTTGTTGCCGCCGAACGACAGTCCGGACTGCGGCGTCTGCGCGACGCGGAAGTCGGAGGAATCGGCGATGTTGTCAGCGTCCGTCACCCCCGGCGTCAGCAGCGCGTAATCCAGAAAGCTGCGGCGATTGATCGGCAGATTTGAGATCTGTTTCGCGTCCACGGTCGAAGACTGCTCGGCGCGCGCCGTCTCGACCACTTCGGAGCCGGCCACCACGTCCACCTGAATCTCGACCTTGCCCGCCGTGAGCTTGATCGGGATGTTTGCCTGCTGCCCGACCGTCAATTCCAGCCTGGTCGTGGTCGCCCCGAAGCCTTGCGCCTCGACCTTCAGGTCGTAAGAGCTGGGCAACAAGCCGAGGAAGAAATAATTGCCTACGCTGTCGCTCGTGGCTATGCGCGACGTGCCTTTGACGACGTCGGTCAGCGTGAGCTTCGCGTTCGGTATCACGGCGCCGTTGGCGTCGGTCACCTGGCCGCGTAGCTCCGCGGTGGAACTGGATGCTTGAGCGAAAGCGGCGCCGCTACCTGCGATCATTATCGCAAGGGATGCGAACGCGATAACAACGGTCAAGCCGATTCTGTATCTCATAAGGGTATCTCCTTTGCTGGCGGCGCAGGACGAACCGGAGGCTCCGGCGCCGGTCCGCGCCCCGTTGATTGATGAACTGAATTGTCAACTTTTGAAATTAGCGAGCCGCAAGCTTCGGGGTAAGGAAATTGCCGGTCGCTTACGCGCATCATACTGATGTGAACAGCAAAGCCAGCTATGAGGGGTTGTTATCAGGAGTCTGCGAACGACTTTACTCTTAAATAACGCGGGGCATTATATACCAACCGGTCGGTAAGGCAACTTTATTATTCTGATTAGCGAAAATGAGCCGCTTCGGGGCCAAACCTAGGAAAGTAATACCATTACTCCCACTCTTTCATAAAGAGCGCCGGGATGGTTTTAAGAATGATTTTCAGGTCGAGCCACGGAGACCAGTTTTCGACGTAGTAAATATCGAGTTGGACCATCTGCTGGAACGACAAGCGGTAGCGCCCGCTGACCTGCGACAAGCCGGTCAAGCCCGGTTTGACGTCAAGCCGTTTGCGGTGCCAGGTCTCATAGCATTCGACCTCATACGGAATGGGCGGGCGCGGGCCGACCAGCGACATCTCGCCTTTGAAGACATTGAAGACCTGGGGCAACTCGTCGAGGCTCAGGCGGCGCAAGAGCGCGCCCACGCGCGTGAGCCTGTCGCCGTTGACGAATTTGTAACTCGGGTCTTTCCGGGCGCCGGGGTTCGTGTCGCCCTTGCTTTTGATCACCCTCGCCATGTAATCGCGGTGCGCGTCGTCTATTTTGACGTCGTCGCGCATCGAGCGGAACTTGTAGATCTGGAAGATGTGGCCGTCCATCCCGACGCGCTCCTGCCTGTAGAGCGCCGGGCCTCGCGATTCCAGCTTGATGGCGATCGCGATAAGCAGCCACAGCGGCGCGGTGAAGAGCAGGATAAGCGCGCTGACTATCAGGTCGACGCTGCGTTTGAAGAGCCGCGCCGAGGCGGAAAGCGGCTCCTCGAAAAGGCGCACCATCGGGACGGCGCCCAGTTGTTCGACGTTGGTTTTGCGCGGGATGCAATTCAGCAGATTGGGCACGACTCGAAACGCGACGCGCGAGCCTCGCCCGCATTTGACCATCGTGTCGAAGAGCAGTTGCGGGCTGATATCCGGGTCGGCGATCAAGACCTCGCGGACGCCCCACTGGCGGATGAAGCGGTGCATCTCGTCGTAGCGGCCCAGCGTCGGCCAGGCTTTCAGCGCCTCGCTTCTCGGCGGCTCGCCGTCGGCCGTCACGAACCCGACGACCGACCGGCCCAGCTTCGGGTCGTCCGCGATCTCGCGGATACACATCTCGGCCACGCCGTTCGACCCGACGATCAGTATCGGGATGACGTTGAGATGGCGGCGACGGTAAAACGTCTGCAGGCTGCGAAGGGCCGCGCGCTGAGCGGTGAAGACGACCAAACCCAGCAGGTAATAGAGAATGAAGACAACACGCGAATAAGAGAACGCCGAATAGGCGAACCCGCCGCGGTAGAAGAACGCGATCACCGTCACCAGCAGCGCCCCGATCGAAATCGCCTTGAAGATGTTGATGAAGTCATCGCTGAACGAGAATTCGCCGCGAACCCGGTACAGGCCGCGATACCCGAAGGCGCCGACCTGGATGAGCGGCGTGAAATAGAGCACGCTCAGGTACGGGTCGAAGCTCGGGTGAAAGGCGTAAGGCAGCGATAACGAGAGGAAGCCGAGGTCTATTCGGGAAAAGGTGAAGATCGGTTCTTCAGGGTTCCTCAGCCAGTAGGCGAGTATGAACAACAAAACCGCCAGCGCCCCGTCGAAGACCACCAGTCCTACGGAGATGACTTTGATCAAGTATTCGCTCAACGGCCAGGTCAGTAAACGATCACGGGGTCCTGTAATTCTCGCTTCAGACTTTTCCGCCTTAAGAGTGTCGCTGTCTGGGTGCATTAAAGATGCCATTCTGCGCTGGCTCATTGATCATTCGGGTTTTGATGGGGGGGAGAGGCGGCTCGAATCTTACGTTATGAAACGCGCGACTGTAAACACCGAACCGCCGCCCTCGAGAAAAATGCCCAAAATCGCAAAAGCCGGGGTATCATCGATTTACGAGAAGTTCGGAGTAATTATATTTCTTATGAAGGCGCTCGCCCGGTAAGACGAAACGATCGCAAATGGGTAAAGACTGAAATCGCAGAGCTGATGAATGATGACTGAAACACCCGATAGAACGGATCTCCGCCACTCCCTCGCTCATGTCTTCTGGATTGGCGGCCCGTCCGACGCCGGTAAGACAACTGTTACGAGAATCTTGATCCAACGGCGTCGCTGGCAGTGGTATCCGTGCGATTTGCACGAACACAATCATCTGATTGCTAGGGCTGATCCCGTATTGCATCCCAATATCTATCAAGCCCTTGGTCGCTCAATGGATGAAAGCTGGGTACACCCTACTCCCCAACAATTGTTCGAACAGGTCCTGGCCACCAATGATGAGCGCTTCCCGATGATTTGCGAAGACCTCCGTCTTATGCCGCGCCGTCCACCTGTACTGGCAGAGGGGCCGCGCCTATTTCCAAAGTTGGTCACGCCCGTCCTCACCAGCCTGCATCAGGCGATCTGGTTATTACCCACGGATGCCTTCATCAGGGCGTCGCAAGAACGAAGGGACAAGCCGGGCCTGAGGATCGAGTCGAGTGATCCGGAGCGGTTCCGCGCAAACTTTCTCGCGCGTGATCGCCTGCTCGCAGATTATATTAGAGCTGAGGTTGCGCGGCTTGGGCTGCCACACATCGAAATTGATGGTCAACGTACAGCGGAAGAGATCGCGGACTCAATTCAATTGCACTTCGCTATTCATCCGACATACGTATGAGTGGCGGATAGCGCGGACGATGATCAGCGGTAGCGTGATCTGCAAGTCACCGGATCTGCGAATAAGCGGCCGGGCGCAGGAACGCCGCGTGAATATTCGACACGGCTTCCGGATCGGTCCAACCGGGCTTGTTCCTCACTCGCGCCCAATCGGGATTCGCCCTGAACGTGTCCCAGGCCTTTTCGCGCGCGGTCATGTTGTCGAATCCGACCAGGTAGGTCAGATGCGGCAATCTCTCGCCCGCGATCGCCTCGCCGAAGAAGACCGGCGCGAACCCGCAGTCGCGGAAGATCTTGATCTCTTCCTGGTTGAACATCTCGACCTTGTTGCGCAGGCTGAAGCCGCTCCGCGATTCGTACGTGCGAAGCTCGAAGACTCGCGGCGGGCGCTTCTCGTCGGTCGGCGGGATTTCGATCTTCTGATGAGAATCGAAGGCTTTGAGCAGCGCCGATTCGTAACGCGTGTAGGGCATTTCGTTCGCGGCCTCGAACTCCTGCCAGCCTTTCACGAACTCTTTGTCGCCTCGCGCCGCCTCCAGGGCCGACTGCATCTCGGCCATCGATTTGTAGTCGATCACGACGACGAGCGACGGACTGCGCAGGCCCGAAATGACATTGAAGCAACCTATAGGCCCGACGCCCTGCCGCTTCATCATCGGCATAAAATGGTTCTGGAAGAACTCCTGTATGCGGGCGGGTTGGATGTCGTTGCGCAACTCGTAAATCCGCAGCTCGTAGAAGTGATTGCTTTCAGCCCCCGCGACTGGGACGTTCGCCGCGCCCGCAACGCTGGCGGCCAGCCCTGTTTTCAAAACGTCTCGACGATTCATTTGTGTCCTCCGATTCAGTACCGCGAGCGGTAGCGAGCGATGCTCCCGGAGCAGGTTACTGGCGGGGGCCTCGCTCGCTACCGCTCGCGGTACTGATTTGGCGCGGGTTAACCCTCAACCGGCTTCGCGCCGACGCCGAACCAGCGCCGTTTCGCGGTCACGACCACGCGCCGGTCGGTCGCCAGCCGCTTCTCGACCCATCGCGCCAATCTCACGAAGGGCAGCCCCATCAAAAAGTAGATCGCCGCCGTCAGAACGCCCGCGCCGATGTAATCGTAATAGGTCGAAGCCAGTTGGCCGTAAACCTTGGTCAATTCGACCATCGTGATCACCGAGACGATGGACGAATCTTTGAACAGCGCGATGAAATCGTTGGTCACCGGCGGGATCACCAGTCGCATCGCCTGCGGCACGATCACGTGGCGCAGCGATTGCGCGCGGGTCATCCCCAACGACAACGCCGCTTCCATCTGACCGCGCGGGATCGCCTCGATGCCGGCGCGATAGTTTTCGGCCTCGTAGGCCGCGTAATTCAGCCCCAGGCCGACCACGGCGGCGACCAGAGGCGAAAGTCTTACGCCGATGTTCGGCAATCCGTAGAAGATCAAATAGAGCTGGATCAGCAGAGGCGTGCCGCGAAACAGTTCGACATAGGCTCGCGCCAGCCACGAAGCGGGGCGCGGCGCGTAAAGATAGATCAGCGCCACCGCGAGACCAATCACGATCGCGACGGCCATCCCCAACACCGAGATCAACAAGGTCATCGGCGCGCCGATGAGCAGCAGCGGCGGCAGATAACTCTTGTAACGCCACAACCTCTCGCGCCAGGTTAGTTTCTTCGTGATGTTCTGAGTGAATTCTTCATAGACTTGCCCTGGTTGCGACGCCGCAGAAATCCTGGCGAAGAGTTGTTCCGTCTCGCCATTCCAGATGCCCCATTTTTCGTAAATCCGCCGCAACTCGCCCGATTTGATCAACGCCAGGAGCGCATCGTTGACTTGTTTGAGCAGTTCCGTATCTTCCTTGCGCGCTGCGATGCCGTACTCCATCCGTTCGATGCTGCCGCCTACGAATTTCAGCTTCGGATTCGGCTTGCTGTAATAAACGGCGATGGGCCAATCCATCAGCACGGCCTGCAAACGTCCCAGCGCCAGGTCGTCATAGGCGTTGTTCTGATTCTCGTAGGACCTGACCTCGATCCCGCCCTCGCGTTCGAGGATGCGCTGCGCGAGCGAGGCTTTCAGCGTTCCGACGACCTTGCCCTTCAGATCGGCCAACGAGTTGATCGAATTCTCGCCTGCGCGCACGCTGAGCTGTTCGCCGCAGGCGTAATAAGGGATCGAGAAATTGACCTGCTGTTTGCGGTCGTCGGTGATCTCGATTCCGTTGACCGCCAGGTCGTAATTGCCGCGCTGTAGCCCCGGGATCAAACCGTCCCACTGGTTCTGCACGAAGACCGATTTCCGGTTGAGCTGTTTGCCGACCGCGTCCATCAGGTCGATCTCGAAGCCGATGATCTCGCGCGGATTCTTAGGATTCGGCAAAAGGTAAGGCGCGCCGCCTTCCGCGTCTCCGCCCCAGCGGAGTTGTTGACCGCCGCTCTGGGCTTTGGCCGGAAAGGTCGAACAAAGCAGAATGAAGAAGAAAAGAACATGTGGCGCCCGTAGCGCAAACTGTCCAGTTTGCGCCGCTTTATTCACTAAGCGTGTGAAGGAAGCTTGCAAGCTATCGTGTCTACGCGACTTCCAACAATGTTCGAGTGAGGGGGCCGCGCAAACTGAACAGTTTGCGCTACGGCTTCCCAATCTCGCAGATTTAAACGGCCGGCGTCTTGAGGAGTCTTCGCCGGTTCTGAAGGGGAAGGCGGAGTTTTCAATCATCACAAATACCTTTGCAGGAAAGCTCGCGTGCGCTCGTCGCGCGGAGAGCTGAAGATCACGTCCGGCGAACCGCTTTCGATCAACTCGCCGTCGGCGAGCACCAGGATTTTGTCGGCCACCTCGCGGGCGAACATCATCTCGTGAGTCACGACGACCTGAGTCATTCCCTCGTCGTCGAGTTTTCGCATGATGGTCAACACCTCCCCGACCAGGCTCGGGTCGAGCGCCGAGGTCGGCTCGTCGTAAAGCATCACCTTCGGCTCCATCGCCAGCGCCCGCGCGATCGCCGCGCGCTGCTGTTGGCCTCCGGACAACTGCGACGGGTAATAATCGAGCCGGTCGCTCAGCCCCACTTTCGCCAGCAACTCGCGGGCAGTGGATTCCGCCTTCCGGCGGTCAACCTTCTTGACCACCGTCGGCGCGAGCATCGCGTTCTCCAGCGCGGTCAGGTGAGGGAAGAGGTTGAAGCTTTGAAAGACCATCCCGACCTCCTCGCGCAAACGCCGTAGCCGCGCGTTGAAATCGCGATTCGAGAGGCCGTTGTCCAGATCCAGCGTGATCTCGCCGATGCGCACGCGCCCGCTGTCGAAAAGCTCGAGCCCGTTCAGGCAGCGCAGCAAGGTCGATTTGCCGCAGCCCGACGGGCCGATGATCGCGGTCAACTCGGACACTTCGACGTCGAAGCTAACGCCTCGTAATGCGGCAGCCTCGCCGTAGCTTTTTTCAAGATTGTTTACTGAGATAAGGGGGATCATTGGCTCCGGTTTTCACGTGTGGCGGTCGGGGCTGGAAATTTATTCAGCGTTTTCCAGAGCAAAACCATGCTGCCATCCTGGTCCTGTCGGATGACGCGAAAAGCGACTAGCACGTCCGAAACATCAAAGTAGATAGAGCGTAGCGCGTAAGTGGTTCCGGCCTTGGCTGGGGAGTAGGAAGTCGCAGTAAATTCGCCCAGCTTGATTCCCTGATGAGTTTGCCGCTGTTGCGCGCGAATTTCGGCCTCCGTGGATGGCGCCTGGTATTCGGCCAAAGCATTGCACCCGGCGTTTTCCAGCGTTACCGCTTCGAGCGGGAGGTCGCCAAGCGAAATGAAAAAGCCGAGATTGAACCCGGCAAAGCCGGAGCTGAATTTACCTTTCTCCAATCCGATGTCCGACCCGTGTCCGTATTCGTGTGTCAACCGCTTAAACGAGTAAAAGGCTCCGCCCCCGCTAATGGGGAGCTTCATGTCGTATTTTTCCCTCGGCAGCAATCGGATCAATCCCGTGTCGGGCTGTTTGAGGAAATCGGCGAACGCCGCCTTGTCTTCAGCGGAAACAACCAGCAACCTGTTTTCCAACGCCTTCATCTTGCCCAACAAATCCTCAAACTCCGTGACGGCCTGCGCGTGATCATTTGTTTGCGCGGATGCGGAAGAAAAGCAAAAGAGAGTGAGCGGAAAGGCAAGCGTTGCGATCAGCAAACGAGAATGGGTCATGTCGTTACCTCCGGATCTGACAACATTGTATCTGACATATGTTCCCCCCTCTTTCCACCGACTGGCTTACACACTTCACACGCCTCTTTCTATGCCGCCTTCACTTCAACATATTCGACAATCGAAGATGGCTCAGGAAGCGCCTGGCCGTCTTTAACCAAACCTTCAAGGTGAAACTCGATTGCTTCTTGAATCAGGCGCAAGACTTCTTCTATGGTTTCTGCCACGGCGGCGCATCCTGGTAGGTCCGGCACGTACGCGCCAAAACTGCTGTCTCCCTTTTCAACGATCACTGCATAACGCATAACAACTCCTTATTCGCTCCTCTTCAATCCCGCCTGCTTCAAAATGCTGTTCAGCGTTCCGGGCGGGACATCGATGCTTAATTTGCCTGACACTGTTACCAAGCCCAGCTTTGAAGGATGCTTAAATTGGCGATGGCTCCCTTTTGTGCGGACCAGATACCATCCATCGCCTTCCAATAGTTTGATGACGTCCTTCACTTTCATCTCTGACCATCATAGAACGAATAATTCAATGCGGAAAGACTATCGCTTTTGACTCAACCCACCCGCTTCCCACGCCCCTGCCAATATTTCTCGCGCAGCAAATTCTTCTGAATCTTGCCCGTCGCCGTGCGCGGCAGCGCGTCAGTGAAGCTCACCACTCTCGGGCATTTGAAGTGCGCCATTTTCGCGCGGCAGAACTCGATGATCTCGCTTTCGGTCGCGGTCGTCTCAGGTTTCAACACGACCACCGCGGCGACGGTTTCGCCCCACTGTTCGTGCGGGACCGCGATGCAGGCGGCTTCGAGCACCGCAGGGTGTTTGTACAACATCCCTTCGACCTCGATCGAAGAGACGTTCTCGCCGCCCGAGATGATCAGGTCTTTCTTGCGGTCGACGACCTCGACCATTCCCTCACAGTCAATCGTCGCCATGTCGCCCGTGTGGAACCACCCCTCGACGATCACTGCGTCGGTGGCCTCGGGCTGGCGCCAGTAACCCGACATCACCACGTTGCTGCGCGCGATGATTTCCCCGACGCTCTGGCCGTCGGCTTCGACGTCTTTTCCGTCCTCGTCGACGACGCGCAGATCGACGCCCAGCATCGAGTATCCAGTGCGCGTTTGAATCCTGTATTGCTCCTCTTTCGGCAGGCCGCGCATGTGCGGTTTGACTTTCGAGACGGTCAGGAACGGCGAGGTCTCGGTCAGGCCGTAAACCTGAATCACCCGCCACCCCAGCCGCTCCTGCATTCCCTCGATCAACGCGCGCGGCGGGGCCGAGCCCGCGGTCGCCACGCGCACGCCCTCGCGCGGCAGCGCGGCGAGCTGCGCCTCGCTCAGGCTGTGATTCAAAGCCATGTTGATCATGGTCGGCGGCATGCAGGCGAACGACATCCGCTCGCGCCCAACCAGGTCGAAGAAGCTCGCGGGCTCGTATTTCTTGACGATGACGTGTTTCGCGCCGACGCCCGTCACCGCGTAAGGCAGGCCCCAGCCGTTGCAATGGAACTGCGCCAGCGTGTGCATGTAGATGTCATCGCTCGTCAGGCCGAATTCGATGATCGAGTTGATCGCGTTGATGTAGATGTTGCGGTGCGTGGTCATCACGCCTTTCGGCCTGCCCGTCGTGCCGGAAGTGTAAAGAATCGTCGCGACGTCGTTTTCGTCGACGTCCGCAGGCTCGGGGGCGGTCGCCGGCGCGCCTTCGAGCAAAGCGTCGTAACTCAGCCATCTTCCCGAAAGATCGGGCGCCATGTCTGCCCCGTTCGCGGCCACTATGAACCGCTCGACGCTCTTCAACCGTGGCCGGATTTCTTCAATCACAGGCGCCAGCCAATCCTCGACGATCAGTATCTTCGCCTCGGCATGGTTGAGGATGTATTCGAAATCGCCGGCGATGAGGCGGAAGTTGATCGGCATGTAAACCACCCCGATCAGAGGCGCGCCGAAGAATCCGTCCATCATCCGATGGTCGTTTTGCATGATGATCGCGACTCGGTCGCCTTTTTCGACGCCCAGGCTCCGCATCAGATTCGCCCATCGGTTCACCCGCAGGCCGAATTGGTTGTATGTCAGGCGCAGGTCGCCGGAGACTATCGCCTCGCAATCGCCGTATACGGCCAGAGCGCGTTTGAGGAAATCGTATTCGTTGAGCGGAACGATCATGACAAAGCCTCCTCGGGTTGAATCAGCGCCGCGAGCGGTAGCAATCGCGGCTTCCTGCGTCAGTCTATTGATGGAGCCACGGCCGCGGTACTGATTGGACGGCGCGCAGCTTAGCACAAAGCCCGCTTTGCGGAAATTGCGCCATTCATCATGCAAAACGTCACTCCCCGCCCCCCTCAGAATATGGCCACGTAGAATCAGTTCGTAGTCCCGCCTTTAGGCCGCAAGGGCCGGATGCGGATCCATTCCGTGACGCCAAACGCTTCCGCCTAAAGGCGGGACTACGAACCGCGATTTTCATTGATTCAGGACGTCGCAACGCGACATGAAGGCTCTTTTGAAATAAACTTACATCAGTCTTTGACAGGGCTTTTTATTGACAGGTTCCGGGGGCGGTTGTAGACTTACCGACCGGTAGGTTGTTTTTTCCCGACATCGAGCCTTCGTGGCTCAGAAATTCATTCGTCTTCCTTTATCAGAAAGGTTCCCGGCGTCGCCCGGGACAGGTCGTAAACAGATCGCCACGCACGCTGGGGCTTGTTCATCAGGGGATGCGAGCGCGATGGCGACAAGCCAATGACAGTACCACGCGCGTAAGCAAGCGGTTAATCCTGAGCGCAGCCGCTCGCCCGCTGTACTGTAAAAATCACAGCCGCCAGCTTAGGAGGATGACATATGAAACACCAACTACTCCGTGCTCTTTTCACACTCAGTGTTTTTCTGACGATAACGATTTCAGCCTTCGGGCAAGCCGACGTCTCTTCGGCCGCGGTCAAAGGGACGGTGACCGATCCGCAGGGCTCGGCGGTGGTGGGCGCGGTTGTCAGCGTCAAGGACCTTGATCAAGGCGCGATCCGCACTGCGACTACCGATTCTAACGGTGAGTTTCAGGTCCGCCTGGTGCGGCCCGGCAATCACCAAATTACAGTTGAAGCGAGAGGCTTCTCGCAGTACTTGATAAAAGACGTTCAGCTCACCGTCGGCCAGACCGCTACTTATGAAATCAAGCTTGAGGTGGCGGGGGTCAAAACCGAAGTGGTCATCACGACCTCGTCGCCGCTGATCGAGGTTGAGCGTACGCATCAGGCCAACACCATCGAGCAGCGTCAGGTGGAAAACCTGCCCAACATCAATCGCAACATGACTGCGGCGGTTTATACGCTGCCCGCCGTCACAAACTCGGAGGCGACTCGCACTCAGCAGCCCGGATTCACCGGCTTTGCCACGACCGGGTATTCGATCGGGGGCAGCAACGGGCGTAACAACCTCTCCACGATTGACGGGGGCGAGAATGAATACGGTTCGGGGCAGTACCGGGTGTTCATCCCTGTTGATTCCATCCAGGAGTACCAGGTTAACCGGAACGGCTTCGCCGCGGAGTTTGGATTCACGGTGGGGAGCGCCATCAACATCGTCACCAAGAGTGGCAGCAACAAGTATCATGGGAGCGCCTACGGCTACTTCCGAAACAACACCACTCAGGCGATTAACTACATTGACCAGATCCAAACCCAATTAAACCAGATCCGTCCCGGCATCGGTGAGGAACCGTTCCACCAAAACGCCTACGCGGGCGGCACCTTGGGTGGGCCGATCAAGAAAGATAAACTCTTCTACTTCATCTCCTATGAGTATCAGAAACTGGACGCGGGGGGATTCAACTTCTTCCTGAACAGCCCGGCGGGGATGGGGATCAGCGGCAGCTCGGCGGCAGGCATCGAGCAAGCGAAGTACGTGAATCAACTGCTCACTTCGGGAGACAAGACGCTGAGTGACATCGCGACGCAGTTAGGTCAAAAGCTGGTTCCACAAAACGACCCGAACCTCAGCAGGATGCTCACGGCTGACAACGGGGCTTTTAATAGTTTGACCCGAACCCACACGTTGCTGAGCCGCGTCGATTACCAGCCGACCACTCGCGACTCGCTGAATTTCCGTTTCGCGCTCTCGCGCGCCCTGGTCGGAGCGCAGTCATACCCGTCCGGCGCGAGCCTTGTAACCAGGGATTACAGCATTTTGGGGAACTGGGCGCATGCCGCCTCCTCATCAGTCGTCAATCAGCTTCGGGTCCAGATTGTCCCATTCAATCGGGCGGACAATATCCCGAATGCTGACAAGGGCTCCATCGCGGATCCGAGTGTGCTTAACAGCACGCCTTCAGCCATTTCGATTGATGGCTTCGCAATCGGCGGTTTCGTTCCCAACTCCACTTTCGGTCATCCGGCGGCCATCCCCTATCTCGCGCATCAGAAGCGCTTCCAATTCGAAGATACTCTCTCCTGGATTAAGGGCAGCCACACGTTCAAGTTCGGCGGGTCATATCGCCCGGTCGATTATCATGTGGAGGACGACCTGTATTTCGCCGGCCAGTATAACTTCGCGAGCGCCACGTATCCGATCGTATGCGCCATCGGGACGCCGGCCGATGCGTTCAATTGTGTAAGAGGCGTTCTGTCACCCGCACAACTGGCGGTGGCGGCGTTCAACGTTCCACGTGGCATCCCGGCGACTGGTCCGACGGCGGCGAGACTGAGCGGCTCCCAGTCCTTCGGTTCTGGGCTCCCAAGCTTCGTCCACAGTGGATTCAACAATCCCGCGTGGCAGGGCTGGGCCCACTACTTCGGAGCCTTCGCCCAGGATACATGGAAGGTCTCTCCCAAACTGACTTTAGATTTTGGGGGGCGTGTGGATTCCGACGCTGAGCCTTCCCCACTCAAACACAGGACATATTTCTCGCCTCGCCTCGGGTTCGCCTGGACCCCATGGGACAACCGCAAGACGGTCATCCGCGGCGGCGGCGGGATTTTTGAGGGACCGATCGACGTGCTGATTCCCTCATACGGGGCCATCCTGGACGACAGCGGAAAATACATCAACCAGATTCTCCCCACCGGAGCGTCCGCGATAGCGATCTACCAGGCCGGCCTAGCGGCCAACTTGCTCCCGTTCGGCCATCTCTCTGAAGATTTTCTGCACAGCATCCGGCGCCCCCCCTTCTTCCCCAATGGCGTGGGGACCGGGAAGGGAAACACCAACCGGGTCGTTTTCGAGGTCGATCCGAACTACAAGAACCCCTACTCGATCCAGGCGAGTTTGAGCATCCAGCGGGAACTTTTCAGCAACCTGTCGCTCGAGCTGGGTTATCTCATGTATCACGGCCTCCATATCCAGATGCCGGTTGAGGTCAACTACCGGGAGACAGGGGTTGTGGATCCCTTCATTGGCCCGATGTATACCGCGATAGATCCGACGATCCTGCAGAAGGTAGGGTATAAGTCGATCGGCAAGTCGATCTACCACGGGATGACCGTCTCACTGAACAAGCGTTACAGCAGCGGTCTGCTACTCACCGCCAACTACACCTTCAGCAAGACCCTGGACGACGCCATTGACTTCAGCAGCAGCCAGGTCTGGTTCAGGCCGAGCCGGCTGAACCTCTACCGCGCGGTATCAGTGTTCGACTTCCCGCATGTGTTCACGATGAGCGGGGTCTACAACACCCCGTTCAAGGCCGGCGACGGGCACAACTTCCTGTCCCGAGTCTTTGCGGACATGACGTTCGGCCCGATACTCACCATGCGCAGCGGGATTCCCTTCTCGATCCGGCTACCGAATCTGGCCAATGGCACGGCAAGCACTGACCGCAACTTTGCGACGCCGTTTGCCGCCAGCCGTAACACCTCCAGAGGGGATCGTTTTTACAGCATGGACCTGAGGATCCAGAAAACGATGTTTGTCTTCAGGGATCGCGGCGTGAAGATCAATCTGATCGCGGATGGGGTGAATATCCTCAATCGGGCGAACTTCAACAAGGTGTGGGACGATTTCACCAGCGCCAATCAAGTCATCACCTTTGATAACGGAGCCACCATAAATCTCCTGACGGGGCCCTATAATGTGAAAGGCTTCAAACCCACCAGCTTCACCCAACTCAGTGGGCACCCTGGGGCGTTTGTATCAGCAGGTACGCCGCGCCAGATACAATTCGGCCTGCAGGTCATGTTCTAACCTAAGGTAGTCTGTGCTACCCCAGGTAATTCGTTGTCCGGACTGAAGAAGGGGCCGATCGCTTGCGGTCGGCCCCCTCGGGCTAAAACAAAGGCGGCTATAGAACTCATAGCGCGTAAGCAAGTGGTTGATCCTGTGCGCAACCGCTTGCTTACGCGCGTGTTACTATAACGGAAGTCCGGCTCGGCATTGACCTTTCCGTATGTTCCGTTTATTACGTGTTCTCCCTCTTACTCGAAAGGACAAGACTGTAATGAGCGTTCAAACCATCAAAGGCGGAAGCTTCCTCTTCGAGGACCGTAAAGCGAACGAAATCTTCACGCGCGAAGACATCAGCGAGGAGCAACAGATGTTCGCCCGCGTCACCGAAGAGTTTATGATGAAGGAAATCCTGCCGCGCGCCGAACAGATTTATTCGAAAGATTGGGCGCTCACGCGCGAGTTGCTCGTCAAGGCCGGGGAACTCGATCTGCTGCGGATTGACATTCCCGAAGCTTACGGAGGACTCGGACTGGACAAGGTCAGCTCGGCTTATGTCGGCGAACAGATCGCGTTGATGCCTTCGTTCGGCGCGAGCCTCGGCGCTCACACGACCATCGGCACGCTGCCCATTGTCTATTTCGGCACGCCGGAGCAGCGCGCCAAGTACCTACCCAAACTGGCCACGGGCGAATTGATCGCCGCGTACTGTCTGACCGAACCGGGCTCGGGCTCCGACGCGCTGGCCGCGAGAACCAAAGCGACGCTCAGCGAAGACGGCAAACACTACATCCTTCGGGGGCAGAAGATGTGGATCACCAACGGCGGATTCGCCGACGTCTACATCGTCTTCGCCAAGGTCGACGGCGAGAAGTTCACGGCCTTCATCGTCGAACGCGGCGAAGGGGTCACGCCCGGCCACGAAGAGAAGAAGCTCGGTCTCGACGGAAGCTCGACGACGGCGGGGATGCTCGAAGACGCTCGCGTGCCCATCGAAAACGTTCTGGGCGAAGTCGGCAAAGGCCACGTGGTCGCGTTCAACATCCTGAATCTGGGCCGGTTGAAATTGGGCAGCCGCAACATCGGCGGGGCGAAAATCAGTTTGAACAACGCCATAGCTTATTCAAAAGAGCGCCATCAATTCGGCCGAGCGATCTCCAGCTTCGGCCTGATCAAACGCAAACTGGCCGAGATGGCGATACGCTGCTACGTCGGCGACGCGATGGTCTGGCGCACGTTAGGGATGATCGACGCGGCGCTCGAAAACGTCGACGCCGGCGACCCGATGCAGGCGCTGAAGGCCATCGAACAATACGCCGTCGAATGTTCGATCATCAAAGTCTGGACGAGCGAGGCCTTAAGTCATGTCGTCGACGAGACGGTTCAGGTCTACGGCGGCTACGGTTATTCGAAAGATTACCCGGCGGAGCGCGCCTACCGCGACGCGCGCATCACGCGGATTTACGAAGGCACCAACGAAATCAACCGGATGATCATCCCCACGCGATTGCTGAAGGGCGCGGCCAAAGAAAGCCTGCCGAACGCCGAAGAGACGGTCAGCGACATCCTCGATCGGACGATGATCGACACGGGCGTCGAGGGGTTGAAATACGTCCGGGGGGCTCTGGCGCGAGTGAAGGAGACGGCGCGATTGTCGCTTGCCGCCGCGCAAGATAATTACGACGGCAAGCTGAGCGAGGAGCAGGAAGTCGTCGCGATGGCCGCCGACATCGTCATCGAAGCCTACGCCGTCGAAAGCGCGCTGCTGCGCGTCGAGAAAATGATAGCCAAAAAAGGCGAAGAGGCGTGCAAAGCCGCGATTGACATGGCCCGAGTCTACGCGAGCGACGCCGCCGACCGCGCCGCCTTGAGCGCGCGCAACCTGGCCGCGACCTTGACCAGGCCTGAAAAACTCTACGCGGCGTTTGAACGATTGGCGCCACAATTCCCGATCGATACCATCAAGGCGCGGCGCGGCGTCGCCGACGCGATGATCGAGGCCGGGCGTTATCTTTGGTAGCGCGGTATCGGGCTTGTGTCAATTTTGATTCGCTTGTATGGTTGGGAAGTATGCCAGTCAATGTTTTCATTGTCGTGATCCTCTGCCTGCTCCCGCAGGCTCATACGTTTGCCAAGGTTGAAACTCAAAGTGAAAAACCTAAGGCCAATGCGTTCAACCCAAGTTCGGCAGTAAAAACTCTTCGTCAATTTCTTCAGGCTGTAAGTCGGAGCGAATACGAAAAGGCCTATGGTCTAGTTGCTCAGAATACAAAAATATCTGGCGATACAACTCTGAAGGATGGGAGACTTGATCTAAATCGTTTTCTCAGTGAACTGGTCGTTGACCAAGAGCGGATTACCCAATTGGAAAATCAAATTAAAGCAAGGGAAATGAACCCTCAGGGTGAATTATCGGCGAACAGTTGTGCGCTGAATATCGCGGATTTACCTGTATTTGAGCTTGCCAGTTTGAAGGCAAAACGTCAGAGAACTGAGAAATGCAGTAATTACAAAATTGAGGAAATAACAATAATAAATGCGCGCCAGGTTGAGATTGCTATTACGACATGGGTTGCAAACGG